>ERZ791934.388-NODE-388-length-61037-cov-4.625988_pt1 | contig 61037 bp, 55 predicted proteins | sample MGYA00510125_ERZ791934 | MGnify/ENA primary metagenome ERZ791934 (study PRJEB30046, sample SAMN00993240) | human gut metagenome | study: EMG produced TPA metagenomics assembly of the A metagenome-wide association study of gut microbiota in type 2...
ATGTGGGCTGTTCAAGAGCGAAAACAGAGTTGTATGTTTTTGTAAGCAAAGATAAGATTAAAAATTTTAGGAATGAATTTATTAATACATTTCAGAAAATTGGATTTGAGATTTGTGAGGATGGAACCTGGAAAAATTGAATGCATATGGGGACGGAGATATGGCTATTGGAAGGAAAATACGAAGTCTGATAATTAAGTAAATATGATAAAAACAAAGAAAGCAAGAAATAATCAGATATATTTACCGGAATATTTTACAGGACGTATTGCCAAGTCTTTTCATCTGGAGCGAGATAAGGATATTTTATATTGGGATTTTTCGGGAGAAGTATGCGAAACAGTAAAAGTTCAGATTGAATTCTTATTGAATCACATCGTTAAAAATATTAAAAACCGAGAAGAACGACGGAATAAATATCTGCTTCCGTTAAAGTTTCTGTTCCAATATACGGAAGAAGCGAAAATTTCAGATTTATTACAGATGGAGAATCATCATGAGCGGGAATATACATCCCTGCTAAAGGCACAAACAGGAAAACTCTGTGGAAGTCCGGGGAGATTCATCGGGTTTTGCAGGCGGGAGTTATTTTTGGTGGAAAAGGAACCAGCGTGGCATGCGAATGTCTGGTATGTTGATGGATTAAAGATATCAACGGAAAGACAGGCGAAAGGAAGTGTTATACAAAGCTTTAGTTTTTTAGATATTACGATTTCGGAGAACAGAACTGCATTTCAGGAATATACGAAATATTTATTTCGTATAACCGGTCAAAGTATAGGCACAATCAGAATTCAGCATATGTATGTCAGGGAGCTTTTGCGCTATCTTGAAGGAAAAAATATGGCTGTTTCAAATATTGACACTCAAATAGTGAAAAAGTATTTTAATCATTTGAATACTCAGAACCAAAAACCACAGAGCTATAATAATAAAGTTCATGGGATTTTAAAATTCATTGATTACTTGCAAGCAAAGGATTTACTCCGTCATTTTGAGATGCCGCTTACTTATGTTTTGAAAAAGACTTATCCTGTCAGAAATGAAATAAAAGGGCTGGATAAAAAACTGGAGCTGCTGGAGGAAAATTTATATCTTTTTCCTGAAGATATAAGGGTAATGTGTGTCATTTTGATTCATACAGGAATAGCAAAGAGAAAGCTGCTTTTGCTGAAGGGGAAGGATCTCTGTTGGCATAATGAGGCCAGTTGGATGAAGATACCGGAGACAGAAAGAAGTATACCGATTCCGGATGCTGTATACTGGGTTGTAATTAAATATATGCAGCACAATCAAAAGGGGATAGAAGAATATCTTTTCTTAAACAACAAAGGCAGACGGTATACAACAGCAGGATTTTGTGATGCGCTTATGGAACACTGTTCTATACATGGTATTTTAGATGGAGAATATGTTTTCAAAGGCTGTGACTATCAAAAGGAATTTTGTAAGATGCTGTACCGGAACGGAACGTCTATACAGGCGATACGGGAGTATATGGGTTATGCCACTGATGAGCGTGTAAAGGAATATGTCGGTTGGCAGGATGAACGAATCAGCAGGGCATCAGAACAGTATTTTGCTCAGGAAGAACATAGTTTGGGAGGTGCTGTTCTAATGGCAAAGCATGATAAAATGAATGAAATAAACCGGCAGGAGAGCCAGCGTAAAATGGAACTGGCAATTAGGGAAATAAAATCAGCATCGGAGGAAGGACGTAATATTTCCGTTACGGAGCTATCTAAGAGAACCGGGCTTTCCAAAGGCTTCTTTTACAAAAATGAAGAAGTAAGAGCAGTTCTTGACGAGGTAAAAAGGGAACAGGATATAGAGCAGATGACGGAAATCCGGAAGGAAATCAAACAATATAGTCTGGAAAAACAGAATGAGATATATAAGACAGAACTGGAGAAGTTAAAGCGGGAAAATGAAGAACTAAAAAAAGAAAAACAGAAACTGGAAAAGGCATTGGAGAAAACAAGATTGGAATATTTGAAATTTTTATAATGTTAAGATTGCGGAGTGTGACACCAGTGGTGACACAATTAAAAGACTTAATTATCTGAGCGGGTGATTGGGCTTTTTTCGTATTTGGAAGACCATATATAAGCAAAACAGGGAAATAAGTTATGCCTGAAATGTATGGCAGTTCATGTAATCCAAGTATTTGTTTGTTTTCGCGACAAATTTTATAATGAGATTATAAGGCATATTCAATAGAAAACTAAAAAGGCGTGTATTGTGTTGGAAACCTTTAAATATGAGCATTTTACGAAAAGAACCAAATTTTATTTCCCTAAAATGGAGTATGGTTTTAACTGTGTATAGAGTGCATACAGTGAGAAAAGATGGAAGTATAGGTACAGAAGACACAGTTGATAGGAAAATATGTGTACATAGTAAATGGATGTGGGAATATCTGGTATGGGCGTATAGAAGTTCATGACCAGATATTTTTGATATGAGAATATAATGAAAATGAGGAAATTCAAATTATAATTTATTACTTATGTAATGATTTGAGACAAGAGAGATATCTCAGGAAGGATTTTTATTAAAAGTCAATGAATAATCCGGGGTGAAATCCATCACCTGTCCGGTGTATGGATTTCACCAATCCGTTTAGATGGAAATCGCATTTCCGTTAAAAAGGAAATCGCTTTATCTATAAAAACCTTATAATGAGGTCATGCACCTGTTGGTGTAAATTCATTATAAGGAGGTCACACTTATGACCAAGTACAGAGAAATCATTCGCCTTACCGGCCTAGGATTCTCACAACGCGATATCATGGCTAGCTGTGGTGTCGCACAGAAAACTGTCGCCAAGGTTCAGAAACGTGCCAAAGAATTAAATCTTTCATGGCCGCTTGATGATGCAATGACTGACACAGAGCTTCAAAGGCTCATGTTCTCCAAGGAGAACAAGGTATCACCTAACAAGCGTATACCTGACTACGCTTACATCCACAAGGAACTGCTCCGCAACGGAGTCAGCAAAAAGCTTCTGTGGACAGAATACATGGAGGACTGCCGTGCCAACGGTGAGGAACCGCTCATGTATTCCCAGTTCTGCTATCACATCCAGCAAGATGAGCAGAAACGGCGTGCTGCCATGCATATCAACCGCAAACCCGGCGAACAGGTTGAAGTAGACTGGGCAGGAGCTCCTGCAACAGTCATCGACCCGGATACCGGCGAAATTATCAAAGCTTACATATTTGTTGGCGTAATGACCTACAGTCAGTATGCATATGTGGAAGCATTTCTGGATATGAAGCAGAAATCATGGATGAATGCTCATGTCCATATGTACGAATATTTTGGCGGTGTCGCCAGAATCCTCGTACCGGATAACTGTAAAACAGCAGTTGTTCACAATGGTGGATTTAAAGACCAGCAGATCAATGAAACCTATCAGGAAATGGCCGAACACTATGGCACCGCTATTATCCCGGCGCGTGTCAGGGCACCCAAGGACAAGCCGAATGCTGAGGGAACGGTAGGAAACATATCTACCTGGATCATAGCAGCACTTCGGGATGAACAGTTCTTCTCCCTTGCCGAATTAAACCGGGCAATCAGAGATAAGCCAGAACTGTTCAACCAAAGGCTCTTTCAGAAGAAAGAGGGTAGTCGGCGAAGCTTATTTCTTGGGGAAGAAAAACCATTGCTGGCACCATTACCTGCTACCCGTTTTGAACTGAGTGACTGGAAAACAGCCACCGTCCAGTTCAATTATCACATATCTGTAGACGGAATGCTATACTCCGTTCCGTATGAATACATCAAAAAGAAAGTTGATGTGAAGGTAACAGATACCACTATTGAAATTTTCTACAACCATAACCGCATTGCTTCCCATCGGCGTCTGAAAGGGCGCTCTGGGCAATACAGCACAATTACAGAGCATATGCCAGAAGACCACCAGAAATATCTGGAGTGGAACGGTGACCGCTTTCGTAAGTGGGCTGAGGGGATTGGTATAAATACGTACACTGCAGTTAATGCGATATTAACCTCCAAAGGTGTGGAACAACAGACCTATCGGAGCTGCATGGGGCTTCTAAAGCTTGCTGAGAAATACTCAGATGCATTGCTTGAAGCTGCCTGTAAAAAGGCATTATCCTATACAGCATCGCCAAGTTACAAGAGTATTAAAAACATCCTTGTAATAGGTTCTGTTAAACAAGAATCAGAAGCATCTGAATCCAAGAACACACAGAAAGCACACGGCATCACAAGAGGTGCCGACTACTATCGGAGGTAAACGCATATGACTAATCAGAGTACAATAGATAAACTAATTGAAATGCGCCTGACTGCAATGGCAGACGCATTCCGCAGCCAGCTGGATGATCCAAAATTTAAGGAGATTTCTTTCGAGGATCAATTCGGAATGCTGATAGATATCGAATACAGCAGCCGCAAAAGCAATCGTCTCAGAAGATTGATCAAGAATGCCGGATTCGATCAGCCGGAAGCAAATATTATGGATATCAACTACACTTCCGGGCGCAAGCTGAACAAGGAAATGATTCACAGACTTGCCACTTGCGAATATATATCTGAACACCGGAATCTATTTATTACCGGAGCTACAGGCTGTGGTAAAACCTACATGGCCTGTGCCTTTGGCATGGAGGCCTGTAAGCAGTATTATAACACCAGATATATCCGCCTTCCGGATCTGCTCATAGATCTGGAAATAGCACGGACGGATGGTAATTATAAAAAAGTCATGGCAAAATATGCTAACCCCGTCGTTCTGATTCTGGACGAATGGCTTTTACTCAAGCCAACAGATACAGAACAAAGGGATATCTTCGAATTGCTCCATCGGAGGCGTAAGAAATCATCCACGATTTTCTGTTCTCAGTATGGCTTCGAAGAATGGTATGACCAGCTTGGTGGCGATGCAAGTCCACTTGCTGATGCAATCATTGATCGCATTGCTCATGACAGCTACCGAATCAACATCACAAGCATCGATACAGCTCATGACATCTCCATGCGAGAGGTATATGGACTGGACAAAACATTACGCGAGTAATCTCGCATAAGATGATTTCCACTTTCCGGACATCTGATTTCCAGATTTCCGGAAGTGCGATTTCACCGCACAAGAATATTCAGTCAATATGCGGAACTTGTATTCATATTGCGGATTTCTTTGGGGTATGAGAAAATAAATCTATATTCCAGAGGAATCTTAATTTTAAGTAAATAGGAGAATGGTGAAATGGATAAGAACATAATAAAAATACTGAGCAGTCATAAATTATTTGATTGGTATTTCAATAATCGCAATTGTATTCTGGTAATAGGAATGATAGTATTACTGGCTATAGCTATATGCATGACTAAAATAATTAGACGAAAAGTAGAAAGGATAGATTATAAAAAGATTTATGGAGAGTCTTTGGCTCATACTATAATTGCGATAATTATAGGTAATGGTTTGAATGCCGCTGGATTAAAATTAGAATTTTCTATAGAGTATATGCCGATTTTATTGTTGTCTAGTGCCATGTTGATAACGGTGAGTATTCAACTGGCAGAATGTATTAGATTTTATCGAAATTTTGAAAAAGTTATTAAAAGAACTAATATAATTGTTATTGGTATTATTGAAAGTATGGTTTTGCTACTGTCCATAATGGGACGGTTAGAAATCATTGAATTATTGGTAGCAGTAGTAGGAAACATAACATTAAAAATCATAAATGTCTTTATTGAGAACTGTACAAGAATACAAAATGAATGTGAAACAAATAGTAATCTTTTGACAAGGGATTATTCTGTTGAACAAGAAGAAGATTTGTTTAAGTCGAGAAGGAGACAATTAAATAATTTATGTAAAGAATTAGAGGAGTTTAGTGGAGAGCCTTTTGCAATTGCAATTTCTGGAGAATGGGGAAGCGGGAAAACAAGCTTTGTAAATGCTTTAAAGGGAAAACTTAAACAAGTTGAATTTGTAAATGTAGAATGTGTTATAGAATACGATATAAAAGCTGTACTTCGGGAACTTTCATCGCAGCTTCAAGAAATATACCAAAATAATAATGTCTATACAGAGAAAAATGGCGCTATTGATAAATATTTTGAAAAAATAGGAGAACTTGTGGATGACGCCGGATATGGGAGTATGACAAAAATAATTGATAAGCTTCAAAATAATGAAAATAGTAGCTATTGGGAAAATAAAGCAATAATGAACCAAGAATTAGATGAATTTTATAGACTAACAAAAAAACGTATTTATTTTATCATAGATGATATGGATCGAATTATAGATGATGGAATGCGAGCTGTTATCTTTCAAATGATCCGGAAAAGTATAGAATTGCATAATTGCATCACTTTATTTATGGTTGATTATGAACAACTTAAGAGTGAGCGTATGAGTAGAGAATTTCTTGAGAAATATATAAATCATCAATTCGAATTGTGTGATACGGAATTTGAAGAAATTGTTGAACATTATGAAAACGCTTTTTTGGAAGATTCATTTTGGATCGACAAAAGTGATTATATAATAGAAAACGGGAAAAAGTTAAAAAGGAATATCATAGAACAGGGACAAAAAATTTCGATATCTATTCAAGAAGAAATACAAAAACTTCAGGATAGTAATAAAAATGGAAATGCAACAGAACAAGATGAAAAAATCAATAAAATACATTTAGAGTATTTATTAGATGTTGAAGTCCGCTTACAGAGTAGAATGAAGAACCCAAGAAAGGTTAAAAGATATTTGGGGGATATCCAAGGGAAACTTGCCGTAGCAGATCTGGTATGGTTTCAGGATGAAAATTCTGATAAAAATGAGTATTCACAGGAAGACTGGGTTGAAACAATACATGATATTGCCTTTTTGAAATCATTTCTTTTTGAAGAATATGACGAACTAATAAAGGCGAGAAGTTTTTATATTTTTAAAAGAGATAAAAAGAATAGCTATGTTGCAGAATTTATTCTTAATGGATTTGGTGCTTGGCTTACGTTAAATAAAAGAAAAGAAGAAGTTATAGAAAAGGTAGTATACAAACTGTATTCTTTAGACATTAATACAGATAAATCCCAACATCAAAAATTAATTGAAGAAATTGAAACGGGTTCTCTTCGAGAGGAAAACTTGAATTTGTATGTTAATGAGTGCTTGGGAATTAACTTCAATTTTTACAGGATGGAAAAGATACTGAATTATATTGAAAGTCATAATTTTAAAAGCCAAAGAGATAAATGTAAAATCATGGTAAACATAATTTCTATTTTATCTGGAAATTATGACATATATATAGATGGATTAACAAATATTATGAAAAGAGTAAAGATTATTATTGACAAGGGGAGGGTAGAAGGTGATTTTAATGAAAAAGAGAGAAGACTGATTGAACACTATACGCAAGTATTGCAAACAAGGCTTATTTTTGGGAACAGTAGTAATATCTGTGTCCTTTTAGGGGTTTTACATAACGAGAATTTTAATGGATATTTTGAAAACAAGAATATAGATTCTATATCACAGTTATGCAATATAATTTTAAAAGTAAATGATTCATTTCCGCTTCCTGAATTTAATCAAGCAGAAACGGAATTGAATACATTGAAAAATTATTTTGGAAGAATGAAAACTGAGTTTAGTGAAGAAAGGTTTCGTTATGTAGAAACAGAAATCATGTATTTTTTAGGGAAAATCGAATACGTTTTAGAAATATTAGAAATTTGGTTTGGAAATTTTAACTCATTAAATCAAGACGTAACGGAATTGGAGGAATATTACGATAATGTGAAGGGAGAATTCAATCAGAATGCATTGGAAAATGCAAACAATTTAATGAAAGCCTTGCATGAGGTAGAAAGTTATATTTCGGCTCATCCAGAGGATATAAATCCGGGAGGGGCATTTATAAAATTATTATTTGATATAGAAAAAATGGATAATGATAATTATGATTACTGGGGGGAAGATAAAAAAGAAGTGATTTTTGCGTTAAGTAATACTTATGAAAAATTTGAAAAAAATCATGTTTTTATTCGGGCATTTGGTGATAGATGGAAATTTTGCAAAGTTAGGTTATTTCGACTGAGAAAAAATATAGAAATGTGAGTTTAAAAATTTGAAGGGCAAAATTGAATAAAACTGTGATGAAATAAGCAAGTAGTTTGTTAAATTACCTATTCCAATGAGGCAGAAACATGATATACTTTAATGAAAAGTATGGAATTTAAATACATAAATTACGGACATATAGATAATAAAAGAGGTAAGACAAGCGATATTTATATTGGGAGGAAAGTGAATGGCAGAAAACCAAAACACAGAATGGAAAGAATCATGGCGTGATGAGTATCTGAAATGGATCTGCGGTTTTGCAAATGCTCAAGGCGGCAAGATATATATCGGAACCGATGACAATGGTAACGTCATTGGCGTGCCAGACAGCAAAAAGCTGTTGGAAGATATCCCAAATAAAGTGCGGGATATCCTTGGAATTATCGTGGATGTCAATCTGCTGACCCAGGATGGAAAAGATTACATCGAAATATATGTGAATCCAAGCAGCTATCCGGTTAATTATAAGGGGGAATATCATTATCGCAGCGGCAGTACAAAGCAGCTACTTAAGGGAGCCGCTTTGACAGAGTTTTTACTGTCTAAAACGGGATATAAATGGGATGCGGTTCCGGTAGATGGTGTTACAGTTGAAGATTTGGATAAAGAGAGCTTTGACATTTTCCGGCGAGAGGCTCTGCGTAGTGGACGTATGACAGAAAAAGATTTGAACATGAGCAACGAACAGCTTCTGGATAGTCTCGGCCTTCTTGAACAGGGGAAGCTGAAGCGTGCGGCGATTCTCTTGTTCCATCGCAATCCGGAAAAATGGGTTACGGGTGCATATATTAAAATCGGATATTTTGGTGAAGGCTCTGACCTGCGCTATCAGGATGAGATTCATGGCTCCTTGTTTATACAGGCGGATAGGGTCATAGAGTTGATTTATCTGAAGTATATGAAAGCTATAATATCCTACGATAACGTTACCAGAATTGAAACATATCCTCTTCCTAAAGCGGCAGTTAGGGAGGCGGTATATAATGCAATTATCCATTCAAATTATGCGGCGTTAGTTCCGATACAGATTCGGATACATGAGGATGCGGTATATATCAGTAATGATTGTATCTTTCCGGTAGGCTGGACAGTAGAAACTTTGATGGAAAGGCATCGTTCACAGCCCTATAACCCCAATATAGCCAATGGTTTTTTCCGGGCAGGATATGTGGAAACATGGGGACGAGGAATCGAAAAAATCTGTGAAGCGTGTAAAAAACATGGTGTTCCAATGCCGGAATATACACTTCACTTAGAAGATGTTATGGTAAAATTTACGCCTTTAGGACAGCAGAACGTTTTAAAAGATCAAAATGTCCTAATAAATGGCCCATTAAATGTCCTATTAGATGTTTCATTAGAGGAAATAGTGTTATCAGCAATGAGAGAAAATTCTCATATCACACAGGCACAGCTTTCCCAAAAACTTAATCGTTCTGACAGGCAAATAAGACGAGTTATAAAGGAACTGAGAGAAAAAGGAATGATCGAGCGTATTGGCAGCCGTAAATCAGGACAATGGGTTGTCAAATAGCATTTTACAAACAAGAAAAAGATATGAAGAGAAAACTTCCGCTGAATCAGGAAATCTATCTGCCGGAATATTTTAGTGATACTGTCGCCAGATCCTTTGAAAAAGAGTCCGAACAGAGAATCCTATACTGGGATTTTAGAAAAGCTCTTGACGAAAAGATCAAAATGCAGATAGAAATACTTCTGAATGAGATTGTAAAATCAATAAAAAATAAAGCAGAGAGACGAAACGGGTACTTGCTTCCGCTCAAGGGCCTGTTTTGCTATGCAGAAAAAAGCGGAATGAGAGATATTATGAAAATGGAGTCTGCTCAAGAGCAGGAATATTTTTGTATGCTTAAAAAAGAATATGGCAATCCTTGTTTGAGTCCAAAAAAATTCATCTTTTTCTGCCGTAGGGTATTATTTCTGAAAGCTGAAGAAATAAATTGGGAAGCTAATGTCTGGTTTACGGAAAGACTGAATATTTCGTCAGAGAGATATAGCCGAAGCAACGCCATTGAAAGTTTTTCTTTTTTAGATACTCATTTCGACGAGAATCGTCAGAGTCTGCAAAGATACCTGAAATATCTTTTGACGGTCACTTCTTTAAATTTAGGGAGCATCCGTATTCATCATACTTATATCAAAGAGTTATTGAGGTTTTTGGAAGAACATGAAAAGAGTATAACAGATATTGAGCATAATTCGGTAGAGGAATATTTGAAAAGATTATCTATGCAGCATATCTCAGCGGAAAGTTATAATAACAAGCTGCGGGTTATTTCGTCATTTTTGTGTTATCTGCAGGTAACAGATTGTATCGGCGAGTTTTCTGATCCGATTCCCTTGTATTATAAGAAGAGCTATCCGACCGTAAATGAAATTGATAACCTGGGTCAAAAACTGGATTTGTTAACAGCCCATCTCGGAGAATTTCCGGACAATCTTCGTATTATGAGTCTCATCCTTCTTACGACAGGTATCAAGAAGGGGCAACTATTTCTTTTGAAAAATGCGGATTTTTACTACGAAAATGAGAATAGCTGGATGAAGGTACCGGATACAACCAGAAGCATACCGATTCCAGATGTTTTGCACTGGCTTGTACTGAAATATTCGGATAGAAATCACATATCTGTGGAAAATCTACTTTTTCTAAATAACGGGAAAAAGTTTACGGCTGAAGGCTTTCAAAATGCAATTATGAAACAATGCAGAAGGTCTGGTATATTGACAGATGAGTATGTGTTTAAAGGGAATGGCTATCAAAAAGAAGTATGCAAAGCACTTTATAGAAGTGGCGCTTCAATTCAAGTAATTCGTGATTATATGGGTTATCAAACAGATGAAATGGTAAAGAAACATATCGGATTGCTGGATGAAGAACTGGTGGAAAAGTCGATGGAGTATTATACAAAGATGGAAAGCAGCCTGGGAGGAAGTTTGTTAGTGGCAAAATACGATAAGATGAATGAGAAAAATCGCCAGGAAAGCAGGAGAAAAATAGAACGTGCTGTTGAAGAAATCCGTAAAGCTTCTTCAGAAGGTAAAAGCCTATCAGTATCTGAACTTTCACAAAAAACAGGATTGTCCAAGGGGTTCTTTTACAAAAATGAAGAAGTAAAGTCTGTGCTGGACAAAGAAAGAGAAAAGATAGATCAAGGTAAATTGGTGCAGATTAAGCGGGAAGTCCGCGAGAAAAGTATGGAAAACAGGTGGAGATATACCAGAATGAGATAAAAAAGTTATTGGAAGAAAATGAACGCCTGAAAAAAGAGAATATAATGCTGACAAGAAAAGTGGAAAAGCTGTCAATGAAGTAAAAGATTAGATGTTCAGAAGGCGGAGATTAGATAAAAAGTGTGTATACTGTTAAAATGCTGATAAATAGAGGGATATTTTACATAATATAAGTTTTAGTATCCTAAAATGGAGTATGGTTTTAACTGTGTATCGTGTATATAGCGTTAGGAAAATGAGGGTAATAGGAACGGTATACACAGACAAGAGGAAAATTTGTATATACTGTTGATAGAAAATAGAGAGACAACCCGTTTCTGAGTAGTAGAAAAGATTGTGATACATAGGAACAATATAAAATAAATTCATTTTAGATAAAAAACTAAGATGTTTTTTTTATTTGCTGTTTTCTTGTAAATATGCTATAGCATATGCTATAATATCAAAAAGATTAGTCATATTGTGACGAGGTGATAATGGTGGAATTAAATGAAGTAATTAAAAAGGTACGTTTAGATTTGGGGTTATCTCAAGAGGGACTTGCTCGAGAGATTCATGTTGGTTTTACCTCTGTAAATAGATGGGAAAATGGTCACACAAAGCCAAGTCAAATCGCTCGTCACGCATTAATAGAGCTTTGTAAAGAAAACAACGTTGATTCTGAATTGATTTTGTTAATTGAGAAGGCAAAGTAATTATTATGCAAACCATCATTTTATAATAAAGGAGATTTACTATGAAATCTGAAAAGCAAATTGAATTGGATTTTATTCAAAAGCTACAAGATTTAAAATACACATATAGAGAAGATATTAAAGATAAGGCTTCGTTGGAAGCTAATTTTAGAGAACACTTTGAAAGACTAAATCGGGTAAAATTAAGTGATGCAGAATTCACACGTTTACGCGATAGTATTATTACTGAAGATGTATTTGCTGCAGCTAAAATATTAAGAGAAATTAATACTTTTATACGTGATGACGATACTCCATTACAATATACACTGGTTAATATCAAAGACTGGTGCAAAAATGAGTTTGAAGTAATTAATCAGCTGCGAATTAATACAGAAAATAGCAACCACCGCTATGATGTTATCATCCTCATCAATGGTGTGCCTATTGTTCAAATTGAACTGAAAACTCTGCAAATCACACCTAAAAGAGCAATGGAACAAATAGTGGATTATAAAAACGATCCTGGCAACGGCTATACAAACTCATTGCTTTGTTTTATGCAACTATTTATTGTTAGCAACGAAACCCAAACATATTATTTTGCCAATAATGATAAAGAACAGTTTTGCTTTGATGCAGATGAACGGTTTCTTCCTATTTACGAATTTGCAGATGAAGATAATAAAAAAATAACCAATTTATATGAGTTTACCATAAAATTTTTATCTAAGTGTACTCTTGGGCAGTTAATTAGTCGATATATGGTTCTTGTGGTAAGTGAGCAAAAATTGATGATTATGCGACCATACCAAATTTATGCTGTTAGAGCAATTATAGATTGTATTGAACAAAATCGTGGTAACGGATATATTTGGCATACAACAGGAAGCGGAAAAACTCTAACATCTTTTAAAACATCTACACTTTTGAAGGATAACCCAGAAATTGAAAAGTGTTTATTTGTTGTGGATAGAAAAGATTTGGATCGTCAAACACGTTTAGAATTTAATAAGTTTCAAGAAGGCTGTGTTGAAGAAAATACAAATACTGAAAACTTGGTTCGTCGTCTTACCTCTGATGATTATAAGGACAAAGTAATTGTTACCACAATTCAAAAGCTGGGACTTGCTCTGGATGATGACAGTAAACATAACCAAGAGAAGAAACGAAAAGGCGAACCGACTTTTAAAGAGCGGTTAGAAAAACTTCGTGACAAACGAATGGCTATTATTTTTGATGAATGTCACCGTTCCCAATTTGGAGATAACCATGATGCAATTAAAAACTTTTTCCCGAAAGCTCAGCTATTCGGTTTTACAGGTACCCCTATTTTTGAAGAAAATTCAACTTATAAACAAATTGATGGTACGGTTGGTTCTTACAGAACAACAAAAGATGTTTTTCAACAAGAGCTTCATGCCTATACTATAACAAATGCCATCGATGATGGTAATGTATTGCGCTTTCATATTGATTATTTCAAACCGGAAGATGAAAAGAAAGCAGCAAAAGCGGGCACCAAGGAATACAAGCAAGCAGTCGCCGAGGCCATCTTGTCAAAGCATAATGCCTCTACTTATAACAGGCGCTATAACGCAATATTTGCGACAGCATCAATTAATGATGCAATTGAGTATTTTGAACTGTTTCAAGAACTACAAAAAGATACAGATAGTGAAAGTTCCGAACCACTAAATATAGCCTGTGTATTCTCCCCACCTGCAGAGGGCAACAAGGATGTAAAGCAGCTTCAGGAAGAATTGTTGCAAGAGAAAGCTGACAATGAAAAGGAACCGGATAAAAAGAAAGCCGCTCTTAAAGCTATTATTTTTGATTACAATCAAAAATACGGAACGAGTCACAGCATCAACAATTTTGATTTATATTATCAGGATGTACAAAAGCGCATTAAAGATCAGCAATACACTAACGCTGATTATCCTCACAAAAACAAAATAGATATTGTTATTGTTGTGGATATGCTCCTAACGGGTTTTGAATCTAAATATTTGAACACCCTTTATGTTGATAAGAATTTAAAGCAGCACGGATTGATTCAGGCCTTTTCGAGAACAAATCGAGTACTGAACCCCACAAAGCCATATGGGAATATCATTGACTTTAGAGGGCATGAAAATGAGGTTAATGAGGCTATCAAACTGTTTTCTGGCAAGGAAAATGCCGAGAGAGTAAAAGAAATTTGGCTTGTAGATCCAGCTCCGGTTGTACTTGAAAAGTTGGATAAAGCCTTTTCCGAACTTGAAAAATTTATGGAATCGCAGGGGTTGGAGTGCAAACCAGAAGAAGTAAGCAATCTCAAGGGTGATATGGCGCGTGCAGCGTTTATTGATAAGTTCAAAGAAGTGCAGCGCCTGAAAACACAGCTTGACCAATATACCGATATAAAAGAAGAGCAAGCAGCAGCCATTCAGGAATTACTACCAGAGGACACCTTGCGTGCGTTCCGAGGAGCATATATTGAAACGGCGCAGAGATTAAAAGAACAGCAAGGGAAAGACTCAGAAAATAATTCGTCAGAAGTTGGACAGCTAGATTTTGAGTTTGTTCTGTTTTCTTCTGCCATTATTGACTATGACTACATTATGGCTCTGATTTCTAAATACACACAACCAAGTGTTCCTAGAAAAGAAAAGATGACCAAGAAAGAATTGATATCACTTATTTGTTCCACTTCCAACTTTATGGATGAGCACGAAGATATAGAAGAATACATCAACACTTTGGAAGCCGGTAAAGGATTGGATGAAAAAGCTATCAGAGCCGGGTACCGAAATTTTAAAACTGAAAAATTTGAGAAAAAAGTTGCCTTTGTAGCAGGTAAATATGGTATTACATCTGAATCCTTACAAGCCTTCATTGATAAAATTATGGAACGTATGATTTTTGATGGCGAAAAACTTAGCGATCTTTTAGAACCTCTGGATCTTAGCTGGCGGGAACGCACCAAAAAGGAGCTTGAATTAATGGAGGATTTGATTCCGCTATTGAAAAAGTTAGCAGGTGGACGCGAGATTGTGGGGTTAAAGGCATATGAGTAAAAATGCAAAAGCGGTGGCTCCGCAATTAAGATTTTGTCAATTTAAAGATAATCCAAAATGGAATATAAGAAAATTTGGCAGCCTAATTGTTCCTGTAGAAGAACGCGCAGGAACAAAGAAATATATTTTAATGAGTGTAACATCTGGTGTAGGATTGGTTCCACAAATAGAAAAATTTGGTAGGGAAATAGCCGGAAGTGCTTATAAAAATTACTATGTAATAAAGAAAAACGACTTTGCTTATAACAAAAGTGCAACAAAGCAATTTCCAGAAGGCTACATTTCTAGGCTCATTGAGTACGAAGAAGCGGCTTTGCCAAACAGTATATTTACTTGCTTCCGTATTGTGGATGATCAGTGCGATTTACGATTCTTTGACCAGCTTTTTCAAAACAACTATCATGGTGCATGGTTACGAAAATATATTGAAGTTGGAGCCCGGGCGCATGGTTCTCTAAGCGTTGATACAAGACACTTATGGGATATGCCCGTTGCATTGCCTAAATTGCAAGAACAACAAAAAATAGCTGACTGCCTATCTTCCATCGATGAACTTATTTACGCAGAGGGTAAAAAGTTATTGGCACTTAGAGATCAAAAAAAAGGTTTAATGCAAAAACTATTCCCAACTGGGGATCAGACTATGCCTGAATGGAGATTCCCGGAATTTAGAGAATGCGAGCAATGGAAGAAAACTTTTATTGACAAAGTAGTGGATTATGAGAATGGGAAGGCACATGAGAACAATATTTCAGAATACGGTAAATATATTGTTGTAAACTCAAAATTTATCTCTACAGAAGGTAAAATCGTAAAATATACTAACACTGCAAATATGATAGCTAATACAGGTGATATTCTTATGGTTTTAAGTGATGTGCCAAATGGACGAGCGATTGCAAAATGTTATTTAGTTAATCAAGATGATAAATATGCGGTTAATCAGCGAGTATGTAAATTAACACCAACTAAGGCTAATGGTAATTTTCTATTTCATATAATTAACAGGAATGCTTACTTTTTAGCTTTTGATGATGGTATTAAGCAAACCAATCTTAAAAAAGATGATGTTTTACAATGTCCCATTTTATTGCCGAAAGGTCAAAGAGGATTAGAAGAACAGAAAAAAATTGCTGAGTGTCTTTCTTCTGTAGATGAATTGATTTCTATGCAAACTGAGAAAATTGAAGCGCTTAAAACACATAAAAAGGGATTGATGCAAGGGCTCTTTCCCTCTATTGAGAAGGTGAGCGAATGAGCATAAATGTACCAGCTAAATTTTCAGAAACTGAATTTAAAAACTTAAAAAACAAAAAGTTAAATAACGATAGCTTTCGACAATATCAAAGACTTTTTATGGATAACTATAAAAAGCGAAGGGGCGAAGAGGAATACACATTAAAGGATGGGATATCTCAAGAAGTTTTAATGAAAATAGACTATGTTCTTAGGCGTATAGATTATATGAACCACTATGATACACTTGAAGATATATCTCGATATTTTCGATTACTATTAAATGAAAAAAAGTTTATCGTATTATATGCCTACAATGGAACGGGGAAAACGAGACTTTCTGTAGAATTTAAATCGTTAGGACAACACATTGATGAGACAACAGGAGAAAAATCAGCAGATACTTTATACTTTAACGCATTTACAGAAGATCTTTTTTACTGGGATAATGATTTAGAAAATGATACGGAACGCTTGCTAAAACTAAATAGTAACTCTCGCTTTTTTTCAGGCTTGAGAGAGCTTGAGATGGAAAGCAGGATTCGCCCTCTACTTCACCGTTATGCAGATTTTGATTTTGCCATTAATTATGAAAGCTTTGCCATTGGCTTTACAAGAGAAATATTGTCAAAGGGAATTTCTCAACGGGTTGACAATATAAAAATATCTCGAGGAGAAGAGAATATTTTTGTTTGGTGCTTTTTCTTAGCTGTAGTGCAATTGGTGGTAGATAAAGTAGAGTCCTACAACTGGGTAAAATATATTTATATAGATGATCCTATCTCTTCTCTGGATGATAATAATGTTATTGCTGTGGCTAGCCATCTGGCTCAGTTGATGAGTAACAATGATGTGAAGGTTGTGGTTTCATCACATCATACATTGTTTTTTAATGTTTTGTGTAACGAAATTAATAAAGCAGAGCAATTATTTTTGCAAAAAGATACAACCAGTGGAACTTATATTCTTAAAGACACTACTAAGACCCCTTTTTTTCACCATGTTGCATTGTTGAAAGAGTTAAAAAAAGCGTCTGACTCAGGAGAACTATATACATACCATTTCAATATTTTAAGAAATATATTAGAAAAAACTGCCTCATTTCATGGTTTTGCACACTTTTCAGCATGTATTAGAAAGGGTGAAGAGGAAGAAGAACCTGTTTACACAAGAATCGTCAATCTTTTAAGTCACGGCAACTATTCTTTATTTGAACCTAAAGAAATGGTACCGGAAAATAAGGAACATTTTAAAAGAATTTTAAATAACTTTTTAGAGGACTATAATTTTAACAAGAAATTGTTTGAAGATAGTCAAGGTTAGGAGGAACAAGAATGAATGACTCACAACAAAAACAATTGGGCGCTACCCTTTGGGGAATTGCCGATAAACTGCGTGGGGCTATGAATCCAGACGATTTTCGTGATTACATGTTATCGTTTCTTTTCTTACGCTATCTTTCAGATAACTATGAAACGGCTGTAAAAAAGGAGCTTGGCAGTGATTATACCAACTGTGAGGAAGAAATAAAAAATACTCTTGCTAACGGAAAGCAGGATGAAGTTATAAGTGAATTAAAAAAACAGATAGCTTCTTACTTTGAAACGTTGCCAATAAGCAAGTTGCCCGTAAAAGACAATGAAACTGACAAGAATGTAATAAAAAAAGCAAGACAGATGCAGATTGACGAATACGAAAGTTTACTTGAAAGTCGAAAGCTAACCCCACTTTGCATCTGGTATATTAAAAATTTAGACCAAGTGACTATCTTTGAAAAACAAATGCGCAGAAAAGTTCACTTTGTTATAAAACCGCAGTATTTATGGAGCAATATTTACGAGTTAGCAAGAACCCAAAATAATTTACTTTTGAAAAATTTGCAAAAAGGATTTAAATTTATTGAAAATGAATCCTTCGATAGTACTTTTCGTGGATTGTTTTCAGAAGTTAACCTTGATTCTGAAAAGCTTGGGAAAAACTATGTGCTGCGTAATGAAACCCTGTGTTCCATTATAACCGAAATTGCTGAGGGACTTGCTGAATTCACCAATGAAATTGATCTTTTGGGTAATGCTTACGAGTATTTGATTGGACAATTTGCCGCTGGTTCTGGCAAAAAAGCCGGAGAGTTCTATACTCCACAACAGATTTCTACAATTCTTTCCCGTATTGTCATACTTGATAGTCAAGACCCTAGTGCCGGAAAGAAAAAATATATCAACAATTTATTGGACTTTGCGTGTGGCTCTGGCTCTCTTTTGATTAATGTAAAAAAACAACTTGAACCAAATAGTATTGGTCAGATATATGGGCAAGAGAAAAACATTACAACCTACAACCTGGCTCGAATGAATATGTTACTTCACGGGTTTAGAGACTCAGAGTTTCAGATATTCCATGGCGATTCCCTGCTTAATGATTGGCCACTGCTCAATGAGATGAACCCTGCAAAAAAATTGCAGTGCGATGCTGTGGTGGCTAATCCTCCTTTCAGCTATCGTTGGGAACCAAACGATACGCTTGCAGAGGATTTCAGATTTAAGAGTTATGGTCTTGCACCAAAATCAGCAGCAGATTTTGCATTTTTACTCCATGGTTTTCATTTTTTGAGTGATGAAGGCACAATGGTCATTATTTTGCCACATGGCGTATTGTTCCGTGGTGGTGCAGAAGAAAGAATTAGAACCAAACTTCTTAAGGATGGAAATATTGATACAATAATTGGCTTGCCAGCAAATTTGTTTTTCTCTACGGGTATTCCCGTTTGTATACTTGTACTAAAAAAATGTAAAAAATTTGATGATGTACTATTTATCAATGCGAGCGAATACTACGAAAAGGGTAAACATCAAAATGTCCTGCGGCCAGAGCATATAGACAAAATCGTTGAAACATACCAATATCGTAAAGAAGATGATAAAAAATATTCTCGGCGAGTTTCTTTAGCAGAAATTGAAAAGAATGGATTTAACTTGAACATATCAAGGTATGTGAGTACGGCAGATGAAGAAGAAACAATTGACCTTGCAGCAGTAAAAAAGAATTTAGATAGCGTTGAAGAAGATATAGCTGCTGCTAAAAAAAAGCATAATCAGTATTTGAGAGAACTTGGCTTACCTGAATTGAAATAAGTAGAGTTATCTATTAAATGCATGAAAGTATGCAGTATAAAATGCCAAAAGGACAAGACGGCACTTTAGGCCAGCTAAAAGAATTAAATGCAAATGATAAAAATGAAGAACACACGTAATGAACCAATATACTTGCCAAAATATTTTACAGGTCTTATGGCAAAATCTTTTGATTTGGAGAAGGATAAGGACATCTTGTCCTGGGATTTTTCGGCAGATATAAGTGAGACAGTAAAGAATCAGGTAGAATGGATTTTATGCCATATTGTTAAACATATCAAAAATAGAGAAGAACGCCGGAATCAATATTTACTTCCGCTAAAATTTCTATTCCAATATGCAGAGGAAGCAAAGCTTTTGGATATGCTGAGAATGGAAAAGGTTCAGGAAGTGGAATATACCACACAGCTAAAATTGAAAATTGGAAGATGTTGCAGAAGTCCGGGTAAGTTCATTGAATTTTTCAGGAAAGAGTTGTTTTTGAAGGAAAAGGAACCAGCATGGCATGCAAATGTCTGGTATGTAGATGGACTAAACATAGATATAGAAAGACAGGCTAAGGGCAGTGTCATACAGGGTTTTAATTTTTTGGATATTGTAATTCCGGAAAACAGAGCAGCGTTTCAGGAGTATACAAAATATTTGTTTTGTATAACCTGTCAAAGTGTAGGAACAATCAGAATTCAACATACGTATGTACGCGAGTTTATGCGTTATCTGGAAGAAAAGGATATAGTTGTTTCACATATAAACTATCAAACGGTAAAGAGATATCTGGAACATCTGAGAACGCAGAAGATAAAGCCTCAAAGCTGTAATAATAAGATACAGGGGACCATAAAATTTATTTATTATCTGCAGGTAAAAGGATTAGTCTGTTATTTTGAAATACCATCAGTGCATTTTTTAAAGAAAGCATATCCTGTTAGAAACGAGATACGAGGACTGGATGGAAAGCTGGAACGGTTGGAAGGTAAGCTATATCTTTTCCCGGAAGATCTGCGGGTTATGAGTGTGATACTAATTCATACGGGAATAGCGAAAGGAAAAATGCTTTTATTGAAGGGGACGGACTTTTGCTGGGACAGTGAGACCAGCTGGATGAGGATACCAGATACGGTAAGAAAAATACCAATTCCAGATGTCATACATTGGATTGTGATAAGATATATGAAGCGGCAACAAAAGGAGATGGAGCAGTATCTTTTCTTAAACAACAATGGCATGAGGTACACGACAGCAGGGTTTTGTGCCGCCTTTATGAAACAGTGTTCTATGCAGGGTATATTAAATGAGGAATATGTATTTAAAGGCTGTGGGTACCAAAAAGAGTTTTGTAAAATGTAATACAAGAATGGAACCTCCATACAGGTAATCCGGGATTATATGGGTTATGCTACTGATGAACGCGTGAAGGAATATGTTGGCTGGCAGGATGAACGAATTGCGTGTGCATCAAAAAAGTTTTTTGCTCAGGAGGAACATAGTTTGGGAGGTGTAGCATTGATGGCGAAACATGACAAAATGAATGAAGTCAATCGTCAGGAAAGTCAGCGGAAAATAGAAATGGCACTCCAAGAGATAGAAAGTGCCGCAGACAAGGGAAAGAGTGTTTCTGTATCAGAATTATCCAAAAAGATTGGATTGTCAAGAGGATTCTTTTACAAGAATGAACAGGTGAGAACTGCCCTTGACGCTGTGAGACAGGGAAAAGAAGATGAACAGTTGCTAAAAATCCGTAAGGAAATAGAGGAATACAGCCTTGAAAAGCAAAGTGAACTGTATAAGAAAGAACTAGAGAAATTGAAGAAAGAAAACGAAGATTTGAAGAAGGAGAACCAAAAATTAACGAAAGCGTTGGACAAAGCGAGATTTGCATATCTAGAATTGCTGTAAAATTGGGGTGTCAGAAATGTGTCTCCACTGGTGACATAATTAAAAATGAGAAGGCTTGATTACCAGAATTGGCGATTGGGCTTTTTTATATTGTTATTTGAGAAGGCATCCGATAAAGTAGTTTCACATTTTTAATTGTGTATTGTGTAAAAATCCTTTAAATACAAGGATTTGATGAAGTGATACAAATTTTATTATCCCATATGGTGGGGCAGCATGCCCATGGCTGTAAATACCTTTCTGGAGGAATATGATTTTAAAGGTAAAGTTATTGCGCCCTTCTGTACCCACGGAGGCAGCGGGCTGGGCAGCAGTGTGGAGGATCTGAAAAAAATATGTCCCGAGGCAGAGGCAGCAGAGGGGCTGGCTGTCTATGGTTCCAAAGCGGACCAGTCAGAGGATCAGGTGAAAGAATGGCTGGACAAACTGGGACTGTATGGGGAGGAGCAGGACAGGGAATAGGAGATAGAGGAATAGGAGATAGAGGAATAAGAGATAGAGGAATAAGAGATAGAGGATTAGGAGATAAAGGAATAGGGGGATATGAACTTATGAAATCAAACAGAGAAGCTGTGTGGGAGGTGCTCACACAGATCAATCAGGTAATCCTGGGAAAAGAGACATTGACGGCTGAGGTGCTGGCAGCGCTTCTGGCGGGAGGCCATGTGCTTTTGGAGGATCTGCCGGGTTCAGGGAAGACAACCCTGGCACTGGCATTGTCAAAGCTTTTGGGACTGGACTGGAAAAGAGTACAATTTACGCCCGATGTGCTGCCATCGGATCTGACCGGATTTTCCATATACAGAAAAGACCTGCAGAGATTCGTCTATCAGCCGGGTGCCGTGTTCTGTAATCTTCTTCTTGCAGATGAGATAAACCGTACGTCGCCGAAGACCCAGTCTGCCCTTTTGGAAGTCATGGAGGAAGAGCAGGTGACGGTGGAGGGAGTGGCCAGGAAAGTACCTGCCCCGTTTTTTGTCATAGCCACGCAGAATCCCACAGGGACGGCAGGCACGCAGATGCTGCCCCCTGCGCAGATGGATCGTTTTATGATATGCACTACTATGGGGTATCCCGATTTTGCCAGTGAGGTGGAGATGGCAAAAGGAACCGGAATTGAACGAAGGACTGACCATCTGATGCCTATGCTGAATGCACAGGTGCTTCAGAATATCAGACAAGAGGTGGAACAGATATTTGTCCATGACTCTGTCTATCACTATATTGTGAAGCTGATCACTGCAACCAGGAGAAATCCTCATTTTGAAGCCGGCGCCAGTCCGAGAGGAACCATATCACTGGTGCGCATGGCTAAGGTCACAGCCTGGATAGCCGGGAATGACTTCGTATCCCCTGCAGATGTGTCTGCCCAGTTTATTCCTGTGGTCAATCACAGGGTAAGGCTGAGTACCAGAGCGCGGATGGACGGTGTGGAAAAAGAGAATGTGCTTGCCGGTATTCTGGAACATGAGGAGAGACCATTCTTTAAGGGGAGATGACAGATGAGAAAATTACTGGTAACGCTGGTACTGATTTTGTTTTTTTATCTGGCGGGGCTTTACCGTTCTTCCTCTGTTATGATATTTCTCTCGGCATCTCTGGTTTTTATGGCAATTTTGGGAATTTTATCTAAATATCTGGTACGCAGACTGGAAATTCGGCTGGAGCCGGAAAGGAATACTGTGTCAAAGGAGAGTACGATGACAGTGACACTGGCAGCGGTCAATCATTCCCGGGTGCCTGTCATGAAGTTTGAAGTACGTCTTAAGATATGGAATCAGGGGACATCCAATGCCGAAACGAAAAAGATACAGGGGTATGTTCCGGGAAAAGACACTGCGAGGATAGGGGTGGAAGTCTCTCCAAAGCACTGCGGGATCTTGGAAATCAGCGGAAAGAAGGCGAAAGTTTGGGACCCTCTGTGTCTCTTTTGCGGACAGAAAAAGACAGCGGCTTCCTTTCGGGCAGTGGTGCTTCCAAAGGGTTATGAGATGCAGTTTTCCATGGAAAGCCTGCTTTTTGGTATGGAATCAGAAAACGGAAACAGCAGGCCCGGAGCACAACCGCCTGAAATCTATCAGGTCCAGGCTTACCGCCCCGGTGACGGACTCAGGGATATTCATTGGAAACTGACTGCCAGAAGCGGTGAACTGCTCAGCAAGCAGTATTGTGCAGAGGTTCAGGCTCCGGTATTTGTATTCTGGGATATCAGGGAGGACAAGCCTTTAAGCACCGGGCAGATGGACGCATTCTGGGAGCTTTGTTATGGAGTGAGCGCAGGCCTTCTGAAGGAAAATGTCAGCCATTCGGTAGGATACTGGGACAGGCAGACCGGGCTGATACAGGTGTATTCCATTGCGTGCCATGAAGATATTATGAACAATCTGTGTGAAATGATACGCAGGGACGCGCTTTTTGAGGAAAAGGGATATCCGGATGAATTGTATTTAAAAGAGATGTACCAAAGGCAGGAGGAAGGGGAAATGGTTCTTTCCATGGACACGTCCCTCAGATTACATTTATACAATAAACTGCTGTTTCAGTTTTCAGAGGAGGATTATGTGGAAGAGATCAAGAAAGAGAGATTTTTACTCAGCTGACAATGGAAAAAAAGCGGGAAAAACCAGTGGACCGGTCAGCGGCCTGCTCTTTTTCGTCTGTTATTTTTGCGGGCTTTGGGGATATCTGCGGCTGTGCTCATTGATCTTCAGGTTGAATTACAGTTTGTGGCCGGTGGCCTTTGTCCTGGCTGGAGCCTGTGCGGGGCTTTGGCTTCTTCAGGATATTGTGAAGTGTAAACCGGTCTTTGTGATATTTGTGGGCATTGCCGCCGCCGGAGGCATGTTTTGGGCAAAGCGGAGTATGTATCTTACCAATATGAAAATGCTGTATGCGGCCGGAATGTGGAATATGAGAGCGATTTCTGTTATTAAAGTGACAGGTCTGTTGTGTATCTGCATGATTTTGGGTCTGCTTTTTATTTACCTGACAGCGAATCTGGCAAAACAGGGATGGATTTTTTACTTTATTACCTTTCCCCTTGTGTTTGCCGCAATGATGGCGCAGGCAGATTTGGATATATGGACCCTCTGTTTTCTGGCTGTTTTTCATTTGGGAAACCGTATGGCCGGTGTTGCGTCCAAGACCCGCCGGAAATCAGGACAGCCAAGGGAAGGCATTTATAAAAATGCGGGAAGGGCAGTTCTTGTGCTTGAGGTCTTCTTTTTAGCTGCTGTGGGTATTGCGGGAAGAGGAGTTTCAAAGCATATGGATACCCTGTACGAGGTCCCCTTAAAGACCGGTGAACGTGCCTGGCGCATGGCGGCAGGTCTGTGGCTTCCGGAATCCGTCAAGGGCCAGGTAAACCGGGGCGGACTTTATCCAAGCGGCAGAGAGCAGATGGAAGTCATTCTCCCGGAAAAGCCCAAGGAGGATCTGTACCTTAAAAGCTTTGTGGGTGATGTGTATGAAAGCGGTGCCTGGAAGGCAGCCGACCGTGAGGCTTTTTATGAAAGCCTGGACGGAGAGTACGCGGCTCAGGAGGGCGCGGACGCCAGAAAATATTTTGAAAACAGGCAGTTTTATATGATTCGTTATATTCTCTCCGGTTTGGGAGGTACAGATGGCTATGAAAATGTACCGGGTGAAAAGAATGTGGAATTGCGGTCTCTGGCTCTGGAGAACAGGACAGTATCGCTGCCCTATATTTATGGGGAAGAGTATGGGGATGATAAGGTGCACAGGGGAACCATGTACACAGAAGAGGACTTTAAAACCGTGCTGGCTATGGCGGACGCAGATACAAGACTCAGATTTGAGGAGGAGGAGCGTGCCTACAAAACCTTTGTGGAGCAGTCCTGTCTTGCAGTTCCTGAGGAGCAGGTACCACAGCTTGTGAGCATCTGCAGGTCTTATGATAATTCAGGAACTGATGAGGTTACCGGATCCATTCAGGCCTGGCTCCAGTCAAATGCAGCCTACTCCTTGAATCCTGGCGTGGCGCCCATCGGAAGGGACCCGGCAGAGTATTTTATATGTGAGCAGGGAAAAGGATACTGTCAGCATTTTGCCACCGCGGCGGCACTTATGTACCGGATCTACGGGATTCCGTCCCGCTATGCTGTGGGATTTAGGGCAGCACCGGAATTATTTGAGGAGCAGGAGGACGGCAGATATAAGGCGGTTATCACAGATGTGCAGGCTCATGCGTGGGCTGAGATTTATTTAGACGGTGAAGGATGGATCCCAGTGGAGACAACCCCGGCAGCGGGGGCACAGCAGGCAGGGAACGGCTTGGAAAACGGAGAATACATGCCAAATGCAGAGACTGCAGCCGAAGCAGCCGGAACGGAATATGAGACCCGCCGGGAGAATGGAGCAGAACAGGATGATCAGGCTGCTCCGGATGAGGAAGAAGGCCAGACGGAACCGGGGAAGGAAGAGACTGCTGATGGAACAGAAAACGGTCAGGAGGATGAGAACAGCGCACAGAAGGAACAGAAGGACAGCGGTTCAGATCAGAACCGTAGAAATAAACTACTGGGGAGTATTCGTTCCTTTTTTGTCAGGATGGCACCAATATTTGCCGCGGCAGCAGGGATTGCCTTTATATGGGGGATGATTTGCCTTCGGCGGTATGCCATTCTGCGCAGGCAGGAAAAATATGGCGCTGGTCAGATTATGGTCAGAATGCTGGAAGTTCTTGGGATGGCAGGGAAGATGAAGGACTGTGACGCAATGGGAGCGGATTTCTCAGAAAAGCTGTCCCATGCAGTTCCCTCTATCAGCAGGGAGGAAGCCGTACAGATACAGAGAGCAGCCCTTCAGGAGAGCTTTGGAAATGAAGAGATTTCTAAAATGCAGGGAAGGGAAACGCGCCGTGTCTATAAGAAAGCATGTTCTTATGTCTATAAAAACCTGCCGTGGTATAAAAAAATGTATTTCCGGTATGGAAAGGTATATGGATAAACGCATTCGCAGCAGAGGGCAGGATATCCGGGCTGCTTTCTGCTTTTGCCCGTAACTGTTAGAAACTGAAAAGCTATAAAAAGACGAAAAAAGAGGCTGCGCATAGAAATGCGCGGCCTCTTTTTGGCAGTCAGGAATTATGCTGCACAAACATTAACTGCTTTCAGTTTTCTGCTGTCTTTCGGATCCTGCTCTGTATCAAATGTTACTCTCTGTCCTTCGTCAAGGCTTTTGAATCCATTGGAAACAATAGCGGAAAAATGTACGAATACATCCTCTCCTGTATTGGAATCAGTAATAAATCCGTATCCCTTCTGAGCGTTAAACCATTTCACTGTACCGTTATTCATAATCAGTACCTCCATATATAATATTTGGTCGTAATAAAATAGAAAAAAGCCAACTCAACAATGAATTAAATGGAATCATTGTCTGGTCGGCTCTAAATTCAAATTAATCACTTTTTGTATCATATCATGGAGAGAAAGGAATGTCAAGAATATTTTTAGAAAATAATTACAAAAAATAATTACAAAAGAAAATGGAAAAATTTCTATGCAACAGAAGAAGTTTGAATACCCACTTATTTAAAAGTGAGGATATGAAGGCGCAGTTTGTTGCGTTAGGCAGGAAGTGAAGTTATAATGTTGGTAGACAGGATCAAGTTAAAAAATATAAAATATGAAATGGAGGATTAGATATGTTGGAAATCGGAATAAAGGCACCGGAATTCAGACTGTTGGATCAGGATGGGAAGGAAGTGGCTCTGAGTGATTTCAGGGGGAAGAAAGTCGTGTTGTACTTTTATAGTAAGGATAATACGGCAGGGTGTACAAAGCAGGCCTGTAATTTTGGAGAGCTGTATCCGCAGTTTACGGAGAAGGGAGCTGTGGTGCTTGGCGTCAGTAAAGATACGGCAGCATCCCATAAAAAATTTGCTGAGAAATATCATCTGCCCTTTCCTTTGCTTTCCGATACGGAGCTTAAGGTGATCCGGGAATATGATGTATGGAAAGAAAAAAATATGTATGGGAAAAAGGTTATGGGAGTGGTGCGGACCACCTACCTGATCAACGAGGACGGAATCATAGAAAAGGCCTTCGGCAAGGTCAAGGCAGCGGATAACCCTGCGCAGATGCTGGGAGAAATCTGAGAGGCATCAATGAGAAGGGACAGGGCTGTTTTAGGGGTTTTTTCGTGTATGCATTTTCTTGTGGATGCTGCCTGCGCGTTTGCCATGTATGGGGTATTTAAGGGGAGGGATACCTGGTACTGGTATATACTTTTATATAATTTCTGTGCTTTTGCTCTGCAGATGCCGTTGGGGGGTGGTGCTTGACGGAATCTGCAGAGGGAAGAATACAGTGAAAAAGTATAGATGCTCTGCCGTGTTTGCTGTTTTGGGAGTTGTGCTTACTTTGGCGGGAGGATTTACACATGTGATCGTTCTGGGCATTGGAAATGCACTGTTTCATGTAGGGGGCGGTGTAGGGACGATATGGACCAGTGATGGAGAGTGCAGTGTTTGTGCGCGTCTGGGTATTTTTGTGGCACCCGGAGCCCTGGGGCTGTTTTTTGGGAATGTGTGGAGTCAGTCTGCAGATAAGACATGGATTGCCTTTGCAGGGGTGCTTTTGTTGCTGTGCTTTGGGGGAATGCTCCTGTGGCTGGGACGGGGGGAAGGTTTTGGGAGCTCATGGGGCAGATTTGGTAAGCACAAAGCAGTGCCGGAAAGAAGTATGGTAGTTATCTGTTGTTTTCTGGTAGTGGTTCTGAGGTCTTATGTGGGGATGTCGGCTGCGTTTCCCTGGAAGAATACAGTTTTTATGGGAGCGGTATGTGCTGCGGCTGTCGCAGGCGGTAAGGCGGCGGGAGGATTGCTGGCTGACCGGATTGGGATATACAGGGCAGTGGTGGGTTCTCTTATTTTGGCGGCTTTGATGTATGGATTTGGGAGATTTTGGGGAGCAGGGGTATTAGCCCTTTTATTTTTTAACATGACTATGCCTCTGACACTGTATCTCATGTGGAATGTGATGCGGGAACAGCCGGGGCTGGCCTTTGGGATGCTGACATTTGCCTTGTTTTTGGGATTCTTACCGGTTTATTTTCCTTGTATGCCGCCATTGGATTATCGGGTGATCGGAAGTCTGGGAAGCTTGATCTCTCTTTTCCTGCTTGTTGTTGTGATAAGACGGAAACGGAAGGGGCTTGATCCGGGGAAAGGAGCGGCAGATGGTACTGTATCTGATTAAAATGTTTGGTATTTCGCTGGGGCTTACACTTGTTATCGAGGAAGCCGCCGCGTGGTTTTATGGGATAAGGCGCGGTAAGGATTTTCTGCTGGTCTGTCTGGTCAATATACTGACAAATCCGGCCGCTGTTTTCCTTGCATGGATTTGGAGGATGTATATGCCGTATGGGGGAAGATTCCTTTTTTATCTTGCGGTGGAGACAGCAGTGGTTATAACAGAAGGACTGATTTACAGAGCTTATCTGCAGGAGGGCAGACATCCAATGTGGTTTTCACTGGCGGCAAATGGATTCTCATTTCTTCTGGGATTTTGTATTTGAAAGTGTATTTGAAAAGGGGGGATACATATGAAAAAGGGATTTAGGGTATTTTTGCTTCTGGTTGTCTGTTTGGGAATTCATGTTACGGATGTTTCAGCGGATTTGATCTTTGAACCGCAGAATGCCTTTTACAAGCTTCATGCGAATAAATGTGAATATGTGAACCACACTTATACTGTCAATGGCTACGGAGGGAAAACAGAGCTTTATAAAAGTCCGTTGTCTGACAAAGTGATGGCAGTCATGAAAAATAATGAGGAACACTATATTTCTTATGTATATACAGACGAAAAGGGGAATAAGTGGGGACTTGTTGAGGATTCGGAGAATAAAGAGGGCTGGGTTCCCATGGTGTATATGTTTACTCATTATTGTGGAGATTCCTTTCTGGAGGAATATAAATCACAGATAAAAAAAGAGGAAGGCAGTATTGATATTGACAGCGGAGAGAAGATTTATTACTTTGCATATCCCGGTTCGGGTGATCCTTTTAATGTGAATAATGTGAAAATGGAGGGACATTCCCTCAATTATGACCGTGTTTTTACAGATGAGGAAGGACTTAAATGGGCTTATGTAAATTATTATTATCAAGGATGGCATACATTTTGGATATGTATGGATGATCCGTCCAATTCAAACCTTCCTGTTCGGGAGGTTGACAATGAGATGCCGGAACCGCCGGAATCTATTGACCGGGTAGGCGGAGGGATCACAGTTTCTGTCTGGCTTGTGGCCGGACTTGTGGCAGTGGTCATGATGGTTACCGGATGTTTGATCTGGGGGACATACGGAAAAAGAGGAAAATTATGAAGAATAGGAGATATTTATTTCTGTTGGTATTTTTGTGTTTTGTTTTACAGACCACAGTGGTGCGGGCAGATCTGATTTTTGAACCGCAGGACAGCTTTTATGGAAAGCATGCAGATTCCTGTAAATATGTGAACCGCACATATATTGTCAATGGATATAATGGGGAGACAATTGTCTATGAAAGTCCAGAATCTGCGAAAAAAGTTATGACTGTTAAGAACAGGGAAAAATACTATATTTCTTTTGTCTACACGGACAAGAAAAATGTGGAATGGGGATTTTTAGAGGACGGACAAGAGAACAGTGGCTGGGTACCTATGGATTATATGTATCCGGTATATGACAGCCAATCCTTTTATGAAGAGTACAGGGATAAGATCACATCAGACGATGGTGTTGTACCAAATGTGACAAAAGGAGACGTCATATATGGATGGGAATATCCGGGAGCTGAGAGAAAATTTAAGTTAAAAGTCGAAGAGGATACCTTTGATTATAGTTCCATGTTCACAGACGAGGAAGGACATCAGTGGGGAAATGTAGGGTATTATAGGGGAGACAGGGATTTCTGGGTGTGTATCGACGAGCCGCAAAATCCTGATCTGCCGGTCAGGGAAATAAATAACAATGTGACAGAACCGCCGGAGAAAATTAACGGAGTGCCTGGTACTTCCGTGGAAACAAAGAACAGTACGAAGGTGAATGTGGTAAATGGAGATACAGAAAAACAAAGCATAGAAAAAGGGGATACAGCCGGGTCCGGTGCAGAAAATGTCATAGCTGCGGCTGTGCTGATCGGCCTGACAGTTGTGGTCACAGGGATTCTGATCTGGAAGTTTTTTGGGAAAAAGAAGTGATCACCAGACTGCTAAAAAGGAGATTCAGATGAAAAAAGGAAAATATATGCTCCTGGCAATACTGCTTTGCTTAATTTTTCAGGCAGAAATTGTACGTGGAGATATCATTTATGAGCCTAGTGATTTTTTTTGGCACATCCATTCCGAACAGTGTGTCTATAGAAACCGCAGCTATATTGTCAATGGACGAGGAGGCAGGACAAGTCTCTATACCAGCCCCATCTCCTTTAAAAAGCCGTCTGTATTGAAAAATGGAGATTGTTACAATGTTACATATGTCTATACGGACAAGAAGAATAATGATTGGGGATATATTGACGGCAATGGAAAAAAGGGATGGGTTCCGCTGGCGTATATGTATCCGGTATATGACAGCACGTCCTTTAAAGAGGAGTATGAGAGCCGGCTGACCAAGGAGAACGGTGAATTGGAAATTCAGGCTGGGGATATTGTTTATGAATGGAACTATCCCGGCTCTGAGAACCCGTATAGTATGGAAATAGACAGTGAAACCACTGTTTACTATGGACCGGTTTTCAAAGACGAAGAGGGACATAGCTGGGGAAATGTAGGATACTTGTTCGGAAACAGGGACTTTTGGATTTGTATTGATGAGCCATGGAACGGAGATCTGCCGCGCAGGGAAATCAGCATTGAAATACAGGAACCGCCGGAATCTATTCAGAGAGAATATGGGATCTTCTATGTTATTGTTGTATTTGGAATGATCGCGGCGGTAATATATGCTACAAAAACCCTGATACAGAAGTTTTATAGGAAGATTGTATAAATTAGAATCCTATGATGAAGCCCTGGCAGGATGAATATACTCGCCCATTAAAAGCTGAGTATTAGAAATAGTATTGGATGCGGGATTATACTTAAAATAAGTTAATAAGGAGAGATTAATATGGCTGATATGCTTGTTAAATTATACAATATCAACTCGTTTTCTGAGCAGGAGGATAGGCTGTTAGAACATGGAGTTAGAATAAAAAGAGCTTTAGCACCTGATAAAAGTAAAATTGTTGAATTTGCCCAGACATGTTCTAATGAAGATTACTCTGATGAGGTAGAAATCGCGTTTTCTAATCATCCCATTACCTGTTATATTGCAACAAAGGAGAAAAAAATCATAGGATTTGCCTGTTTTGAGGTTACTGCAAAAGATTTTTTTGGACCTATGGCAGTGTTGGAGGAAGAGAGAAGAAAGGGAATTGGAAAGGCACTATTATTGAAATCACTTCATTCTATGGAGGAATTAGGATATGCATATGCAATAATCGGGTGGCCCACAAAATCAGCAATTCCTTTTTATGAAAAATGTGTAAATGCAAAAATGGTTGAAGAGTGTTCTTCCGGTATATACAAACGAATGATAGAAATCGATGAATGATTAAAGTTGGGGTGCGAAAAAATTACTGGTCATACAACCAAGGTAGTAATTTCTCCGCACCCCGATTCTCTCGAAATATGTTTTCTACCAGTCTTTCATAACCTGAATGACCACATCCTCATAATCTCCGGTGATATCTTCATTATATCCCCCGTGTCTTACATTCGTCTCCACGCCCCAGCCGTTTTCCTGGTATTCCCAGATGTGATAAGGGACGCCTCTGTAATCAAAGTCCAGGCTGCCACAGCCGTCTACTTCGTTATATTGAAATTCCAGAGATTTTTCGTTCAGAAGATTTTGTATTTTTTCCAGGCGCATAAGCATTTCCTTCCTTTGTGTTTTCTATAAATAGTATTGTATCAAACAGAAAAGAAAATAGCCAGTATCCATGCGGAAAATGACAGCAGAAATTTTTTGACCGACCGGCCTATGTCTGTGTGCCGCGTGTTGAGTTCTCAGCTAAAATACAGAATCTTCATATGCGGAAGCTTTCTGGCAAGCTCCGCCCGGAAAAACAGTTCTCCTTCCTGCCTGGCAGACGGATGATACCCATATTTACCCCGGCCCAGGACCTGCATCAGCTCTTTGTCGTAAAGTTCCGGGGCATCCGGGAATGCGTCCTCATTGATCTTACGATGGACAAAGCTGTAGCTCATAAAGATGATTTCTATAAACGCGGTTTTTTTCACTTTTTCAGAGAGTTTTTCCGAGAGGACAGTGATCAGTTCACGGTACAGATCCTGCCAACCGGGAAGGAAAATAACAGGGGCAATGAGGATACCGCAGGGATAGCCTGCCTCGCACATTTGATTCAGGGCCTCGATTCGTTTGTTCAGCGGCGAGGTGCCCAGCTCGATTTGGCGGATGATCTTTTCCGGGTTTACGCTCATACGGAAAATGATCCTGCCGCCGTGCTGTAGGGAAAGAAGGGGAGCGACATTTGCAAATTTGGTTGGAAATGTAAGACGGCCCTTTTCATTTTTTGCAAAGCGCTCTATGGTCCATTCCAGATTATGGGTGATGGTATTTTCAAGGACCAGGTCACTGTTGCTGCCGATTTCAAAGGTGAGATTTTCCAAAGAGCGGTTTGCGGTTTTCATGATCTTATCAAGCATTTCTTCCCGGTTTACGAAGAGACGCAGATAGGAGCATTTATTGTAGTTGCAGACCAGATAGCAGTACAAACAGGCGGCAATGCAGCCGGATGAAGTGTAAGGTACCAAAAAGTCAGAGACTTTGGCATTGGGGACATGCCGATGGGTTTTGCGGATGCCGATAATGAGATACTGCTTCATTTCCCGGAAATCGGAATTTGGGCGTGTGCGCAGTTCATCTATTTTATTATGGCTGTCAATGGGAATCCAGGTTCTGTCCTGATATTTTTGCTTCAGGTAATGCCCAAGTTCATAGCCCATGGCTGCTTCTTCATAGTAAATTTTGTCTGGAAACATATATACGGACCTCCAAGTTAGTATAAACTTAGGATGGCAGTTCCGGTGAAAAATATTCTCTGATCCCGCTCCGTATCTTCTGAGGTGTATCGCCGTACAGCTTTTTAAATGTGCGCATAAAAACTTTGTAATTACTGATCCCGTTTTTTTCCATAAGCACAGTGATACTGTCGTCTGTGTTTTTCAGATCTTCATATAAATGCATTGTGCGGACAGAATTCAGATACTCCAGAAAAGTCTGTCCTGTGTATCTCTTAAACAGACGGCAGAAGTATTCGCGGCTTACAGCCAGGCTTGCGGCAGCGTCATCCAGAGTAAGCTGCTCTTGAAAATGGTTTCGCACCCAGTCCATAACCTGTGTGACACGTTCCAGATCTCTGTTGGCCCTGGTCTCCGGTGCGGAGGGGAAAGCAGAACAGAAATTTTTATATAGGTGGTACAGAAATTCGTAGAGGTTGGCCGCAAAAAAGAACTGATAGCCACTTTCCTGACAGGTATAGGCATCCAGCATATGTTCCAAATTCCGGCGCAGACTGGAAAAAACATCTGCTTTCTCTGCAGGTGTGATCATGGTCTGAAAATGCAGGTTTGTGCCGGATGGCAGGAAATTTTGGAGCTGTCCGGCGGAAATCTGCAGCAGAATATAGCTGACAGAGCCATTGGCCCGGGTCATGTGGAGTTCTTTGCTGTTGATGACCATCAGACTGCCTGGGGTGAGCAGATAGGAACCGGCCTGTACAACTGCGGTCAGCTCTCCTTTCATCATATATAAAACTTCCAGATAATCATGCCAGTGGGCAGGAATAGTCAGGTCTTTGCACTGGGAGAGCATGAATTTTGCAGGCAGACCGTTTGTCTCACTGATCTTCTCGTAATGGTATGGCATGGACTTTTCTCCTTTTAGACAGTAACTGTGAGGGGACTGAACAGTTATCGTTTGATTTATCAATACTGACAGAGAACCTTCTGGGAATATTCTAGCAAACCGGGAGGAAAATATCAATATCAGCCTATAAATAGTTAAAAAGAGCCGTAGAAATTTCCCTATTTATTCGTCATAATAAAAGACAGATAGTAACTGGAAAGACACAGAACAGTTACGGTAAATACAGATAAGTGATCCGGGAGGAATACCATGAAATTAAAAAACAAGACATTTACAGGAACTACTTCAAATGAAGTGACGGCCAGAGAGACAGAAAACAGAAAGCTTGCACGTTTGGCAGCAGCAGAAGGCTTTGTACTTTTGAAAAATCAGGACCATATCCTGCCTCTGAAAAAAGGGATAAAACTTGGCCTGTACGGTGCAGGTGCGGTGAAGACCATCAAAGGGGGAACCGGCTCCGGTGATGTAAATGAGAGAGAATGCGTCAATATCTGCCAGGGTTTAGAAAATGCCGGATATGAGATCACGAGCAGCGCCTGGCTGGAGGCCTATGCCTCCCTCTATGAGGAAACACGGCTGAAATGGCGGGATGAGATACTGGGGAAATTAGAAGCATATGACAACAATTTCTTTGAAGCATATTCCACTACACCGTTTTTTATGCCCTGTGGGAATCCGGTTGATGTGGATAAGGCTTCAGACGATGGCGCGGACACGGCAATCTATGTATTAAGCCGTATAGCAGGAGAGAACGCGGACCGTCACGACACAGAGGGAGATTATTATATTTCCGCAGAGGAAAAAGCGTTGATCGCCCAGCTTTCAAAAGCTTATGATTCTTTGGTGCTGGTCATCAATACAGGCGGCCTTGTGGATTTGGCCTTTGTGCAGGAATTTGACAATATAAAAGCTGTATTGCAGTTTGTACAGGCGGGACAGGAGGGCGGCAGTGCCTTCGCGGACGTGGTATCCGGAAAAGTGACACCAAGCGGTAAGCTGGCTGATACCTGGGCTTTCGATTATAAAGACTATCCGAATAGTGAAACCTTCAGTTTTAAAAACGGGGATGTGAATACAGAAAAGTATCAGGAAGGCATTTACGTGGGATACCGCTACTTTGACACATTTGATGTACCCGTGCTCTATCCGTTTGGTTTCGGCCTTTCCTATACAGATTTTATGATCTGTACGGAAGAGATTAAAACAGTAAATACAGAAAGCGGAAAGCCGGAGATCGCGGTAACTGTGAAGGTGACCAATACAGGAGATACATACTGCGGCAAAGAAGTCGTACAGATCTATGTTTCCTGTCCTCAGGGAAAACTGGCAAAAGAATACCGCCGTCTTGCCGGATTTGCCAAGACAGAGGAACTGAAGCCGGGAGAATCCTGCAGAATAACTATCACATTCCCGGTTTATCAGCTTGCCTCTTTTCATGAAGAAAATGCAGCCTGGGTTCTGGAGGAAGGAACCTATGGCGTCTGGACCGGAAATTCCATTCAGGGCGCCAAGCTTGCAGGAAGTCTGTGCGTGGACAAGGATGCCATTTTAGTGCAGTGCGAACATATCTGCCCGGTAAAAGAGGAGCTGACAGAGCTGACACCGGACAGCAGCAGGATGAAGGAGAAGGAGGCAGCGTGGCTTGAAAAAGCGGCAGGACTTCCCTCTGTACATATTGACGCGGAGAAAATAACAAAAGAGACAGTGGTTTACACAGAACTGCCGGAACGTTTTACCGGCAGGGCGGGAGAAATCGTGGAATCTCTTTCCGTGGAACAGCTTATTCAGATGTCTGCAGGCGATCCAGGGAAAGGCCAGGATGCAGTCCTTGGTTCTGCGGGGATCACTGTGCCCGGAGCAGCGGCTGAGACTTCCTCCGCGGCATCCGGTGAGCCATGGAATCTGCCCTCAATAGCTCTGGCAGACGGTCCTGCAGGACTGCGTCTGAACCAGAAGTATCAGGTTGTGGACGGGGAGATCGTGCGTGAAAACTTTATGAAATCCATTGAAAAAGGATTTTTTGCTGAGCCGTCACCGGAGGTGGGAACCGCGTACTATCAGTTCTGTACAGCCATCCCTGTGGGAACCCTCCTTGCACAGACTTGGAATGCAGAGCTTGTAAAAGAAGTGGGGGAAATGATAGGAAAAGAGATGGAGCTTTTCCAGGTGACTTTATGGCTTGCGCCGGGTATGAACATTCACAGAAACCCTCTCTGCGGAAGAAACTTTGAATATTATTCAGAGGACCCTCTGCTGTCAGGCATCATGGCTTCTGCCATGACTCTGGGTGTGCAGAAAGTGCCGGGATGCGGAACCACGATCAAGCATTTTGCCTGCAATAACCAGGAGGATAACCGTATGGGATCTGACTCCGTACTCTCCGAACGTGCACTGCGGGAAATCTATCTGAAGGGATTTGAGATCGCGGTGAAGAATTCCCAGCCAATGTCTATTATGACCTCTTATAATATGATCAACGGCGTACATGCCGCCAATTGCTATGACATCTGTACCAGGGCGGCCAGAGATGAGTGGGAATTTGCAGGAGCTGTTATGACAGACTGGACGACAACCTTTGCCTCACCGAGAGGTGAGTGTACAGCAGCAGGCTGTATGCGTGCAGGCAATGATATGGTAATGCCGGGTATACCAAAAGACCATGAAAATATCCGCCGGGAACTGGAAGAGGGAACTTTGGATATCCGTGAACTGAAACGCTGTATCTGCAATACGGTAAATCTGATCCTGCAGTCCAACCGGTATGAGAACGCGGTCAGCTATCTGGAACAGTTTGAAGGACTGGACGCATACCTGAGTGTAGAAAGATCAAACTAGGCTGTCAGAGTAAGATAGGGCTTGTGGTGAGGGCAAAGTAAAAAGAACGCCCGGTAAAAGGAACTTATAAAGAGGGAGCGGGAGCAATGAATGCCCGCTCCTTTCGTATTGCTATTTTTTGGCTCCTTTATTATAATAAAAACAGTTCCGAAACGGTTGTTGTCCGCAGACAAAGTCCTGTGGATCGTAACCGGTAACCGCGATATAGAAATGCTGAAAAAAGAGAAAGCAGGAGGTAGTCATGAAAAAATGGTATAATGAAGAATATGAGTGGGAAATTGAGGTGACAGGGTTCCTTCGCAGTGAACATACGGAGAGATACTGCAGAAACGGTGAAGAGATCGGGGACAAGTATACCTGTACCTATGGCTGTCCTGTAAATGCGGATGGGCAGGGAATCTGCTCCAAAGTAATGATGATGATGTTTCCTGTTATGGAGGCTGTCAGAAGCGGCGGAGATCTGGAGAACATCGGCGGGAACAGCAAATACAGCAAGGATATCGTATGTCCGGATGGCTGTGTTATGTTTAGAATGACAGCGAAAAAACTTGATAATGAAAATTTTTATAAGGGTAAATTTTTTGATTAGAATGTTTTTGGAAAATATTTTAAATTTTTGAAAGGATTCCTCCATTACGATCGTTTTATTAATAGAAAGAGGTTTTTCACACTCTTTTGACCGGGAAATTCCGGGAAAGAAAAACTTATAAACCATATTATAAAAGAGAAAAATTGGAGGAATGAAAATGAAATTTCATAAAAGAAAAGTTTTGGCGGCAGCTTCAGCAGGTGTGATCCTGGCGGGTACTATGAGTACAGTGGTTATGGCAGGCGGCAAAGGGGAAGACAGCCGTCTGTGGTGCCGGAATACGGTGTGCAGTGTGTATGGAGAGGATTGTCAGAATCCGGGGGAGTGTGTAAACGGAGCAGACTGCCGGAATCCGGGGGAGTGTGTAAACGGAGCAGACTGCCGGAATACGGGGGAGTGTGTAAATGGAGCAGACTGCCAGAATCAGAGGGAGTGTGTGAACGGAGCAGACAACCCAGACCAGAGTGGCTTTACAGACAGTGCTGCTGGTCAGAGCCAGGTCAATGTAGTAAAGAATGTTTCCGGTCAGAATCAGACGAACACCCTTAGTAACACAGTTGGCCAGGAGCAGAGTGAAGGTGTGGATTCCACATACACTGAAACAGTTGTGGATGCTTCCGGGAGTTATGGAGAACACCATAGCGAAAATTACAGCGGTAGTAATGGGGAATACCACAACGGAAATCATAATGGAGATCACAGCGGAGACAACGGTGAATACCACGACGGAAACCATAATGGAGATCACAGCGGAGACAACAGTGAATACCACGACGGAAACCATAACGGAGAACACAGCGGAAATAACGGAGAACATCACGGCGGAAATCATGGAAACCACCACGGAGAATAAAACATTTTACTATATAAAGCCGAAAGGATTCTATTCACATGATGACAAAATGGGATATCAATTTAATTGTGGAAGAATATGCAGATACCATAACCCGTATCTGTTATTCTTATGGAAAGAATTATGATGATACCCAGGACATTATGCAGAATGTGTTCTTAAAGCTGATGCGTGCTGATCCGGAATTTGACACAAAAGAGCACGAAAAGGCCTGGATCATCCGGGTCACTATCAATGAGTGCAAGGATTTCCTGAAAAGTATTTTTCACAGGCATACTTCCCTGGAGGAAGTACAGGAAATCCCTATAGAGGAAAAGGAGGATTTATCCTACATCAGGGAGGCTGTCCGGAAGCTCCCGGACAAATATAAATCTGTTATCTACCTTTTTTATTACGAAGGTTATACAGCAGTGGAAATAGCGGGAATCCTGCATAAAAAAGAAAATACGATTTATACCTGGATGAACCGGGGCAGACAGATGCTGAAGGAAATGGTGGGAGGTGATGTAGAATGAGCAGAAAGATCAGAGATGCATTTGAACCTGTGAAAGCAGGAGAACAGATGAAGGAAAGAACAAAAGAAGTCCTGACCGCCCAACTGGAACACTGCTCAAAGCGTCGTTTCTACCAAAGACCAGTATTTTACCGGACGCTGGCCGGGGCCTTGCTGCTGACATTGGTATTTGTGGGGAGCATGAGAGCGTACGAGATCAAAGCCGAGGCGGCATATATCACCATGGAAGGTCCGGTTGAGATTGGTCTGTCCGTAAACGGCAAGGACACAGTGATCTCGGCAGAGGGGCTGAACACAGACGGAGAAAACATCGTCTCCCAGGTAGACGTCACAGGAATGCACTACCAAGAAGCGCTGCAGGCAATTATGGAGAACGATTCCTACCAGGAGTGTCAGGGGGGAAAGGCAAAAGTGAAGGTTTCCTGTCATGACAATGAGCAGGAAACAGATATGCAGAAGAGTGCAGATGAGGCATGTCATTCTTACGGCCGGCAATACCGCCAACATCATGGCCAGGAACATGAGGAAGAGACGGAAGGACATGTGGAAAGACATAACGGACAGAGCAGCGGGAAACATGGAGAGGATATCCGGGAAGAACCGCAGGGAGAGATACAGGGAGATCAGAAATATCAGGAAAATCAGCAGGACGGCCAGTCGTCCGGTGATCCGGGATACCGGGATGGGGAACATGGGCATGGAAATAAACATCACGGGGAGTAAGGATACAACGCAGTTCGCTGCGTCTCCTTCATTCGAGAAAAATCTTCCACAAACTGTGCCCGTACATCTCACGGAAAGTATTTTCCAGACACGCTTTGTGGTTCAGGAATGAAATAGTATCGTGGTGAAATCTTATCACTGATTGCAGCATAGCCATTTCGGTTATGCTGTTTTGTATATTTATTACTGCCTCGGGACTGCCCTGCAAATGCAAGGCAGCACCAGGCGGGACAGAGGAGCTTAACTGTTACCAATTTTTTAATATACTTTGATTTCCTATTGACTCTCACGTCCCGTGATAGTGTAAGATAAAGCTATGGATAGAAGGGAGTGTATTCATATGAAAACAGTAAAACAGGTTTCTGAGCTTTCAGGGATCAGCGTAAGGACATTACAGTATTACCATGAGATAGGGCTTCTGGAACCAACGAAGCTGACAGATTCCGGCTATCGGTTATACGATGATGGAGCGCTGGAGACACTGCAGCAGATCCTCTTTTTCAAAGAACTGGATTTCTCTTTAAAGGAGATCAAAGGGATCATAGAGGATCCGGCCTACGATAAAACGGCAGCGTATAGACAGCAAAAACAATTGTTGGAGGCAAAAAGGAAGAGGCTGGACAAAATGATCTGTCTGTTGGAAAAACTGGAACAGGGGGAAAGGTGTATGAGCTTTGCGGAATTTGATACAAAAGAATATTTTGATATGCTGTCCGATTTCAGGAGAGAGCATGAAGATGCGGTTATAAAAAGCTTTGGAAGTATGGAGGCCTTCGATGAATGGGTGGATAAGTGGAAGGGAAAAGAGTCAATTCTGGTTGATGCGGCAATGGAACACTATGGCAGCATGGAGGAATTTGTAGCCGCCATGAAAAATAATATGGAACGTATGCCTGATTTGATGGAAAGAAGGCGAAAACTCAGAGAATCCGGTGGAATGGAACGGAATAAAGAGATGACCGAAGCGCTTGTATCTGACCTGACAAGGGATCCGGGGGCGGAGGAAGTGCAGGAGATCATAAAGGAATGTGTGGAAATGACAGAAAAACTGTACGAAGGGATGGAGATGGGAAAAGACTTTTGGGAAAGAACAGCGGACAGTTACCTGCATGAAAATGTATTAGTAAAGGCCATGGATAAGATGTATGGCAAAGGAGCTGCTGAATTTGTGGGAAGAGCTTATCAGTATTTTATTCAAAACAGAAAAGCATAGGATGCAGACAGTTGGGGAGGCCGGGTAAAACTGGCTTCCCCAAAGTTTGTTATTCTACATCAGGCATTTTTTGCGCTGACATGATATTCCGTTTGAATTCAATGTAAGTAGCAATAAAGTAGATCAGATATACACCGCCAAACAACAGCAGGGCAAGCCCGAAATAAGACCAGGAAGGGGTCTGGATACCGGAGTATTTTACAAAGTTATGGCTGATGTAGCCTACAATGCCTCCGCTCAAAAGAACAGCGCCTGCAAAGGGGCAGAGGTAGTAGATGACAAGCTGCCGGAAAACCATCTGGTTCAGCTCTTTTGAGCGCATACCAAGCTTTCCCAGAAGCTGATAACGGTACTTATATTTTCCGGAATCTGAAAGCTGCTGAACGGCAAGGACCGTAAGGGCAACACAGAGAAATACAAGCCCCACATAAAACAGCGGGAAGATCAGGGTGGAGAGCAGGAATTTCATTTCTCTTGTATCATTTTCTTTTAAAAATACCAGCTTATCCGAGATATAGATGGCGTCCGATCCGGTTTCCCGGTCCAGGCTGTCTATATAATCATCAAGCTCTTCATAGGAGTCATTTGTCATGTGTATTCCCCGCATGGACAGCACCTGATCATAAAAATCATCTGGGAGGCTTCCCTTTATACTGGCTGCCATGAGAGAGTAATAAGGTGTCATGGAGTCAGCCGTTTCGTCCGGGACGACCAGCAGATAATCAGCGCCATTGTGACCGCTTTGCTCAAAGGGTTCCGTATAGATCCCGGCGCAGGTATGGTCTGTGTTTTGGATTTTTAAGGGCTTTGCACAAAAGGCAGCCATAGTCTTTTTAAGCCGCTTCTTTGTGTGTATCAGATACTGGTCCTGTTCCAGGGATACAGGTTCAAGACGCAGCATTTCCCGCAGGCGGTTATAATCGCTTAAACGGATATAGGTATCGTATTTGAAGTAATAGGAGCTGTCTGTCTGTGAGAGCTGTTCCACAAGATAGCGGCTGCAGGTATTGGTGTTGTTCTGATAAATGTCATAGGCCACAAAATCTGTGATCCGGGCGTATTTTTCAGTGAGCGCTTTTTCTTTGGAAAAATCATAGCCGGGATGCTCACTGTAAATGCAGACATCAAAGGGGTACTTTTCCTCTGCCTGGGTATTTTGAAACTGGTTCAGCATCAGGGCATCGGATACTCCTACCAGAGCTGCCATGAAAAGAATGGTGAGTGTACCCAGTGTAAACTGCATGGTTTTCACTTTGGAGGCAAGCTGCCGGAGAAGAAAAATATTGGCTCCGCGGTATACCACCGCCTTCCCCTTACGGATACAGCTGATAAGAAAAGCGGACAGTCCGATATAGAGAAAATAAACAGAGGCAATGAGTGCCCCGATCATGGGATAGACATTCCACTGGTTAAAGTGTCCGAAATACAACATCCACCCAAACAGGACAATAAGGATGAGAGATGCAAAAAACATCCATTGTTTTCCCGTATTGTTCCCGTTTTTCAGCTCTTCGTTCTGACGGTCCAGATACATCATTTCGCGGATATTCATCTTTTTAAACCGCCGGTTACTCCGGAACATTGCCAGTACATAAGAACCGAAGAAAATACCTGCTGTCATGAAAAAAGTCCCCATATTCCAACGGATACGGATCGTATAATCTGCCTGCACAATGGCATAGATCAGTGTGGTGATAACCTGCTGCAAAAAGAGGCCGGGAAGCAGGCCGATGAAAAAGGCAGCCAGACCGAGAAGCAGCATTTCCTTTAAAAACAGTCTTGCGATCTGCTTTTTATGAAAGCCGAGAAGCAGGTAGGTGGCAAATTCTCTGCTGCGTTTTTCAGCCATGAATTTCATCATATAGTGTACAAGCCATATCATGATCAATACAATAAAAAAGGTGGCGAGTCCCAGCATGGCCCCCATCATGCCGGCTTCAGAGCAGAGCTTTTTTACATCGTCTGAGAAGATCATGGAGTCAAAAGAGAACATCAGGGCAGCAGTAAATATCATGGTCAGAAGATAGATGAGATAGTCCCTAAAAGAGCGCTTGGCATTGCGGAGAGCCAGCTTATTCAGCATCCCCATCACCTCCTGTCAGAGAGAGCACATCTAGAATTTCATCCAGGAATTTTTTCCTGCTTTTGGAGCCTTTCTGCAGCTCATGAAAGATTTTCCCATCCTTCAGAAATAGAATGCGTTTGCAGTAACTTGCGGAAAAAGCATCGTGAGTGACCATCAGTATGGTGGCATTCATCTGTTCGTTCATATGTGTAAAGGTCTCTAAAAGCATTCTGGCAGACTTGGAATCCAAAGCCCCTGTGGGTTCATCAGCGTATACGATTTTCGGATGGTTGATCAGTGCCCTGGCGCAGGCGCAGCGTTGCTTTTGTCCGCCGGAGACCTGATAGGGAAATTTGTCGCAGAGGGGCAGAATATCCAGGCGTTCCATGATTTTTCTGGTCCGCTCCTGGATCTCCTTTTTGCTTTTTTTCGTCAGGGACATGGCAAGGGAAATATTCTCCTGAATGGTCAATGTGTCAAGCAGATTAAAGTCCTGGAAGACGAATCCCAGATTGTTTTTCCTGAAATCAGCCATTTTATCCTCATTGAGCTTTGTAATGTCCTCCTGATCATAATAAATATGGCCTGAGGTCACCATATCCACAGTTGCCAGCAGGTTTAAAAGGGTGGTCTTGCCGCTTCCGCTGGCCCCCATAATGCCGGTAAACTCTCCTCTGTTTACGGTAAATGAGATGCGGTCCACAGCTTTTGTAATATTATTTTTGCTTCCGTAGTATTTTTCAATATCTTCTACACGGATCAATTCTTCCATAATGTTATCCTTCCTTTCCGGTTGGTGTACAGGAATTCTCCTGTTCTGGTTTCTATGATACCGGAAAGTACACACGTTTCATATAAATGTAGTCTGCAGTAACCTTACAATTTTGAAAGATTGGTTCAGGCCTCTGCATTTTGCCCGTCTCTTGAAAAATGGCTGCTGCCGTCGGGAAAATGAAGAAGGATTTTTGTATATTCCCCTTCCTTTGACCGGGCCTCTATAGAGATCCCCAGTTTTCTGCACAGCTTTCTGCACAGATATAATCCGATACCCGTAGACTGCCGGTTATGTCTGCCATTGGTCCCGGTGAATCCCTTGTCAAAGATGCGTCCGATCTCGCTGTCCAGAATGCCGATGCCATTGTCTTCAACGGTAAGCGCAGTACAGTTATTCTCTCTGGATGTATCAATAGATATGCGGCATACATCCTCTTTTTTATACTTTACGGCATTGAGAAATATCTGATTCAGGATAAACTCCAGCCATTTATCATCACAGTATATGGATTCGGTGCAGCCATGCAGATCGATCTGCACATTGTTTTTGATCAGATAGGGACGGATGCGCTGTATGGCAGTCAAAACCACATCCTTCAGCAGAATTTTGTGTATGAAATAGTCCTGATACACCGTGTCGGATCTGGCATAAAAAAGTGCCTTTTCCACATCATTTTCCAGTTCTGCCAGCTGGGCTTTGATCTTCCTTGTCTCCGCTGTCCTGTTGTTGTCACAGATGAGATTCATGGAGGTGATAGGAAGCTTTACCTCGTGGATCCAGTTTTCTATAAAGTCTTTATATTCTGTGCGCTCAGATTCCAGATGATGGACAGCGTCAATCACAGATTTGTTGGAGCTTCTGAGCACCCTTTTGTAAAGCCTGTCTTCCAAGCGGAAAGAGTCCGGCATAACTTCTGAGATGAGATAGGGCTTGTCCAGGGAATTTAAAATGTGGAACAGCTCCTTGAAATATCTGTTTTTCTTATACCAGTCAGTCACCAGGCAGACAGCCAGAAGAAAGAGCCAGGAGAGATAAAAAAGCAGAAGCTGGTTCTTTTTAAGACCGCAGGTGTATAAGTAAATAAAACTGCATGTGATGCACAGGAAATGAAGCAGTATGGTGAGGGTTTTGTCTTTTATATAATCCGGAAAATTCATATGCAGTATCCCTGTCCTCTCCTTGTCTCGATCAGATGATCCACACCGATCTTGCGCAGCTTGCTGCGGATACGGGTGATATTGACACTCAGTGTATTGTCATCTATAAATATCTGATTATCCCACAGATCATCAATGATATCTTCTCTCGGTACGATCTCTCCGCATCTGGAAAACAGATTCCAGCAGATGCGAAGTTCATTTCTGGTAAGCTCCGCTGTCTTTCCTTTGCAGGTCAGGGTGCTGTTTAAAAGGTTCAGCTCACATCCGCGGCAGGTCAGGATACAGGAGTCGGATGCTTTGTTTTGGCTGCCGGAACGTTTCAGCACCGCTGCTATCCGGGCAAGCAGTACAGGGGCAACGTAGGGTTTTGTAATATAGTCATCCCCACCCATCATAATGCCGTTCAGTTCATCCATGGAGGAGCTGCGGCTGGTCACAAAGATGACGGGTGTATTTTTGGTCCTGCGGATCTCCCTGCACAGGGACAGACCGTCAAGTCCCGGAAGCTGGATATCAAGCAGGATCAAATCGGGGGAAAGCTTATCTATCTGTGCGGGAATATGGGAAAAATCCTCAATGCTGTCTGCCTGATACAGGGCATTTTCCAGCATCAGCTTCAGTTCACTGCGGATATCGGTATCGTCCTCAATAATTAATATGTGATACAAATTCAGGCCTCCTGCTGTTTTTTATGTAACAATTTACCGGTAACAGTAAAGGGAAGGAACCGTTACATTTCTTATATTATAGTATTCATTCCAAAGGTTTGCAATGAAAAGGAAAATTCATTGCGCTAATTGGGAAAAACAGGTATAATTTTTAGAAAAGAAAATGGAAAGAGGGGGAGAATATGATGGATTTGCTGCTTGTCAGACATGGTGAGCCGGATTATTCGGATATTGATGAGAGAGGGTATATAGGGCATGGCCGTGATCTGGCTAAATTAACGGAAAAAGGAGTGCGGCAGGCAGAGAGGGCGGCTGAGGATGCAAGGCTGCAGGGCGCGGAGCTGATCCTGTCCTCACCCTATACCAGGGCGCTTCAGACGGCGTCGATCATATCACGGATCACGCAGATTCCGCTTACAGTGGAGACGGATCTTCACGAGTGGATGCCTGATCTGTCTTTTATGTATGAAGGACCGGAAGAGATCCCGGCTGTATTAAGAGAAATGGAGATGTATAGAGGAGAGTGGTGCCGGGAATGCCGTTATCGGTGGGAAAGCCTCTCAAAGGTGGGAGAACGCGCCTTTTTTGCAGTGAAAAAATATTTACACTGCAAAAAAATAATCCTGGTTGCCCATGAGACGGTAATACAGCGGTTTGTGAAAATGGAATCTGTGCCCTGCGGCTCTGTGACAGAGATGGACTTTAGTCAGGAGAGCCGTTGGTTTGGGTGTTATCAGGACATAAGAGGGATGGGGACAGCAAAATGACAGGAGTACGCAGGACAGAGACCAGGAATATACATAGCAGGGTGAATAAAACCTTTTATTACAGCTTTTTTTCCATTTATGCGGCGCTGGTGCTGCAGAATGTTATCACACTCAGCGTTAATCTGGCGGATAATATGATGTTAGGTGCTTACAGTGAAACGTCATTGGCAGGTGTGGCAGCGGGGAATCAGATCCAGTTTGTCTTTCAGCAGATTCTTATGGCACTGGGGGACGGGCTGGTGATCTTCTGCAGCCAGTATTGGGGGAAAAAGCAGATCGAACCTATGAAAAAAATTGCCGCCGCAGCCATGCACGCGGGACTTGTGGTGGCCCTTCTTTTGTTTGTACTGGTCAGTTTATTTCCCTATCAGGTGGTCGGGGTTTTCACTACTGACAGGGACATCATTGAGGAGGGCGTACGGTATCTGAATCTTATACGGTTTACGTATTTATTCTTTGCGGTCACCCAGCTTTTGTTGGCAGCGCTCAGAAGCGTGGAGGTGGTAAAGATTGCATTCTGCCTCTCCATCATGACGTTTTTTATCAACTGCGGAATTAATTATGTGCTCATATACGGACATTTCGGTGCGCCGGAGATGGGAACAGCAGGTGCTGCGGTGGGCACGCTGACAGCCAGGATCGTGGAGTGTGCAGTGCTGATTGGATACATGATCAAAAAAGAGAAGAATCTGAATCTCAGATTGAAGGATTATCTCCGTTTTGACAGGGTCCTCTGCAGAGATTACTTTAAGATCACAGCTCCTATGGTGGTAGTACAGAGTCTCTGGGGAGTGAATACCGCTCTGCAGACGGTGATTCTGGGGCATATGACATCTGCGGCAATTGCTGCCAACAGTGCTGCCTCCACCTTGTTTTTGATGGTCAAGTCCACTGCAGTAGGGGCTGCATCCACTGCATCTATCATCATAGGAAAGACCATCGGAACAGGTGATATGGCATTGACAAAGGTCTATGCCAGGGTAATGCAGAGAATGTTCCTGGTGATAGGGATTCTTTCGGGCATCCTGCTGTTCTTTCTCCGCATTCCAATCCTGAGCCTTTACGATCTGTCGCCTGCCACAAAGGATATGGCGAATACATTTCTGATAATTTTAAGTGTGGTCTGCGTGGGAATGTCCTATCAGATGCCCACTAATAATGGAATTATCCGGGGCGGGGGAAATGCCATGTTTGTGGTAAAGATGGATTTGATCAGCATCTGGTGCATTGTCCTTCCACTGTCATTTTTTATGGCTTTTGTGGTGAAGGCATCTCCGGCAGTGGTGGTCTGCTGTCTGAATGCAGACCAGATATTTAAGTGCGTTCCGGCATTTTTGGAATCCCACTATGGGAACTGGATACGGAAGCTGACCAGGGATGAAAGTCCGGCCCTGTAGAATTCCGGAAGGGAAGACAGAATTTTTTTGATGGATACTTATAAATTATTAATAGAATTATGAAATGAGGGAGGAGAAAGCATGAAATTTCAACCAAACAGTACATTCCTGTTTATTCTGGCAGGACTGGTGATCCTGTTCGTCATTGCCCAGTCCGTATTTTTTCTGGTGAGGGCCTACAGACGCGGAAAAAGTCTGGGGATACAAACGGCACAGATGAGGAAAGCCATACTGTCAACAGCCGTGTTTACCCTGGCTCCTGCGGTGTCAATACTGCTGGGGGTCATCACCCTTTCAAAGTTTTTAGGGCTGCCGCTGCCATGGCTGCGGCTGAGCGTGATCGGAGCCATTACATATGAACTTCCGGCAGCTACGTCAACAGCAAATGCACTGCATATTTCCCTGTCGGAGACCGTGACAGACCCGAGGGTCTACACAGCGATCTGCTGGGTGATGACACTGGGTATCTTCCCGGGTCTTATATGGGTGCCGCTTTTTATCAAAAAGATCCAGGGCGGTCTTATGAAAATTAAAAACAAAGACAGCAAATGGGGCGATATCTTTATGACTGCCATGTTTTTAGGCATGATATCCGCATTTCTCGGAATGGTGTTCTCTGACATCCGCAGCGGACTGAAGGGATGGATCCCCATTTTTGTCCTGCTGTTTTCCGCGCTTCTTATGGGGATCTGCGGGATACTCATTAAAAAATGCGGCTGGAAATGGCTGGAGAATTATGCGCTTCCTGTCAGTATGCTGGGAGCTATGATATTCGCGGCGATGATCACACCTATGATAGGAGGCTGACAAGATGAAGAAAAACGGCAGAACATATGAAGATATGACACATATTTACGGACGGATCTGGATCCTCTGTGCCCTGGGCATGATTTTTGCGTATCCTATCGTCACCTGTATTTATTATCAGGCCTGGCCGGGCTGGAAACCGGTGCTCACAGGCTTATTGGGGGTGGCGCCTATTTTCTGGACAGTGGGTCTGATAGAGGTACTGACCTTTGTTCCCATGCTGGGGACAGCCGGGTCTTATCTGGCCTTTGTCACAGGGAATTTGACGAATCTGAAAGTTCCTGCGGCGCTCACCGCTATGGATAATGCGGGAGTAAAGCCCGGTACAGAGAAAGGTGAGGTGATCTCCACCATCGCAGTGGCGACTTCCTCTATTGTCACTACCATAGTGATCGCCTTGGGCGTGGCACTTCTTGTGCCGCTGACGCCGGTATTGAACAATCCGGCAGTGAAGCCGGCATTTGACAATATACTTCCATCCCTGTTTGGCGGCCTGGCGGTTGTGTATGTGAGCAAGAACTGGAAGATTTCAGTTGCCCCGCTGCTGTTCATGGTCATACTGTTTCTTTTGGTGCCGTCCCTATCCGGGTCGGTAGGTGTGCTGGTCCCTGTGGGGGCACTGATTGCCATTGGTTCGGCGAGATTTTTATATAAAAACGGAAAGTTATAGGAGGGATTTGAAATGCTGCAGATCATATTATGGGTTCTTTTGGCAGCAGTCATTGGATTTTTGGCTGTTATATTTGTGCGGGCCGCTATGTTCAGTCCGAAACCGGAGGGGAAGCCTTCGGGGGAACAGGTGACAGTGGAAGAGGAAAAAGTAATACAGGATATGGCTGAAATGATACGCTGTAAAACCGTATCGTATAACGATGAAAGCCTGATAGACAAGGAAGAATTCCGGAAATTCCAGGAGCTGCTTCCGAAGGTCTATCCGGAGATCCACAGCCGTCTTTCCCGGCAGTTTATCGGGGTGAACGGTATGCTTTACCACTGGAAAGGAAAAAATGAAGGGCGTCCGGTTGTGCTTATGTCCCATTACGATGTGGTTCCTGTGGAAGAATCACAGTGGGAAAAGCCTGCGTTTGAGGGAATCGTGGAGGATGGAGTCCTATGGGGCAGAGGAACACTGGATACAAAAGGAACTCTCTGCGGGATCATGGAAGCAGCGGAACAGCTCCTGAAAGAGGGATATGTGCCGGAACATGATATTTACTTTGCCTTTTCCGGACAGGAGGAGATCAACGGACCAAGCTGCCCATCCATTGTGGATTGGTTTGAAAAAAAGGGCATTTCACCGGCAATGGTGGTAGATGAAGGCGGTGCAGTGGTGGAAAATGTATTTCCGGGTGTGTCGCGGGAGTGTGCCCTTATCGGCATTGCGGAGAAAGGGCTTACTAACATTGAATTCCATGCAAAAAGCAATGGAGGTCATGCCTCTATGCCTCCGGTCCACACCCTTGTGGGACAGTTAGCTCAGGCTGTGACAGAGGTAGAGAACCATCCGTTTCCGCGTCAGCTCACAAAGCCTGTGAGGGAGATGCTGGATATACTGGGACGTCATTCTACGTTCCTTTACAAAGTGATATTTGCAAATCTCTGGTGTTTTGAGGGTGTATTTGACAAGGTTTGCAAAAAGTCGGGTGGTGAGCTGAATGCCATGATGCGCACTACCTGTGCCGTGACAAAAATGGAAGGCGGAAAAGCTTACAATGTCATTCCGCCCAAAGCCTCTGTGGGTATGAACCTCAGGCTGATCGGCAGGGATACTGTGGAATACGCAAGGGATTATCTGGCACATATCATCCATGATCCCGATATAGAGGTGTCTGTGGTGGAGGGAAGAAATCCTTCAGCAGAATCCGATACCTCCTGCAGGGAGTGGGAACTTTTATCCCAGGCAGTGTGTGACACCTGGCCGGAGGCACTGGTTTCACCTTATCTCATGATGGCCTGCAGCGATTCCTGGCATTACTGCAGGATCACTGACAGGGTTTACAAATTTTCTGCCATGAAGCTGTCAAAAGAGGAGAGGGGAATGATTCACGGAAACAATGAGAGGGTTCCTGTGAAAACCCTGGTAAAGACTGTTGAATTTTATATCAGGCTTATGAAGAACTGTTGAGCAGCCGGCTGATCTGATTTCCTTTACCTGTGGCGAAGGCTGTTCTGCGCAGTCTTTGCCAACAGTTATGAAAGTGCTAAACGTTTACCGGAAAATAAATATCAATCTCGGAATTCTCATCATCCGGGCCTGTAAAACGTTCTGTATAGCATTCAAAGTCATCACGTCCGGCAAGTTCAAAACCGCTTTTGGGGAACCAGACACCCCAGATATAATGATATGTCCGGATCAGGGTGTCTACGGTTCCCTTATGGGTAAATTTTGCGTATGTTCCGCCGCACAGTTTTTTTATTTTCATATCTTTTGGAACCGGATAATTGTCGGGAATCTCAACACCTGCAAAGGCGGAAGATTCACTGTCTGTATGAAAGTCATCAGAAGAACAGGTGGATCCGGCTTCATAGACGCCATACCGCTTGTTTGCCAGCAGTTCGGCAGGAACCTTCGTGTTAAACTGCTGCCATGCGGCCACTGATTCATTGCCGCTGACCGTTGTATGGAACCGGATACCCATGATAGTCACGGCAGGTATGACCGTGATCTCAGGATGTAATCCCGCATGGGTGACAATGGATTGGTCGGGCATCTGTGCTGACTGCCGGTTTCCGATCAAAATATCAATTCCGCGTTTTCTGTATTCCGTAGGTGTCATGGCATATCTGTCTTTAAAAGCCCGGGTGAAGCTCTCTGCTGATTCAAAATACAGAGACAGCCCGATATCAATTATCTTTTTTTTGCTGTGAGTCAGTTCCCACGCCGCCTGTGTCAGGCGCCTGCCTCTTATATAGCTCCCGATGGTTTCACCCATAACTGCGCTGAAATAGCGGTGGAAGTGATAATAAGAATAGGAAACCGCCTCAGCAGCGTCACGGGCTGTGATCATTTCATACAGATGATTCTCAATGAATACAATAGCCTGTCCGATAATTTGATGATCATTCAAAGACAGATACCTCCTTCTTTGATCTGTTCCTTACAGTATTTTGTAAAAATCCGGGGCCGCTTTTTCTTGGGGAAGCAGCGCCTGGGTTACTCCTGCGTCCAATACGCCGACAGAAAAAGTCTGCCATTCATTTGCCTGTGGTGAGCCAAATGTCATTTCTATGGTTTTGTCCGTCACATCAAAGACCATGGAGCGCAGCGTACCGAAAAATTCTTTATAATAGTGACAGCAGAGTCCTACGGGATACGAGGCAGACAACAGGTTTTTTATGTCGTTTTTAGAAATCCGTCGGTCCTCTTCAAAAAGTTTTACTATATTTTTGTTGCGGATAAGGGAATTTTCAATGACCATTTTTTCGTAGGGTTTGATCTCCTCAAACAGGGTGTGGTTTGTGGAAGTGAGATACGTTTTGTCACTGTTTCCATCCAGGATTTCGTAAGATTTATGGCCGTCAATACATTGTAATAATGCTATTCTATCACAGCTGTCAGCCAACATCAAATTGATATTAAAACCAATCGGGGCATCCATAGCCCAATGAACCGCTTCATCCACAGTTTTGCAGTTTTCCAGTATACTGCGGACAACGATCCAAAGCTGAAAGCCTGTCACCCCTGCTTTTTGTGCACCCTCGAAATTGCCCACGGGAAGTCCGTTGCCGGCCTGACAGACGGCAAGACCGTGTTCATTCATTCCGTCACCTCTGCCGAAGAGATGCAGAGTCGAGCCAATATAGCTGTATTTTTCTTCAATCGCCGTATAAGCGAAGCACATTTCTTCCAACTCATCATGAAAATCATAATTTCTTGCCATCATAGTATGGCCGTTTTCTGTTTTGGAGGGCAGCGCCGCCATCAGGCTGCACCCGCGCTCCAGATATGTCATTGCATAGAAAATAATCTGTTCTCCTCTCACACCGACTGTATCTGAAAATCCTCTGATCTCCTCATTGATACCGGGACAGTACCTGTCCAGAAGAGCAGTGATCTGTGCGTATTTATCCCGGGGATAAGTGTTTGGAGGAAGCAAAGCTTTCTGCAGCAGATCAGGGGCAGACAATATCCAGTTTCCTATCTGCGTTCCCACTTCATAGCTTGTTCCCGAAAAATTTTTCAAAAATACATTGGTTTTTTCCATATTTTTTACCATTCCTTTCTTTGTTAAAAGGATTATAATTTGAAACAGAGATAGAAACTTGATATTTTTTGCGGTATGTACTGGAGAGCCGTCAGAGGTATTTCGGAGACAGGCATGGGAGATACCGCAGAAGTATTTTCAAGGCAGACAAGCATTGCGCCGGCAACTTAGCTGCCGTATGGGGCAACTGGGTTTCCGGCCTGTTGCGCATTTGGACGGAGTCTGCTATGGTTGACACAGAAGGGAAAGGAGATGGCAGCGTGAAGATTACAGTGCACACGGACGCAGAAGAGAAAGAGATCAATATCCACGTGACCTGCCCAGGCATGACGCCGGAGATCGAGAGGATACTCTCCATGCTGCATATGCTGAATAAACAGCTTGTGGGACATAAGGAGGGGGAGATGCATCTGATCGAAGCGGCGGATGTGCTGTATATTGATACAGCAGATAAAAGAACATTTTTGTACACTAAAAATGAGATATATGAGACTGAACTTAAACTCTATGAGCTGGAAGAACAACTGAAGGACGCTGATTTTTTCAGGGCAAATAAGTCCTGCATTATAAACTTTAGACACATTGCGTCCTTGAAGTCAGAGCTGAACCGGCGTCTTCTTGTAACAATGACAAACGGAGAAAAACTGATCGTGTCCAGACAATATGCAGAGTATGTAAAAGAGAAACTGGGGGTGCGGTAGTGTATGGAAAAGAATAAAACGGTATTTGACTTTTTGGGAAATATGTTTTGCATTTACGGAATCACTGCGGCAATGCTCATACTGTTCGCTTTGGCTTTTGGTGAAACCGCCAAGGAAATCTCAGGTATGTTCCGCCTCGGAAAGCAGGGAATCCCTCTGGAAGTTATGGCAGAATTTCTGCTGACTTCTTTTTTGGTCACATGTATGCAGTATCTGTTTTTTTCGGAGAAGATTTTTAAGCATATGTCAGGAAACAGGCGGACAGTATACATGCTCCTGTCAATTTTTGTGATCACCAGTGCGGCAATATGGAAATTCAGATGGTTTCCTGTCAATATGTGGGAGCCGTGGGCGTGCTTCTTTCTAAGCTTTTTCGTCAGCGTTTTGGTGAGCATAGGTGTCATGAGGCTGAAAATAAAGGCGGAGAACCGCAAGCTGGAAGAAGGACTGAAACGGATGAAGGAAAAATGGAAAGAGGAAGGGAAGGAATCATAATATGGGTTGTGAATGCAGCATCAAAATAATGGATATCACCCAAAGATTCGGGGATAAAACAGTTTTAAAAAGTATTGATCTGACACTCAGAAAAGGGGAAATCTTTGGCCTTTTGGGTCCGTCCGGAGCAGGGAAAACCACCCTCATCAAAATCCTTACAGGGCAGCTTGTGCAGACCGGAGGAAGGGCGGAAGTGCTGGGGACAGATACCAGAGCGCTTACCAGCAGTATTTACACAAAAATGGGGATGGTGCTTGACAACACAGGATTGTATGAACGGCTGAGCTGTCGTGACAATCTGGCACTGTTTGCACAGATTTACAGGATACCTAAGACGAAAATCCGGGGAATTTTAGGGGAAGTAGGTCTTTTGGAGGCGGAGAAACGTCCGGTCAGCAAACTTTCAAAGGGAATGCGGCAGCGCCTGGTCATGGCAAGGGCATTGATGCACAGTCCTGAAATCTTATTTCTGGACGAACCGGGAAGTGCCCTTGACCCTTCCACAGTAAATGAGATCCATGATCTGATCCGCAGAGAACAGACGAAAGGCGCGACGATCTTTTTGACCACACATAATATGGAGGAGGCGGCAAAGCTATGCGACCATGTAGCCCTTCTTCACGAGGGAAAGATCGTGGAATACGGAAAACCGGAAGAAATCTGCAGGAAATATAATTACCAGAACAGGATTAAGATTCTGCTGAAAAACGGCAGGGAGATCATTCTTCAAAATGAGAAGAAAGAAGCCGGCAGGATCCAGGAGCTTTTTGCGTCGGAACAGGTGGAGAGCATCCATTCCACAGAGCCGAACCTGGAGACGGTCTTCCTGGAACTGACCGGAAGGAGGTTTGAATAGTATGGATGGGAGAAAGATATGTGCCGTGTGGAAAAAACAGGTAAAAGATACTTTGAAAAATAAGGTCATACTGATCCAGTTCATTATGTTTCCCATGCTGACTGCTGTGATGCAGAATGCCATGGATATACAGGGAATGCCGAAAAACTATTTTGTCACGCTCTTTGCCACCATGTACATTGGCATGGCACCGCTCACCGCCATGGCTGCCATTATCTCAGAAGAAAAAGAGTGCAATACACTGCGTGTGCTGCTTATGTCTAACGTTAAGGCCGGAGAATATTTATTGGGAACCGGAGGATATGTATTTATGATATGTACTCTGGGGGCCATATGCTTCGGGGTTATGGGGAATTTCCGGGGAAAGGAGCTGGCCGGTTTTGTGTTTGCCATGTGCGTTGGGATCATGATCTCCCTTCTCTTGGGAGCCGCGATCGGAGTCAGGAGCAAAGGCCAGATGGCGGCCACTTCCATATCGGTTCCGGTTATGATGATCCTCTCTTTTCTTCCCATGCTTGCCTCATTCAATGAGAAGATTGCCAAGGTGTCAAAATATATCTTCTCACAGCAGGTCAGCAGGATCATGGAGGATATGGGATCACATACAGCAGAGGCGGGCAGCATCATGATCATAGGCGTCAATTTCATTGTTGTGGTGCTATTTTTTACATTTTGCTACAGGAGATATGGGCTTGAATAGGTATTGTGATAACGCGGGGTTGAGAGTATAATAAATGAAAATGCCGGGATGTGTATGAAAATCCATTCCCGACAAGCTTCAGATATATTCCGGGGCAAACAGCGTGGGAATACAGAGGACGGAACAGGCAGAAGCGGTGCTTGTTCTGTCTTTTTTTTGAAAAAAAGACAGGCAGGAATCTGCACAATTTGAGGAGGAAAAAGGTATGAAGCTGAATATGACGATTATTCTTGATCATCTGGACAGGGCAGAGGTGACAAAAAAGCGGATCAGCCGCCCCTTTGATTTTTATCTGGATAAGATAGAGATCTGTACAGGAAAAATGTGGCAGGAATCCAGCCTCTGCATAGCAGATGCCAAAAGTCTCCCCGATGTTCCAGAGACAAAAGACAGCGTATCCCTTATCTGTATAGGACAGCTTCCGGATGCTTATACAGAGATTCCCTGTGAATACATCTGTATAAAGGAGGGGACGGACATCGCCAAGCTGTTCCAGGAAGCAGCAGAGGTTTTCCTGCTGTTTCAGGATATTGAGGTGAGGCTCTTAAGATGTCTTGTGGACCATGCACCTATGAACGAGATAGGAAGAATACTTTTTGAAATACTGGAGAATCCTGTTTCCTTTGCCACGCCTGTATTTCGCATCATGATGTATGTGCCCGGAAAGAACAGCAGTTATAAGAATTTTTCACTGGCTGAAAATACCTATCTTCCGGAAGATGAGTACATGGTGGTTGTCTCAGACCCTGAGTACAAGGCGACCTTAAAGACAAAGATACCCGGAATCTTTTCTGAGAAGATGTACGGATTTCGGAAAATTTACTGCAACATTTTTCACAGGCAGGAGTATCTTGGGAGACTGGTTGCAGATGAAGTGTACCGTCCCTGCAGAGAAAGTGATCTGTCCTTTTTAATGCTCATATCTGACTATGTGAAAATGGCGTACCTCGACATTTGCCCGGTCAATCTGGGGGAGACAAAGGAGTTTGACCATATGGTGAGGGAACTCACACTTTCCCAGCGGCCTTATCTGGAGGCATATGATCCAATACTCCGGTCTTACGGATGGGAAAAGTCAGATACGTATCTCTATGTCTATCTTTCCAGCTTTTCAGAGAATAACCGTCATTCCAGGCTTGCCGAACACATGCTTTACCTGCATCGGATCCTGGACAGCAACTATACCTTTGTTCACGAAAGCCACATTCATCTCATTCTTCGCTACCCAAACGGACAAAACAAAAAAATATATGAAATTTTGGAGAGCTTTGCCGGCCGTCACGATTTTTATATAGGCTGCAGCAGTTGGTTTCATGATTTTGAAAAAGCAGGCATGTATTTTCATCAGGCTGTCATTGCTTTTGAGACAGGCAATCAGACGGACCCTTCAAAGAGAGTCTATTTATTTGAAAAATATATTCTGGAGTATATCGTAAAGACTGCCTGTCTGAAGCACAACAAAGAATTTTATATAGCTCCGCCCCTGTCCGCCCTTATGGATTATGACCGGAAGCATGGAACAGAGCTGCTGCACACCCTGAAAATCTGTCTTGAAAACAGCGGCAGGGCAGTCATTGCCCAGGATATTCTGCACGTGCACCGGACCACGTACCTGTACAGGATCAAAAGGATTGAAGAGATCACCGGCTGGCAGCTAAACGATTACAGGACGAGATTATATCTTATGCTCTTATTTGAGATGATAGATGCGTGAGGCGGCTGGCGTTGCTACAAAATATAGGAAAGAGTCGGAAAAGCTTTCGATGTTATGAGCATTTTATTTTACACTTGCCGATGCTATGATGTAAGCATAAAAAGAAGATCTTCTTTCAGGCCAAGAGATTAGAGGTAATAGAGAAAGGGAGGATTCATATGGTAAGTGTGATAGGAATAGTGGCGGCAATTGCTCTGCTGGTGTTCCTGGCTTTTAAACAGTGGAATATGCTCCTTGTGAGCCTGATCTGTGCTGTCATCGTGGGGCTGACAAGCGGTATTGGATTGTGGGCGATCTTCAGTGATTACTATATGCCCGGACTGGTGGGATTTTTCTGTTCGTGGTTTTTGATCTTCACCATCGGCGCGGTATATTCTGAGATCATGTCACGTTCCGGTTCTGTTTCAGCCATTGCGTATAAGCTGGTGGATGTATTTGGAAAAGAAAAGATACTGCTGGTCATGTTTATTGTGTGCTGCCTGCTGAATCTGGGCGGGGTAAACCCTTATGTGCAGATATTTATTGTATGGCCTATGGCAGTGGTGCTGTCAAAGGAATTCAATATCAACAGAGGAATCTGGCTCTCTGTTTTTTATCTGGGATTGTTTACCGCACAGCTTTTTCCGGGAAATCCCAGTATGGTAAATACTGTGGTGTCCCAGATACTGGAAGTGTCCGCAGGGACAGTGCCGTTTATCTGTCTGGCAATGTTTCTGCTCTATGCGGCAGCAGGATATTTTATAATCAGAAGGACAGAAAAACGATGGGAGGAAAAAGGACGCAGATATGTGGAGACAGAGTCAGACAGGCAAATGGTGAAACCGGAACGTGATGATCTTCCGGGACTGGCGGCAGCGTTGACTCCTATGATTCTGGTGATCCTTTTGTATACCGGCCTGACGTCCGGATGGTTTGCTTTTGCCGGCATTCAGAGGCTTGCGTCCTCTAACAGTATCCTGGCATCCATGGGAACAGCCTGCATCGTGTGTTATCTGCTGAATCTGAAAAAGCTCAGGGGCAGTGAGAAGGATATTATATTTAAAGGGATGGCCGGTGGGCTGAGTCCCACCTTTGCCGCTGCGGTAATTGCCGGTTTTCTGGGCGTTATCACCGGCTCTCACGGATATCAGCTTTTTACCCAGGCTGTTCAGGATGTAGGAGGCAATCCGTATATGCAGTGTCTCATAGCGGGAAGTGTAACGGGATTTATCACAGGAGGAGGCGCTGTGACCGCTCAGACCGTTTTGGGAACCTTTGGCGCGGGATGGCTGGCAAATCCTTCTGTAAACACAGGTCTGCTGCGACAGATAACTGTGGCAAATACAGCGGGGGGCATCACATTATCTCCGCACTCAGGCGGACTGCACGGAGTTATGGGGTTTGCGGGAACGGATTTGAAAGAATCTTATCCGGCCTGCATAACCAGCGTTATCCTTCCGTCAATTGTCATTAATATTATTTTTTCGGCTATTGCGGTATTTATGTAAAAGGAGGAATGGAATATGGCAGAGAACATGGTGCTGGACTGGATGAAATTCAGCAGCTCAGTAAGCGGCGAGGCAGCGGAGAAAGAGAACTATCTGAAAGTCATCCGGGGAGAAGAACCGGACTGGGTCCCTTTATATTTTGATGCCTGCGACTGGGTATTTACTGGGTTTATGCTGGACTATGTAAATAAAGAGAGAAAATTCGATATTTTCAATGTGGAGTGGGAGATCCACGAGGCAGGTAAGATGCCAAAGCCAAACAGAAGGCTGCTGGAGGACGTGACAAAATGGAGAGATTTTGTGGATTTCCCGATACATCAAAAATTGACTGGGAGCAGATGGCAGCAGAAGCCTTAAAAATACATGATCCCAACAAGGCCATGGGCTACAGGACAGACGGCTGCGGGGGCAACTTTTTCATTTCTCTCATGAACATGATGGGATTTGAGGAGGGGCTATGCGCGCTTTTGGAGGAACCGGAGGCGGTGGATGAGCTGTTTGAAGCGATTACTGTGCTGACGGAGGAGGCTATGCGGCATCTGATCCCCATTTATAAACCGGATGTGGTGATCATTGATGATGATATGGCTTCTGCCACCAATCTTTTTATCTCCCTGGAGACGTTCAGGGCCAGGTTCCGCCCCTTTTACCAGAGGCTCATAGATGTGGCAAAGGAATTTGAACTGCCTGTTGAACTTCATATGTGCGGGTGCTGTGAAAAGGTCATACCGGATTTTGTGGAAATGGGAGTTAATATCTGGCAGCCGGCTCAGGTTATGAACGATCTGAAAGGGATCAAAGCCAGGTATGGAAACCGTCTTGTCCTAAACGGCGGCTGGGATTCTCAGGGAAAGGCCGGAATGCCCGGGGCATCCCAGGAGACTGTACGGCAGTCCGCGAGAACGGCCATTGATCAGTTTGCAGAGGGCGGCGGCTATGTGTTCTGGGATTTAAGTCCGGTGGGACAGTCAGAGGATATGCAGAAAAAAATCGGCTGGCTGGAGGATGAGGCCAGAACCTATGGCAGGAAGTATTACCATAAGGAAAAATAGAAAAGCTAAGACTGTTGTGAACGAATAGAGATGGAGGCAGAACTCCATCTCTTTTTAGAATGTGTGGATGCCGGAATCCGCGATTTTTAAAAATTCTTCCATAGCTCTTGTCACATACCGGGAGCGTTTGTGATAGAAGTAAATATTCCGCTGGGAAATTTCCGGTTCCAGTTTATAAAAGACGATCCTGGAGTCCTCAGGTACGTGTCTGATCAGAGTGTCTGTGACAAATGCGATTCCCATGCCGTAACAGGCCAGGTGGTAGGCAGTGACCTGCTGATCCAGCTTCAGGGGAACATTGGGTGTGAGACCCGCGTGCTTCAGGAGCAGATCAGAGCGCTCACGTGTGTCGTTTCCTGCCCGCAGAAGCAGGAAAGGGTCGGATGAAAAATGTTGTATGATATCAGGACAGGCGGCATTGTCCTGATAAGAACCGCTTTTTATAGAGGCGGCGTCCAGATAGAAGGCTTCCAGGCCTTTTTTATGGGCAAGCCCGGCGGGCACTGCCAAAAGGAGCTGCTCTTTGCAGAAAAAATGGCGTTCATATATGGTGTCTGAGAACGTATAGTTGTCAATGACCAGATCAAGACTGCCGGAAAAGAGCTGCTTTTCCAGATCGTTGGTGGTGGATTCTGTCATTTTTACATCTATGGATGGATACTTTCCCATAAAACCGGAGAGCAGAGGCGGCAAAACATAGGAGGCAAACAGATTACTTCCGCCAACAGAGAGGTGTCCGGTACAGAGAGCCTCAAAGTCATTTAAATAATTCTCGAATTCATTTTCCATATCCATGAGATGTTCCGCGTAATGTATGTATTTTTCCCCGCACTCTGTAAGCCGGACCGGGCTGGTGCTCCTGTCAAAAATAGGTGTCCCCAGACGGGTTTCGATCTTCTTTATGGTTGCACTCAGGGAGGGCTGGGAGATGTAGAGGTTGGCGGCAGCTTTTGAAAAGCTTCTGGTTTTATAAACCTCGTAAACGTATTTTTTTCCTTCAAACATAGATTCCACCTGCATTTTTTATTTTACTGCAACGGTTCAGTGCCTTTACGGCTACGGGCAAGAATCCGTGCAGAATCGCCGTTGTCCATGGGATCTTTACCCAGCCGCCGAACATTTTTTACAGTCAGGGCTGTAAAC
>ERZ791934.391-NODE-391-length-60981-cov-4.414733_pt1 | contig 60981 bp, 57 predicted proteins | sample MGYA00510125_ERZ791934 | MGnify/ENA primary metagenome ERZ791934 (study PRJEB30046, sample SAMN00993240) | human gut metagenome | study: EMG produced TPA metagenomics assembly of the A metagenome-wide association study of gut microbiota in type 2...
TCTCAACCTTCTTTCTTGGAATTCCCTATATTTGAATTATACAGGAAGCTCCTTTATAAGTATAAACAAGAGTATTTTAACATATTGTTATGAAAATGTTATGTTTATATTCTTGCTTTTTTCTTGCAATTTACTTTGATGTAGCATTTTTCAGCTCGACCAAATCTGCCTCGTCAGGGTGAGAAAAAGCCTTACCAACCATATATGACTAGTATAGACAATAAAAAATCTGCTATAAGGCTCTCTTTCCTCATACCAGATTTCAATATTTTGTTCCTACTACATACACATTTTTTCTCATTAGTTGTGTATCATGTATCTATATTGTCGTGCAATCCTACTGCATACACGCTATGTACAGTAAGCACATAGGGTTCAGTTTACGTCCGCCAGAATGATGGCCGGTTTTGTAACCAGTGCCCTGGCAATGGCTGCCCTCTGCTGCTGTCCTCCGGAAAGCTTTCCCGGTTTCCTCTTCAGTTTGTCCTCAAGACCCAGGACTGTTACAATCTCCTTCAGGTATTTGTCATCTGCACTGCGTCCATCCAGTTCTACCGGAAGGACAATATTGTCATAGATGTTCAGATTAGGCATCAGATTGAAATTCTGAAAAACAAATCCGATCTTACGCCGCCTGAAAATGGTCAGTTCATTGCTGTCAAGCCCGCTCAGCTCCTGCCCGTCTACCATCACACTTCCCCCTGTGGGACAGTCCAGACCGCCCAGCATGTGCAGAAGCGTACTCTTACCCGAACCGGACCGGCCTACAATGGCAGTGAAACTCCCCTGCTCTATTTCCATATTGATACCATCGAGAGCTTTCACCAGAAGCGGCTCTTTTCCATAATACTTCGTGAGATTTCTTGTCTGTAATATATTCATACTGTGTTCCCCTTTCCTGTGATACTTTCATTATAGCCGTCCATTCTCTCAATCCCGTACCAATATTCTGCATCAATCGTACCAATTTCGATACAAAACAAAAGGCGGCATTACGCCGCCCTTCTTGGAAGAAACACTTCAAATTCTGTTCCGTATCCCGCTTTTGACCTTACCTTTATGTATCCCCCCTGCAGGGTGATGATCTGCCGGGCCAGATATAATCCGATTCCCAACCCCTCCGTTTTCGCCGCCTTTGCCTCCCGGTAAAATCTCTGGAAAATCTGGTTGTAATGCCCGGAATCTATGCCGATCCCGGTATCACTGACAGAAATCACAACATACATTTCCAGATTCCGTGCGCTTACAATTATTTTACCGCCGCTTTCCGTATATTTCACTGCATTATCCAGAATATTTCCCAGAGCTTCCGCGGTCCATTTGCTGTCATGACAAACCTCAAGCGTTTCCCTGACATTTACCTGCAGTTCAATCCCTTTCTCCTTTGCCCTGGACGCAACCGTGTCAATCGCCTGGGAAACAGTCCGGTTCACCTTGCAGTGATCGGGATGCATATGCATCATCCTGCTCTCAAGACGTGACATTTTAGACAGGGCATCAATGAGAAATTCCAGTTTGCTGATCTGCTGCACTATGATCTGAACAAACTGCCGCACCTCTTCCCCTGACAGTTCCTCCTCGCAGAGTGTATCCCCATACATTTTTATGTTCGTTACCGGTGTTTTCAACTGATGCGTAATGTCAGATACCAACTGCTGGGTCTCTGCCTTTTCTTTCTCCGCAGCGCTGGCCTTATATTCCAGGATCTCTCCTGTTTTCTTAAGTTCCATGACCATCTTGGAGGTCAGCGTCTCCTGATTCTGCACCTCCGAGCACGGATTGCCCTCCATGATCAGTTGGGCATAACGGCATACATCCCCCGAATATTTTACATACTGATTTCTGAAATACAGGAAGCTGCCCATACCGGCTGCCCATAGCCCCCACAGCACAGCACACAAGATAACCTTTGCGGCAAAGGATACCGGCTGCACAAAGAGAAAAATACTTCCCCCGCATACTGCCAGAAAATGAAAAGCTGTGAGAAAGAGCCGTATGATTTTTTTCATATTACCTGCTGCCTCCCACCCATTCATACCCCATGCCGTACACGGTTTTTATACAGTTGTTCTCCCCGTCCTCCAGCTTTCCTCTCAACCTGCTGATATTTAATGTGAGTGCATGGTCATTGACATAATTTCCCCTGTCATCCCAGACTTTTTCAAGAAGAAGCTCCTTTGAAAGGATCCTGTTTGGATTTCTGCAGAATAACTCCAGCAGATTAAATTCCGTAGGTGTCAGAGTCAGCATCTGCCCGTCTTTGCTGACTGTTCTTCTCTCAAAATCCACTATCAGATTTTTACAGACATATATTTTGGAGTCCTTATCCGCCCTGGCACATCTTCGCAGAATGGTCTGTATTTTTTCCACCACCACACGGATGCTGAAGGGTTTTGTGATATAATCGTCTGCCCCTAACTGCAGTCCCTGTATCACATCGTCATCCAGATTGTGGGCAGTCAGAAAAACAAAGGCAGCGGACTGTTTTGTGAGCACCTTCCGGGCAAAATCAAAACCGTTTCCATCCGGCAGATTCACATCCAGAAGGATCAGATCCGGTTCATGCCCCTTTAAATATTCCTCCGCCTCCGCCAGCGAATACGCAGGCTCCACCTCAATTTCCTTTCTCTGCAGGTGAAAGCAAAGACCTGCGTTTAATATCTCATCATCCTCAATAATCAATACTCTGCTCATATCCGTCCACTGCCCCGTTCTTACTCTTTTTTGTATATTTTTGATGTTTAGTCTATATATAGATATTCCTGCTTTAGGTTCTCTTCCGGTATCGGTGCGGCGTCCTGAAAGGTAACGATGTACTGCTGTTTTTTACAGACTGCTCCTGGTGATATCCCTCACCCAGTTATATTTTTTATAATGTCTGTAAACAGCCGGAAGCTTTATGATCTCATCCAGATTAATGATGAAATACACAGCCAAAATTGGTATTTTAAAATAAAATGCAGTCAGCAGCCCAAGCGGAACTGTCACCGCCCACATGGTAACCGCGTCGCAGAAAAGGCCGAATCTGGAATCTCCCCCTGCGCAGAAAATGCCGGCGATCACAGTGGAATTCACAGACTTTCCTATGAGATAATACGTGCACATAAAGAGCATTCCCTTCAGATATCCGTGAGCCGTTGGACTCAAATTGGAAAAGCCCAGGATCAGAGGACTTAGCCCAAGAAGCAGAAGACCTGACAGAGCGCCCATGAGGATGGAAAGCCGGCAGAGCCTGTCTCCGTAATCCTTTGCACCGGACAGGTTTCCCTTTCCCAGCTCATTTCCGACGATGATCCCGCCGCCGCTTGCAAGTCCCAGACACAGACAGGCGATGAGGTTTTTCACAATATTGGCAATGGAATTGGCTGCCACCGCATCGCTGCCCAAATGTCCCATGATAACAGAATACATGGTAAATCCGCATCCCCATATCAGTTCATTTCCCAGCACAGGAAGTGTATAATGAAAGAAATCCCGCTTCAGATCTGCGTCAGAGTGAAACAGATATCTCACGTGCAGTTTTACCCTTCCGTGCCGCAAAGACTCCGCAAATGCCCAGGCCAGCTCCAGCACTCTTGACAGCACAGTTGCCAGAGCTGCCCCTGCAATACCCATGGCCGGAATCTTCCAGACTCCGAAAATAAAGACTGCGTTCAGTACAATATTCGTCACCATGGAGACAGAGCCGATCACCGTGCTCTTTAGGGTATTGCCACTGTTTTTCATAATACACAGATAAATCTGGGAAATGCCCATCAGTAGGTAGGACACACCCACGATACGCAGATATTCCGCTCCCTGTGCCGTCAGCTCTGCATCCGGAGTAAAAATCCCCATAAGTGTTTCCGGTATAAACAAGGCTCCCAGAAAGAAAACCAGGGATATGGCAGAAGAAAACCTCAGCGCAATGGCAAGGATTTTCTCCACAGACACCTTATCCCCTTTCCCCCAATACTGGGCTGCCAGGATGGTGGTTCCGATGGTCAGTGCCGCCAGAAACAGACTCAGGACAAACTGTATCTGTCCTGCAAGGGAAACAGCCGACAAGGCCTCCTGACTGATGACTCCCAGCATTATGGCATCTGAGGCACTCACTGCCGCTGTCATAAAGTTCTGGAAAGCAATGGGAAGTACCAGGGTAAACAATTTTTTATAAAAGATTCCTCTGTCACTCACCGTTTTCCATTGCCTCTATCTCAGCCCATGATTCCGGGTCAAATTCTCTGTCTTTGTAATAGTATTTCTTATCCGCGTCTGTGATCTCACGTATCACACGGCAGGGATTTCCCGCAGCCACCACATTGGCGGGAATATCTTTTGTCACCACGCTGCCCGCGCCGATCACAACATTATCCCCTATGGTCACACCCGGGGTAATGACTACATTTCCTCCGATCCATACATTATTACCGATGGATACGGGAATTCCGTACTCATATCCTGACTGTCTGGATACAGGATGCACCGGGTGTCCTGCTGTATAGATGGATACATTCGGCGCAAACAAAACGTTTTCTCCTATTGTGACCTTTGCCACATCCAGTATGGTACAGTTATAATTCGCAAAAAATCCCCTGCCCACCTGGATATGGAAGCCGTAATCACAGTAAAACGGAGGCATTATGGAGACATTTTCCTCCGCGCCGTCTACGATCCGTCCGGCCAGTCTTCCCAGGGTCTCAAAATCTGAGGGGTCAGTGGTGTTAAATTCTCTCAAAAGTCTTCTTGTGATCTTCTGCTGTTCAAATACAGCATCATCTGATATGTAGGGAAGTCCGGCGTCCCTGCGCGTAATATTATCCATCTCTTTTCTCCTTCACAAACAAGTATTTTCATGTATAATAATAGTGTATTGGTTAGGTGTATTCTATCAAAATATGCCCTTATCCTATAACAATCGTATTTTTGAAGGAGGTTTTATGAACGGAGTAAGCATTTTAAAAGACGCCTCGGAAATTGTCCATTATAACAACCCCAATATCCCCCTGTACCTGAAAGACCGGTGGCTCTCCTCCTACACCAATATGGAAGCACTCTGCCACTGGCATGAGGATATCGAATATATGAAAGCACTGAAAGGACATATGGTCTATTATGTGAATGGAGAAAAACTGACCATTCACGAAAACGACGCACTGATTGTAAACACCCGTCAGATGCACTACGGGTTCTCAGATGACAAAACAGACTGCTATTTTGCCTGTATTGTTTTCCGCCTTCATCTGCTCTGCACCAATCCAGAGCTTACGGAAAAATACATTCATCCCATAGCAGAGCACCCCAATCTGCCTTATATCCGTCTCCATGCCGCCAATCCCGCTGAGGCAGCCATTATCCGGCTCTTCGACGCGGCATGTGAAGACTGCCGGAAAGGTTCTGCCGGATACGAGCTGATGGTGATCAGCCGGCTGACTGCTGCCTGGGTGGAGCTTTACCGTCTTCTAAGCCCCGGTCTGCTTTCCTACAGCAGCGTTATAGAGGACGACCTCTCCATACAGAGAAATATGATCTCTTACATATATCAGAACTATGCGCAGAAGCTTTCCCTGAACGATATTGCCGCTGCCGGCAGCATATGCCGCAGCAAATGCTGCCGGATCTTCAAAAAATATCTGAACAAAACGCCCATTGATTTCCTGAATGCCTACCGCCTGGAAGTCAGTACGCGCCTGCTGACAGACACAGCCATGAGCATCACAGAGATTGCCCTCTCCTGCGGATTCCAGAGTCCCAGCTACTACGCGGAACTCTTTCAGCATCACAAGGGCTGTACCCCCAGTCATTACCGCACCCGGCAGGCAAAAGGATATTTATGGTAACAGTTCAGTCTTCCACTGTCCCGCGAGGTGTTGCCTTGCATTTGCAAGGCAATCCCGAGGCAGCCACGCGCCAGACTGCGGTTTTTGCAGTCTGTGTGCATGCTTTGTTGCTATGAAGCCGAAAGGCTGAATAGTAACTATTTATGATGTCCATTTCTTCATGATCTCCAGCAGAAGGCCCATCTCCAGCGGCTTTGCCACATGTTCGTTCATTCCCGCCTGCTTTGCCTGGTAAGCGTCATCGGCGAAGGCATTGGCGGTAAGGGCAATAATGGGAATATGGGCCGCATCGGGCCTCTCACCTGTTTCACCCAGACGGCGGATAGCCCTGGACGCTCCGTATCCATCAAGTACCGGCATCTGGATATCCATAAGGATCAGCGCATAGGTTCCCGGCGGGTCAGCCAAAAACCGTTCCACCACTTCCTGTCCGTTAGAGGTGCAAACGGAATTAATACCGGAGAGAGCCAGCAGTTCCTTTACAATCTCCTGGTTGAGAAGATTATCTTCTGCCAGAAGCACACAGGCACCCGGCGGCAGTACGGTTTCCGCCACCGGCATATCCCTGGACTCTTGTTCCTCCCCGATTTCCGTCTCCTGCGCCAGCTTCAGATATATGGTCACAATAAATCTTGTACCCTGGTTCAGACGGCTCTCCACTTCAATGGTGCCGTTCATCATCTGGACCAAATTGCGGGTGATGGCCAGCCCCAGGCCGGTTCCCTGTATCCGGCTCACCCGGGAGTCCTCGGCCCGCTCAAAGGGGAGAAACAGCCTCTTCTTAAATTCCTCTGACATACCGATGCCGTCGTCCGCTACAACGAATTCAAAGCACCCCACCCCGCTTTCGCTGGAAAGCTTCTCCTCCAAAGTGACTGTGATATGTCCGCTCTCATGGGTATATTTCACTGCGTTTGACAGCAGATTGAGGAGGATCTGCTTGATCCGCACCGGATCGCCGTATACAGAAGGGTGCTCCACATCTTTTATGTTGACAGACAAATGGTGCCTCTTTCCATCTATATCCGGCCTGATGATCTGTGAAACCTCACTCAGAACATCTCTGAGACAGAAAGCATCCTCGCTCAGGCTCACATTTCCTGACTCAATCTTAGACATATCCAGCACTTCATTGATCAGTTCCAGCAGATGTGCGCCTGAGAGCTGGATCTTTTTCAGACAGTCCGCAGTCTTTTTCTCATCGCCCAGTGTCTTTTCCGCTATGGCCGTCATTCCCAGAATGGCATTCATAGGTGTTCTGATATCATGGCTCATTCTGGATAAGAAGTCCGACTTGGCCTGATTGGCCCGGTTCACTGAATCGTATGCCTCCTCCAGCGCGTGTTTTGCCTTTTTCTCCTCCTCGTAATACTCCAGCTCTTTTTGTTTTTCCTCACTGATATTCCGGAAGGCGATGATAACCGTCTTTGGCCTATCGTTTTCCGCTGACACCAGATGGATCTCCATTCTCAGCCACAGGACGGAATGCTTATGCCTGAACTCCACCTCCAGATGCTCATTTTTGCCTGCCAGCTCCCGCAGAAGCCTCTCCCTGCTGCAGATATCCGCCATTTTATTCAGATCTCCACCGTCGATATCCTCCAGGATATAGCTGCAGAGCTTAGTGGAATATCTGCCCGTCCTGGACAGACTTCCCCCTTTATCCGCCTCAGGCAGCCGGACCGCGTAATAGTTGTCATTCTGCAGATCCACATAAAAAATGCTGACATACACATCATTGATGGCTTGAAGCGCAGACTGGCTCATGTACAGGCGCTCACTGCTCTCTGACAGCTTTGATTTCATGCTGTGGATATCGTGAAGCGCCCCCACTACACGGCTGGGCTTTCCATTATCCATCATCAGTCTGCTGTTGGCCCTATACCAGATATACTGCCCTTTTACTCCGTCCGGTACAGAACACCGCACTTCAAACACCTCGGTACGGCCTTTGCAGATATTATCTATCACAGTGGCCACATCGTCAGGATGCACGATCTGATCCTTCAGCAGCCTTTTGGAGTAATCTCTCAATTCATGGCGAAGCACACCTTTTCCTTTTCTTGGCTCAAAACTGATAAATACATCTTCATCGATCAAATATTCAAACATAACGGAAGAACCTGCTTCCATGGCAAGGCGGTACATCTCCTGCTCTCTGTCCAGACGCTCCTGCAGCGCTTTTCTCTGAGTGATATCCACCACTGTTCTCTGAAGGATTTTTTCTCCGTCCGGTGTGGTATCCACCACCATATTGGTGGCATTCATCCAATGGATGGACCCATCCTTCCACCGTACCCGGTATTCAATCTCCTGGCAGTCACCAACACCTGTCATCTGATGATAGGTCTCCTGGATAATACTTTTGTCCTCAGGCAGCACAGCTCCCATGGTGCCTTCATGCCAGTCATTCATTCCCTCTTCCAGACTGTCATACCCCATCAGAGACAGTGCCGCTTTATTCAGGGAAATGAGACGGTATTGTTCATCTCTGCACTGCATAAACCGGATAATACCGCAGGGGACTGTATCATAAATACTTGTGAGAAGCTGGGTCTGCTCTCTCAGCTTCTGTGCAGCCTCCTCTGAGCGCGTGATATCCAGATACAAACTGTTCACCATCCAATTGCCGTCAGCATCCTGGGCCTTTTTCCCACTGTCAATGACCCACTTCAGACTGCCGTCCCTGCAGCGCACCCGATAGCGGGTGGAATATGTAAGGTTGCCGTCCCGAAATGCCTCATCACAATCTGCCAATGCTTTTGGCAGATCCGGTGGGTAGACTGTCCCCACAGCAGTACCGCCGGTTACCTTCATAAACTCTTCCACAGTATAGCCGAATAAGGCCGCCGCTTCTTTGCTGACAAACGCAAACGAGTACGTGTCGTCATCATTACTGATCTTCAGTCCGCCTGCAATGGAGGACATGATGACCTCAAGCTGTCTGTTCCGCTGCTTTATCTCCTCCTCCAGTTCTGCCAGCCTCTCCTGGACATAATCATAAGACTGCCTGCCAATCTTGTCAGGAAAATGTTCCCCGTCCATCATCTCCTGATAGGGGTTAGAACAGTGGATATGGCAGCACTTCAATCCTTCCTCTGTATCCTGGAACACAAAGGTCACTCTCTGGTGCACTTTCAGATACATCTCCACACTCTGATCCGTAGCGATCCACATCCGCCCCATGACCACATACATGTCCTCCTCCGGACATATCACATCATATTCTTCCTTCCGTATGGTACAGTCAGGAATAAACTCCTTGTATTTTATAAATTGCTCTGTACAGGCCTCCCGCCCGGACATACATTCCTCCTCGCCGGCTCCCAGCCAGGAAAACTGGGGTGCAAAATAAGAGGTGATCCATTCTGTATCATGTTCACAATAGTGTTTGTGCATGATGCAGCCTGCCAGTTTTTTAACTTCCTCAATCCGTTGTTCGTACACCATCTTTGATCTTAGTTTCACGCCGATTCAACCTGCTTTCCTGATTACCTTTGCTCATCCGATACTTATCAATACTGCATGGGAAAAGAAAAACCATCCTGCCGGAATGAATTTTCAAACACGCTCTGGGATGGTTCTGTTTTTCACTGTAATAACATGTAAATATTCTATCACGTTTGCGGCATACTGACAACTTTAATCCCTCAGTCGTTTTGTTTTCCTCACTTTACGGATCTTTCCTTTTATTGGTTTTGCCTGCAGACATTTTATCACCTGTTCTCCCTTAAAATTCAAAACTTCCATGTAACTCAGACTGTCCCTGATATCCACAATGCCTATATCAGAAGCTTCCACTCCGTCAAGACTGCAAACGGCACCCACAATGTCTCCTGCCCGCATTTTTGATTTCCTGCCTCCCCCGATGGACAGACGGGTGATCCCCTCGTTCAGCGCCGCCCCTTTTTTGGGCTTTGCCTCTGTTTTTATACGCTGGGATTTCCAGAATACCTTTTCTTTTTCTTCATCCGGCACCGGAAGCTCCATACAGGGCAGGTTCTGCCCCACAAACTCCTCCACCTGCTTCAGCATCTTCTTGTCTTCTTCCGTAACCAGACTGACTGCAGTACCGCATTTTCCGTTTCTCCCGGTCCTTCCGATCCTGTGGACATAGGTTTCTTTCCCTGTGGGGAAATCGTAATTCACCACATGGGTGATCTGTTCAAAGTCAACACCTCTTGCAGCCACATCCGTTGCTATCAGGAACCGGAAACATCCTCTGCGAAAAGCGTCCACAGTCTTCAGCCTTTCCCTCTGCTCCATCTCCCCGTGCAGCATACCGCAGAAGATCCGCCGCCTGCGCATCTTCTGAAACAGAACATTTGTCATCTCCCTTGTTCCACAGAAAATCATACAGCTCTGAGGATTTTCGTCCATAAGTACATGAAGAAAGGCATCGTATTTGTTCTCCTGGTCAGTAAAATACACCTTTTCCGCAATAGCAGCCGTCTGCTCATCTGTCGGCTCCTGCAGAACATATGTGATATGGGGAATAAATTCATCTGCCAATTCCCTGATCTCCGGTTTTAATGTGGCGGAAAACAGGGATATCCTGCAATTTTCCGGAACCAGGGAGAGGATTGTTCTCACCTGTTCGATAAATCCCATATCCAACATTAGATCCGCTTCGTCTATTACCAGCCATTTTAATCGATCCAGCTTCAGGCTCTCCCTGCTCAGATGGTCTGCAACCCGTCCGGGTGTTCCTGTCACAATGTGAGACTTCTGCCGCAATGTCTGAATCTGTTTATCAATTGGGAATCCACCGAAAACCGCAGGTACTTTCAGACGTTTTTTCCTCCCTATATGAAACAATTCCTCGCTGACCTGGACTGCCAGTTCCCTGGTTGGCTCAAGCACCAGCGCCTGGGGTGCATTTTCCTCCCACCGGACACTTTCACAGATTGGTATGCCGAAAGCGGCTGTCTTCCCGCTTCCTGTGGGCGCTTTCACCACCACATTTTTTCCGGCAAGCATCGGCAGAAGAACCTCCCGCTGTATGCCGGTAGGTTCTCTGTATCCCAAACCGTTCAGTGCCTCCAAAATTTCTTCTGAAAGTGCATATTCGTTGAATTTATTGATCATTACTATTTTACCTTTCTTTATTTCGGACGCTGGTCTATGCTTATCCATTGTTTTATCCATCTCTCTATTTCGGACGCTGATCTATGCTTATCCATTATTTTATCCATCGTTTTTCAGTTTTATCTTCAACAGCGCTGCCTGCTGGTCTTTTCTTACTATGTCATGTACGATATTGTGAATCTGTTATATATCTTATCAAACTACAGGAAAAATTGCCAGACATTATCACTTTCTCTTTCCTGTCTTTACTTTGGAGCATTTATCTTCTAGTCTGTACATCAATGTATTTTTCTTCTGTTTATATCTTACATACCGGTATTAGAATCCCTTGCCTGAGCATTCCATTCTGGTATCAGATTCTCTGCCTTTGCATTCTTTGCTTGTGCATCCTTTTTCCAGTATTATAATACTCTGCCGGAGTATTCCATTCTGGTATTAGATTCTCCGCTTATGCATCCTTTTCCGGAGTTAAATTCCTCTGCCTGTGCATCCCTTTCCAGTATCAGACTTCTCTGCCCGGGCATTCCGCCCTGATATCAGATTCCCTATTTACATTCTGATAAACTATCTCTGGAGGTTTTTCTTAACCGGGAAAATGCAAATGGCACTTATGCCGAAACTCCCACATTTATCATCATTTTACCTGGTCTTCAAGCAAAAAAATACATACTCCATAACCAAAATACCAGAAAAATCATTGTACAAAATTGGATTATTTGTACATATCAATCAAAAGCGGATTTAGTTATAATCATTTTATAAAATATTTCGTGAAAGTTTATAAAATGCTTTACTATACGGGTATGTGCTTTACATTATGTAGAACATTCCCGTAAAAAGGAAAAAAGGGAGGATCATCGTATGCGTGTCAGATAATTTATGTAAACATCAGTGAAACTAGGAAACCTAAAGGAGCGGAAAAACGGCATTCTTCCGGAAGTTCCCCTGGAATTTCCAGAGGTAGAGGACGGCATTAAAACCCAAAGATATTGGCTCAGGATTAGCTGTGAAACGTTGGCATACATACAAATGTGCGAAAAGGGTATTGCGGAACGTTTCCATAAGCAGTACGGACATGAGCACCCCACAGCAGGGCGATTGCTGCCCACTGCCATGCTGGAAGATTTTATACACTTCCATTCCGGGCAATATTTGTTTCCTGGAATGGAACAACTGTGTTTTTGGTGGATACTGCACATATTGCAAAACGGAAACCAAAAACATCCACTATGAAAAGAAAGTGAGGGATTTTTATGGAAATAACCAGCAGTAAAAAAGAGATTTGGACAATGGGAAGTTATTCTCTGCTGACTCTGGCAATCATGGTTGGATTTATGTATCTGAATACATTTGCCACTGAGGTTCTGGTCATTCCCGCAGGCACTCTTGCAGTGGCTCTCGGCGTGGCAAAATTGCTGGATTTCTGCTTCAGCCTTTTTGCAGGTGCCATCATTGAAAAGGTAAAAATCGGCAAAACCGGAAAGAACCAGTCCTGGCTCTATCTTGGCCGCTGGATCCTTGCCGTATCTATCATGGCTGAAGTCTGCAACACCAGTGCCGCACCCCTTATCGTCCGTGTCGCAGTCCTGTCCGTATCCTATACGGTTCTGAACTGTCTGATGAACATTCTGCAGACTGCTTATTATGGTGTTTTGGCCGCTGTTGCCGGCCCAAACATGGCCAACAGAAATGCCATGACCATCAATATGACCCGGCAGAGTACGGTTATCACCATCATCTGTTCCTTCATTCCGACTTTTGTTACCGTACTTCCTTTTGGAAACTGGAACTATTTTATCGTTGCTTTCGTATTTATGCTTCCTATGCCTTTTGCTTTGGGCGCGATCGCCAAATGTGCAGACGGCAAGGATGTTCCTGTCGGCGCAACCGGTTCTGTCAATCAGGTTGGCATTGGCGATATGTTCGGCACCCTGCTTAAAAACCCTCAGATGCTGGTTCTTTTCCTGGTATTTACCATTCTCTATATTGCACAGTTTACCTATCAGGCTAACTATACCTATTACTTCATTTACGTAGTCGGTGATTTTACCAAGATGACTCTCGCAACCCTGATCAACGCTTTTGTGGGCTTCCTGGCTGCCATGGTAATGCCAAAACTTGGCGCAAAACTCGGCAAAAAAATGTCCTGTGTGTTCGGATTTCTCATGATGAGCGTGGCACTGATCCTGGTATCATTTTTCGGTGCTCCTAATGGTGTTCCCAACCTGACAGCTTACATTATCATTATGTCTCTGCTCATGGCCGGAACCTATACCTGGATGCCTTACATGGTTGTTCTCTTCCTGGATGCAGGCGAATATTTCCTTTATAAAACAGGAAAGGATACTCGTGCGATCGCCGCCGGTCTGGCTTCTCCGCCTATGAAGATCGGTATGACCGTTGGCAATACCCTTGGTCTGGCTCTGTTGTCTGCTATCGGATTCGTTTCCGGAGGTGCCTTTGAGATCAGCGTTACATGGATCGCCAATTTTATGCGTGTCACTTTCATGCTCCCGGGCCTGATCTATCTGGCCGCTGCCATCATCATGCTGCTGTTTTATAAGATCAGTGACAAGGATGCTGCCATGTATGCACAGGCAAATGCTGAGAAAATGCAGCAGGGTAAATAACAGAAAACATATTTTACAATAAATGCGTACCCCTGTTAAATCGTCACTATTCCAAATCTTAATAAAAGGAGATGAAATTATGTCAAAAATTCCGTTTAATGAAAATGAAATGAACATCGCTTATACTGTTCCGAATCTATTCGACCCTACCGTGCCGGAAAGTCCCGCCTGGACTTATCCACAGTCTGAAAAGGATGCAATACAGGAACTGTATGCCGGAACTCCCACATGGTGTCCTTCCGGTCTGGAAACGGGGCTCTTTGCTCCCTCTGTAATCCCGGATAATATCGCCCGCGGCTTTGTCATCGAAGGAATCCCCTATGATATGGCAAAATACGGCGGTCCTGACATGTTCGGCGTGGAATGGGAATATGTTCCCGTGGCAGGCGGCTCTATGGTCCGCCCCGGTGCTCCTCTGCTGGAGGATGTCAATGACTGGCGCAAAATCCTGAAATTCCCCAATATTGATGAATGGGACTGGGACGCCAGCGGCAGAGAAAACTATAAATTCCTCCAAAACGGAAAAGCAAATATGCTCTGGTTCTTAAATGGCTGCTGGTATGAGAGACTGGTGTCCTTCATGGATTTTGAGGGCGCAGTCGTTGCTCTGATAGATGATGAGCAGAAAGATGCCCTTAAAGAACTGTTCGCAGAGACAACAGAACTGTACTGCAGACTTGTAGACCGTTGTGTTGAGACCTACGGAGACGGTATCTCCGGTTTCACCGTACACGATGACTGGGGTTCCCAGAGAGCACCCTTCTTCTCCCCTGCAGTTGGTGAAGAAATGATCGTTTCCTACATGAGGCAGCTTACAGACCACATTAAGTCCAAGGGGATGATCGCCGACCTGCACAGCTGCGGCAGCCTGGAGATGCAGCTTCCAAACTTTATCAAAGCGGGCTGGCAGTCCTGGTGTCCAATGCCCATGAATCCGACACAAAAAATGTATGAAGAATACGGCGATAAGATTCTGCTCCATGTAGAACCTGATCTGCCCGAAGGCGCCTCTGAAGAAGAACAGGAAAAAGCCGGCGAAGAATTTGTCAGGAATTACTTTAAACCAGGCAAATACTGCTTCCCAAACACCACATACTTCCCCAAGAAAGTGACGCCTGCGTTCCGAAAGGGCATGTACCGTGCTTCCAGACAGTAAGTGGTAAGCAGCCTCTGTTTATACAGACCTATTAGTGATCATTTTGCTTCTCACCAGCAGCGCCCGGAAGAGAAAAGTCTTCCGGGCGCTGCCGCTTAACGGCGTGTCCATGCATGCAGATCACACTGTAATATACATGCTTTCTCAACTATGCTTTACGAAAGAGAGGAACACAAATGTCTGATAAAACCCCGACTCCGGCAATCCCGCCGGTAGAAAATAATATCATGGGTACCGCTCCCATTCCAAAGCTGCTGGCGAAATTTGCCATACCTTCCGTCATCTCCATGCTGGTAAACTCCATCTACAATCTGGTGGATCAGATTTTCATCGGCCAGGGTGTGGGCTATCTGGGAAACGCAGCCACCAATGTGGTATTTCCTTTTGTCACCATTGCTATGGCGATCTCACTGATGATCTCCGTGGGCACCGCCGCCAACGTGGGTCTGCATCTTGGCGGCAAGGAACAGGACAGCGCTGATCTGACCCTTGGAAATGGCCTTACACTTGCTCTGTCAAGCGGTATCATTCTCTGTATTTTCGGTGAAATCTTCATGGTTCCTCTGCTGCGCCTCTTTGGTGCCACCGACACCGTACTTCCCTATGCGGTCGATTACGGACGCATCTATTTACTGGGCACCATGTTTACCAGCGTAGGTATCATGATCAACGATGAAATCCGTGCCGACGGCAACCCGGGCTACGCCATGAGGTCCATGCTGATCGGCGCTGTGCTTAACTGTGTACTGGACCCCCTGTTTATCTTTGTTTTCCACTGGGGCGTTAAGGGAGCTGCCCTTGCCACTATCATCGGTCAGTTCGGCACCCTTGTCTTCAGTCTGCTCTATCTGAAAAAATTCCGCACACTGACAATGAAAAAGGAGAATATGAGGCTTCGTTTTTCCATCGTAAAAGACATCCTGACGCTGGGTCTCTCCTCTTTTCTCACACAGTGTGCCGCACTGGTCATGCAGATCATCATGAATCGGCAGACTATCAAATACGGCGCGCTTTCCCAATACGGCGCAGACATTCCTCTGACGGTATTTGGGATCGTCAATAAAGTAAACGGTCTGATGATGTCCATTATTATGGGAATTTCCGTTGGTGCGCAGCCGCTGTTCAGCTATAATTTCGGCGCCAAACTCTTTACACGTGTAAAAAAACTGGCCAAAACCTGTCTGATTGTATGTGTTACCATCGGCTTTCTCGGTATGCTCTGTCTGCAGCTCTTTCCCCAGCAGATCATTTCCATCTTCGGTCAGGAAAATGACCTGTATAATGAATTTGCTGTAATGTGTCTGAAAAATATGACCATATTTATCTTTGTTATGGGCGTTCAGATGGTCGCCAGCGTATATTTCCAGGCGGTAGGAAAGGCAATGGGTGCCACAGTGCTCTCCCTGTCACGCCAGGTATTGTTTATGATTCCCTGTATGCTGATACTTCCTTACTTCTTTGGGATCATTGGCCTTATGTGGTCTTTCCCGGTATCTGATGTCTTTTCAGTGACTATGGCCGCTGTTATGCTGACTGTGGAGATGCGGAAACTGAATCAGTTGATCCGGGTTCCGGTTGTGCAGGAGGCTTGATGTGGGAATAACATAAGCTTTATGTGTAGAAATATCCGGTCAATCTTTGGTTTGTGGGATGATTGGCCGGATATTTTGATATTTTATGTTTGGGGGTGTATGCTTATTTAGAACTCAAAAATTTTGATGGATGAAAGAAAATATTATCAGGCAAACTTACTTTATGTTTCTTGCAGAATAGATTTATAAATTGGTCTGTTGGTTCTTGGATTCTTTTATGTGCATGGGTAAGTTCTTTTTTTATTTCTTCATATTTTTGATAGGCCTTTTCTGATTCTGCACAAATAATACCATATAATCTGCCATAGGAAATATAGATTTCAAACAGACTATCCGGCGATGAAAACAAACTAACTTCTACTTCTTCATTATATACTGCCTCAATTTCCAAATACATATTTTTGTAATGTCTCGTGTCTTCAAGACAGCCAATGCTGCCAGCATCGAAATTCTCTGCAAATATAAAATTGCTGTATTAAGTTTTTCTTGATCATTATATTTACAGAACCACTTCTTCCTCCAAATACTTTTTAAACTTTTTCAATTTACCTTCTGACATCACTTGGGAATAGTGAAGGCCCTCATAGGTTGAATGCAAGACCGGATATGGTTCCTTTGTCTTTAGTATCAAATGCTCCGAAATCATCCATTCAATAACTGTCTTCACCGTTTCATATGGCAATTCCTTAAACGCTCCAAACTCTGGAATCTTGTTCAGCTCATTCCGAAACACCCGTGTATTGTCAGTTCCTCTGAGAACATCTATTAACATAGATATTCCATAATATCTAATGCGGCTTACATTCTGAAGTGCTTTCACCACTGTAAAAATCAATTCATTCAAATCAATTTCATGATACATAACCTGTTTCAAATCAGCTCTTTTAATCTCTATAAAATCATCCGTCAGCACTTCCTGAACAGTATCTGACTTGCCGCCTGATATTTCGCCTGCTGCACTGGCTGTCTTTCGTTCCGTTTTTACCACTGGTCTAACAGGTTCCTGCTTCACGGCAGAAGGTGCTTCCGGTTCTATCTGATATCCCATCTGCGCATAATAATATTTCTTACTTACGGACCTTCCACAGCCTGTTCCATCCGTCTTATAATTCGTACATCCTAAAAAGAAACCGTCACGTTTTCCCGATTTTACTATGAGATATCCGTCTCTGCACTTATCACATTTCTGAACAGCCAGTTTTCCCGCACGAAAATCATTGGTCATAAATCCACAAACCTCTGGTTCATTCGTACAGATATACAATCTCAATCCATAGGATTTCTTATATTTCAACTGCATAGGATATCCACACAGAGGACACATTTTCCTGACTTTTTCAGAACGCACATCCTCATTCCAACTGCCGCGCAGTAAAACATTCCTGTAATCCCGCTTAAGTTCAAGCAAAAATTCTGATGGATTTTGTTCGGGAGCAATAAGAAACACTCTATTTTTAGTCCTTGTCATTGCCACGTAGAAAAGTCTTCTTTCCTCTGCATAATCAATGGACCTGTCCCCTTTTATCACAAAAGCAAGAACCGGATCATCTTCAATTTTTGAAGGAAATCCATAGGTGTCATTCTTTCCATTTACAATAATCACATCATCGTAACCAAGACCTTTGGAGGAATGTGCCGTCATAAATGTAATATCCAACTTTGGAAACTTCACACTCTTTAATTTACTTCCTCGATTGATATATTCAAAAATACCGGAACGTTCTAACTTGTCCCCATCAAATCCAAAACGTCCCAGAAGAAGTATTGTACCAGGCTCCTTTCCTTCATTCTTCTTATATTCTAATAGCTGTGCCAAAGCAGTTTCCACGGCATGGGCAATGGCATAATTTTCACCGCTTCTGCGGCTTCCGTCTTTGCCCTTTGAAGTGCTGTCATATGTATAGATTAGTACAGGATCTTCCAGATGTTTTGGTGATATCAGCCGCTTACTTATCTGCTCTGTATTCTTTTGAATAAAATTACCTGCAATGTCAATCACATCCTGGGAATTTCGATAGGTCTTTACAATTTTCAGCATCTTAGCATATCCCATTTTTTCTTCAAATTTTGTAAACAAGGTAATATCTGAACCACTAAACGCATAGATGGACTGCCAGTCATCCCCTACTGCAATAATCTTTGCATCCGTCACTTCGGACAAAGCTTTTGTAAGGTCAAATCTCTGCCTCGATATATCCTGATACTCATCCACAATGACATATTTGAAATCAAGTTTCTGCTTCATCTCCTTCGTTTCACGAAGAAGTCTTGCAGATTCATTGATCATATCTTCAAAATCAACAGCCTTCTTTTCTTTCAGCCAGCGCTCATACTCCAAATAACAGTCGTTACAAATATCCAGAAATAATCTGCTACGGACATTCCCGGTGGAATGATACATCCTGTTAAATTCTTCTGCTGTATATCCATTCACCTTAAAGTTTGAAATGAATCTGCAGATAAGATTGATGAGCTTTCTGATATACCGATTCTCCTCGCCTGCCACCAGCATTTCCATCACTTCTTTGTTTGATCTTGGACAAAGCGTAAAGCCCTTTGCCTCCAACTTATCACGGAGATGTACTAAAAGAGGCTTGCGGTCATTATAGCTGGAGAATGTATAAATCAGAGTCGTTCCATGCTGTTTATGTACCCGTACTTTATCATTTACACACTTTTTATACCTGACTAATTCTTCCTGACTATACCTGTCATTTTCACCATTTTCAGAGATACCAAAATGCTCTATATAAGCACTTTTTCCATCCTGGCAAATGATAAAATCCGGTGTATAAGGCTTTTTTGCATATGTAATATCATAAGGATAAATTGGTTCATACTCATATTCAATATTGTTCAGATATAAAAAATTTGCTATCTCTACTTCCTGATGGGATCTAAGGACTTCATTTTGAATCGTTACAGATTTCTTGGTTCTGGTGTCTATGACCTCTCTTTTAAACTCCTCAAGATCACTGCGCATAGTAGAAAAATTTACTTTTGCAATATTATTAAAGAATCCATTCAGATCATCACCCTCATATGGCGCATCAAAATAAGAGGCAAAGAACATGATCAGCTTATTCACCACGCTCTCGTTTTGCATGACAGAACCGCGGAAATAATCCCTTATTACAAAATAAAGACGTGAATTATCCACAATATTTAATTTTTCTTCTGGTAAATGCTTATGAATGATTGCATTGCCAGTGGAGTGGAAAGTTGCAATGGGACATACAATTTCTAAAGCGCCTTGTATCTTTTCTTTTAATTCATTTACTGCTTTATTGGTAAAGGAGACCACAAGAATCTGAGAAGGATCAACACCTTTTTTATCCACCAGATATTTCACCTTAGCTGCTACCGTTGTCGTCTTGCCAGCCCCCGCTCCGGCAATAACAAGACAATAGTCTTCATCTGTAAGGACTACTTTTCTCTGGTCTTCATCCAACATTATGGAAGGGTCCACTGCATTCAAAATATGATCCAGGTATTCTCTTTCCTCCTCCATTGCCTGGATCATATATTCTTCATTATGTTTATCGACATATACTGAAACATTTTCAAACAAATCTAATGCAGTGCGTGTATCTTCCTCAGAGATACCATTAAGAGTACAGAAGTTTCCCATCATACCCATATTTTGCAACGATTTAAAATCTTTAATAACAGATTCATACTGCTCAAACTTAGCTGCATAATCGCTTTGGGCTATATATCTTTTTTCCCGCAAAAGGGTATCCATCATTTCCTTAAATTCCAAAAGTTCTAATGCTTTTTTATCCTGAGAAACCTGTTGTATCTCAGAATCCCACTGTCTCTTTGACGGCCTATTCACCTGTGCTTTTATATATTCTGATATCCGATTTATAAGTCCCACTTGTTATGACCTCTTTCTGATGATTACACAAACCAATCACAGATTCTCGTTCTATTTTCTTATGTAATTATTTTATCATATTTAGTCTGTTCTTTCCATAACAAAAGCCGACTGACGCATAGACCCACGCATCAGCCGGCTTAGTTTAATCAAATAAATTTCTGTCTTACTGTAATTCTGATTTATCATCGAATTTATTCATAATAGATTCCTTCTTGCTACTTTTACCATTGCATGAACAGCGCTCTACTCATTGGGCAGGTAAAAATTCTCATCTTTGCATTTTGGGATGATTTGTTTATTTTTTCTATAGGCAGCGGAATATTCTCTTCGCTGAAATATTGAATGTTCACCACATATAACATATGTATCCTGAATTAAAATGATTTTTTATTCAACACTCCTCTAAATATCACTATCACTCATCTCTCTCATATTAAAACTATCCGGCGTTATCTCCGCTCTCCTATCTATGAAAACTTTTTCATTTCTATTCCATCAAAAACACAGCTCCATATCTTACTGTAAATCCCCAAAGCGCGCCCGTAGGATCAAACTTTCCGTACGAAAAGCACAGCGATTTCAATGTGCGTTGCGATTTCTCCGTTATACTACATGGCAAAAGATTCTCCCCTAATATTGCGGGGTTTCGCCATAAATTACCCTTCTCCTCCGGTTTACCCCTTTCAGCGGTTTTTCACCCCTTTGATGGAAATTTTACCCCTTTGGGGACCGATTTACCCCATCCATCTTTTTGTAACAGAGCAAGAACCTACGTTTCATTCACCAAGCAATTCTTTCATCCATTTAGGAATCTTCGGAACCTTCTTCCCGGCAAGCAGAAGCTTCACAACTTCTTCCGTATCCTCCTGCCTCCAGAACCTGTTCCGCACATAACAATCCCTGCTGCAGAATTTTTGCTCTCTGGTGCTGCTTTCAAACTCTTTACCGCAAAACAGACATTCGTGCTTATAAAGAGTGGGATGTTTTTTGCCCCACTCCCTTCTGCACTTATCCGAACAGTACACACGTCTCCGCCCATCGGGATTAATTTTAATTGGATTGCCGCACTGTCTACATATGACTTCCGGGCACTCCTTCTCCATCTGTTTCCATTCTTTCTTCTCAATAAGGCGCTTGGCATATCCGTCTATACCTTTAGCTTTCTGCCGCCGGATGTCCCCTGCGTAGATTTCATTGCGTATCATTACATTTAAGGAACCCTCTGCAAACTCACAGCCTTTCACTGTGGTAAGCCCGGCTCCGTTTAATGCCTTTGCGATTTCCCGGAGCGAACGCCCCTCAAGGTACATAGCAAATATCCACCGGACGGTTTCCGCCTCCTCTGGAATGATGACATACTGTTTCAGTCCTTCATCATATCGGTAGCCGAGGATGTGCTTGTTTGCAGTCCCTATCTCCCCCGACTGGAACCTTTTCCGGATTCCCCATTTCGAGTTTTCCGAAATGCTCCGGCTCTCCTCCTGTGCGAAGGACGCAAGGATGGAGAGCATCAGCTCCCCGTCACCTGAAAAGGAATGGATATTTTCCTTTTCAAACCGCACCTCCACGCCGATTTCTTTTAAATGCCTGACCGCGGAGAGCAGGTCTACCGTGTTCCTCGCAAACCTCGATATGCTCTTGGTCAGAATAATGTTGATTTTCCCTGCCTCGCAGTCCGCAATGAGGCGGTTGAATTCCTCACGCTTTGCCGTCCCGGTGCCGCTGATCCCGAAATCTGCGTACACGCCGGCAAATTCCCACTCAGGGTTCGACTGTATCAGATCGTTGTAGTAGCTCACCTGCGCGGAAAGGGAATGGGCAAGGCGATCCGTCTCCATGGAAACACGGGCATAAGCCGCCACCTTCTGCCGCTTTTTCAGAGCCGGTATTTTCGGCTCTATTCTGCTGATTTTAGCCATTTTATCACTTCCTTCCGCTACCATATATCACTCTGGACCGGCTTTATATCAAGGGTTTTCCAACCAGTAATGTACCCGAAATCGGGCGGTATTTTTCCAGAAGTTTTGTATCAATTATGGCTAATACTTCCTCGTCGATGATGCCTTTTTCGCACATGGATTTAGCAATGGACATGGAAATATAATACAGTTTTTCCGCTTCAAATTCTTTCTCATCCATTCCTGCCACCTCCGAACCGGTCGGCTATGTAGCATTCATGGGAGCAGTATTTCCGCTTTTTATTCCCATAGGCAGTGAACGCCTTCCCGCATTTTGCACAGATAAATTCGTAAACTGCTTTCTGCGTGATCCTCTCCGGGTGTTCCGTCCACCACTTCTCCCGGCAGGCTTTGCAGCAGAACACCTGCTTTTTCATCTTCGGCCGCTGCTTTATCTCCACGCCGCATTCACGGCATCTATCCTTATCGTCTGTTACCAGGATGTCCGCAGAGGTGAGACTGTTCCTGCGGCAGAAGCTCTTGACGGTATCCTTGGAAATGCCAAGCTCCTTCCCTATGTCTGCATAGCCGCGCCCCATGCTGCGGAAACGGATGATCTTTTCTTTCTGTTCATCTGTCACTGTCAGCACCTCCTCACTATACGGAGATTTGGAGGCCGTTTTGAGGGGGTATAAAAATAAAAAAACAGCCCACAGAACAAAATATGCTCTGCAGGCTTGTCACTATCCCCATTTTTTTAAGTTGATAGTACATGGACTTAGTACCATTGAAACTAATTGATTATCTGTTATTTTATAAATAATTCCATGAGCGATATGCATCTTCAACATAGGTACATAACGCACTTGTCAATCTGTTATCTTCAGAACTATGAACTGAGAACTGATTTATAGCATTCATTATTGCTTTTTCTTTGAAAGAAATATGAATAGCTAAAAGAGAACCATTATCAATCCGTTCTTCAAGTGCCTTGGGCCAACGATTGCTATATTTTCTTGCATCCAGTAAATAATCACACCCTGTATATGCTACAATGATAGGTAATTTATATACATCAACAGCCTTTTCTATCTCAAAATTTAGCATTCCCCTATCGTAATTTGTACTTTGGGATAAAATCAACAGCATATTTTTTGAATTACGCAGCCTTTCCATCAATCGATTTTCAAGAGTACGCTTTTGACTGGTATCAAGTACACGATATGTTTTTAAATGACTATCACTAAACGTAAGCTCATAATTTTTACTATTATTCCAACTGCGCAATAATCCCAAATATTTCAAATCACTCTGTGTTGGGTCAGTCGTTCCTTGCCCATCAAAAGCAACATATGTACCATTTCTATATGCCATTTGAAATTCCTCCTCATAAATCCATTATGGATATCTCATTTTTATTTCTTCTGTCAACAATTATGGTTGTTTTAGCTCTTAAATGTTCTTTTGAAATTTTTGTCAAAGTAACCGTCGTTTCCAATGCTTCTTTTTTACTAAGACCTGTTCGTGCCATCTTCGTTCCCATTGGATACAAATATATGTCTCGTCCTTGCCCATGTGCATCATAATATTCAAAAAGCCTAAGCAAACATTCAACATATTCATGCTTATTACAATGTGCAACACAATCCAAATCAAATTTTGTTAGAGCCAATAGAAAAAAGGTAATTCCATTTTCACCATCAATCCTTGCTACTGATCCAAGAGGATATCTCTTTAATTTTCCATATCTTTTATCAGAACGATTCAAAGTTTCATAAGGCGTCCCAAATTCCTGTAATGAGGCCTCTATCGCATTGTCCAAGCGCTGCCTTGCAAGATCATCAGCCACAAATAATTTTAAAAACTGCCCATGCACCGAATCAACTTTAATGATGTCTTGATTAATTACAGTATCGAAGCATCTATTTACAGCAATTACAACTATTTTATCCCCCTTGCTCTTTTTAGGAAAAGCAATTTTTAGCAAATCACCATATTTAACAATAATCTCAACTTCATCCTTCAAAAAAATGGACTTACTGTTTGAAAAAAAGATAAACTGTATCAGGGCAAGTACCATACAACCTACAAGAATTATGCAGAAAATAGTTATTTTACATTTTGTATCATCATTCTCCACACCAAATATATCCCAATTTACAAACATTTGAAGAATAGAAAGCAACCCAAACACTATGGAAGAAATAACTGTAAAACACGTAAATATGTATTTTGCATTATTTTTTATTCTGAGCAGCATTCCTTTGTCCTCCGTAATTGACTATTCATTTCATGGTGTGTTTACTGTAAAAGGAACGGGATAAAACACTCACCTTGATTTATCTATCTGTGAGGCTTTATCCCACACGCATCTTAATTCTCTTGTATTAAATTACTGCAAATCCTTTAATAACCATTACCCTTTTGGCGGATATGGATCATTACCATATGAATCTCTTTCACGTATTCTTCCATTCTTTCCATGAATAAAAAGCTCCGATTCTTGCCTGCGAGCAATTTCCCTGGCTCTTTCAATAGCTTCCGCCTGTGTATTCGTCCTAACTGTTGCCCGTAAATTATTCTCACCTTTAACCTGCCATCCACCATCTTTATGTGGTGTTACATGCTGATTCTTTCCCATAGTCACTATGCCCCCAATAATTCAGTAATTTCTTTTTGCCAGTTGTCATGATGAATCAACCTAGCATTCTGAAGATTGTCATTCAAAATTTCAGCCTTTGATAACTTCGACAGTTCTTCCCAGTCAGTTCCAAACACATACGTGGCATTGTTAGGATAAACACTTTCAAGAACATACAAATTCCTATCCTGAAAACCGAAAATTACATATCCACTGAAACCAGACTTACCATAAGCTCTAAAATCTGGGTGAAACGAATTTATGTATTCGCATTTATCCATCATCATCTGTCTTGCTGTCTTTCCTTTTCTCACCGACATTCTTTCAAGATTTTCTCGCATTTTGCTCCAGGGATACTCACCTTTAGGTAAAACCTCCCAATTTAACCGTACAACTTGGACAGGTAATAATTTTTCCAAGTTATCAGTAAGAACTTCACACTCTTGAAAACTTATCAAGAAAATATTAATCGTATTTAGTATAAGTTTCTCATTGTTTTTACTAAACATAGGTGGATCAGTGATCACCATTAACTGGCCATAATCATCATATTTTAAAATCAGTTCTACACTATATGGAGCATACTCTGTGCGAGGATATCTTTTACGAGGAATGCTGACATAATCTGTAACCTCTCTCGTTTCTCCTCTTCCTGCCCATTCATGGCGTGTCCACCATAAAGTCTGTGAATATGTCTCTTTAGGTTTCGTTTTGTCTATAACATAAAATTTCTCTGCATTCCTTGTTGTTGATGGGTTCATCGACAATGGTAATATTCTTTCTCCCTCTTTTAGCTCATCAGAGAATCCTAATTTCACCAAAGTATTCTTAAACCTCATCGCATCACGTAATGCTACTACAATTTTCTCGCCCTGATTAACAAAATCTAAACAAGACAACTTATTAATCCTTTTCTTTTTTAAAATCAACTTTTTTCCTCCATTTTTTCAGTAATGTCTATATGAAAAAGGAGAAATGACCAAAGTCCTTTATTAATTTATATATGGCGCGTTAGCTACCATGTCCTACAAATCTTCCATTTATTTCTTCCTCCTTATATCAAATTTCTGTTGAAAATCTGTAGCAACCATGGTATTATGGAATCGGATTATTTTATATTGCGCCATGGTCATTTCGTCCATGGTTACTACATTTGGTGGATATCCACCTCCAGAACCAAAGTTGCCCCTTTGGTTCTTTTTTATTCTAAATCTTGAGTGTTTGGAACAGCACCAAACACTCCATGTAAATATTTCACACCAATGTTATCATTACTTCTTACATTTGGATAATCACTTAACCTACATACTCTTGTTTCACCATATTGATTTTTATCAGTAAACCAAACCTGATCTCTCCTCACCTCATTTAGTAATAAAGTATCATGCGTAGTACATATCAACTGTGCATGGTAAGGATTAGTATCTTCAGAATTGAATAACCCGACTAAAAGTTTTACCAAATTAGGATGCAAACCATTTTCGATTTCATCAATAAACAGTGTATTCCCCGCATCTAAAGCCTCAAAAATAGCTGGCAAAATCCTTAGCATTCTAATGGTTCCATTCGATTCATATTTTAAAAATGGAAGTTCTATCTCTCCAACCTGTTCATGGTCCTTATATGTGGCATGCATAGATTGAACGCTCACATGTATATTTTTTATAACCAACTCTTTATTTTCTAAATCGTCCTCATTCAATACATGCTTATCCAATTTTGATTCCAAATCCACTTTCAAATTAGTTAATGTAGGATCAGCAATTTTTAAATACTTAAGGTATCTTTCAATTGCCTCTGCATTAGTATTGTCCTCATCAAAATCTGGTGCATTCCCTACAGAAGCCATATTGATTATGCGATAATTCATTATTTCATTCAAAATCATTTGAGCTAATGGGTTATTCAGCATTGCAGCCATTGCCAAGCACAATGCGTCATCCCTTACTACTGATACCATGTTTTTAAATGCCGCCAATCCAGAACGCAATGTTATATCTTCGTATTTAGGGGAAGTTCTTTTAATAAGGATTTCTGTCCTTTTGTTCTTTTTCGTCAAAAGTTCTCTCTGAATTTTCCCTTCCTGCACTGCAAATGAGTAGGTATACAAAATTCCTTCAAGAACTACCTGTATTTCAAATTCTGTTTCCTTATTCTTGCAATCAATGTCAAATTTAAAAGTTTCAATCGGAGATGATAATTCTTTTTTGATTGCAGGTACTTCAAGTAACTTATTGTTATTAGCACCTAACACTGTAGACATTATTATCATCTTCTGCATTTTTGTAAGTGCTGCCAGATAATTTGTCTTTCCAGAACCATTTGCCCCATAAATATATGAAATCTTATTATAATTCTGCCCTGAAATCTCAAATGTGTTTTCTTTCAAAAGCTCCTTTTTTAAGCTCTCTGCCAAAGTCGTAATTCCTGTTATCTCTTTGAAGGGTCCAGTATTACCTACCGAAAATGAAACAAACATAATCGCACCTTACCTTTCTACATTGCACATTATACTACCGCACAATAATTCAGTCAATAGTTATTTTGACTTTTTGCACTTTTTTTCAATTTTCTAATTTAACAAAGCATATATCTTTCAATATTAATTCCATATTCGCAATTTTTCACAAATCAAGAGTATTATTTGTAACCATGCACCGCTGAAAAAAGACATAAATTCATCTGAATATATTGATTAATATCATTCTAATATAATATTGTTGATAAAAACAAAAAAGCCTGCAGGAATCATATGCCGAAACTCCCACAGGCTATAAAATCACCTATTCATTTTTACAATAATCAAGGCTCACCCACCCATTGCGTTTACCCTGGTAGGATTTCAAAAGCCCCCATTTGGATGCGCCCTTGCCGTCCGCCTCTTCTACAATCGTGAAAGTGCCGATTCCCGTATATTTCCCTGTCTTGCCGTAGTCAGTGCCAGGGCCTTTCCGGATGTTCAGATCAGGGATGGTTACACGCACCAGATACGGCTTGAACGCTGCCGCCTTGGTATACACCGCTTTCCCGGATTCATCGAAAACGGAATACTCCGGATTCTCATCCGCACATTTTTTTGCGTTCTCCAGCACTTTGAACGCCCCTTTCTGCGAGGAGGCGTCTGACCAGGTCTTCCGGACGCGGTACCAGAATTCGGTTTCTGTCGGAGCGAAAGGAGCTGCCCCTCCCGCCGTGCCGAGGATGCCTCCCATGATCGTGAGGATTTTCTCCCCATAGCCGACTCCTGTCGCCCATCCCTTTCCGGCAGGGTTCTCTTTCTGCCCAAGCCACTCCACATATTCCGCACAACCCCTCGTAACATACTTGAAACGCGGGTCAATGCAGGCATTCTTCAGTGCCTCCGTGGATGCATAGGCTTTCAAGTGCTGCACCTGCGCCCGGATACCGAGCTGCGGTGTGTCAAAAGAATTCCCCTTTACACCATTGGAAGTCACGCCCATGCCGCAGAAGTTGTTCTGGTCCAGTGTGACTGCAGAGCCGGAAAAGCTGAAGTTCCCGGTCTCAAGGCAGGACTGCGCAAAGGCGATGTCACCCCTCACTCCCTCTGCGCTGCCCTCCGACAGATACAGCGGAACCATGTCAAGGACAGACTGTGCCGCCTCCGGATTTTTCGCTTTGATATATGCCCCCATCTGCTCCGCTGTTGCCACGGCATTACCCATAATCTTTGTATATCCATCCGTGCCGCTGCCGCTGGAAGATACGCCGCCCATCGCTGCCTTGACCGCTTTACGGAATCCGTCCATGGTGTACCCCATGCCAAGCTGCGTCCATAAATGCTCCGGGTCGCCGTGGTTGCTGGCAATGCCCCGGCTGTGGCCTTCCCTGTGGCTGATGATAACGCCATCTGCCAAAGGATTCAGACTGTATTTCTTACAGAGCATGGCGAACAACTCCACCGCCGCCTCGTAGGTCCTTTTTGCTACTGCCTTTGCCGTGGCCATATCGGAGCAGGTAAAATTTGAGCCTGCCGTGTATTTGATACACGCAGGCTCACACATCTCCACCCCGATATGGGTGTTGTTGCCGCTACCCTTTGTGCCGGAGCCGCAGTGCCAACCCCTGTGGTTCCACGGGAGCGTCTGATACACCGTGCCGTCGTTCCCGTCGATGAACCCGTGGACGCAGGAACTATCATGTGCAGGGCTGTTCCACGAATTAATGAACGCAGACGCTTTCGGCTGCGGGCAGCCCACGGAATGAAGCATCAACCCTTTTACCGTAATCTTCCTCCCCGCCGTGTAGCAGGGGTTCCTTGTCAGAATATTTTCCACCAGTTTCATAATCACTCGTCCTCCTTCCCGTTTTCTGCCCTGTCATGGAGCTGCGCCAGGATATCCTTTAGCTTTTCCGGGATGGGCAGCCCAAGGTGTCCGGCGTTTTCCAGAAGGCTCACGCCCTCATTGGAAATATAGAAAAAGATAACCGCCGTCCGTAAAACCGAGCCGCTCCCGATGACCTGCACATCGAGGATGTTGGCGATCCCCACCAGCAAAAAGATCAGTACCTTCTTTGCGATGCCCTTGAATCCCACCTCGCTGGACAGCTTCTTATCCACTACGGCACACATCACGCCCGTGATGTAATCCACCACAACAAAAGCAATGAGTGCATACAGCAGTCCGTCACAGCCGCCGAGGAACCAGCCGAGCCATCCACCGACACCTGCAAAAATGAGTTGAATTGTGTTCCAGAATTCCTTCATAGTGAAACCCTCCTTTAAAAGATTTTTTGTATGATAAAAGGCCGCCCGCCAAACGGCGGACAGCCCTGTATCCATGGAAATATCAAGTTTTTATATCTGCTTTGGGAGCCACTCCCAAAGCCTCATGTCCTCCTGCCCAAGCGACCACATACACATCCCCCGCAGCTTCCAGCGGTACGCCGCCTCATTCGCCCAATAGACCAGCGAGTCCACATCCTGGTAATAGAGGATGGAAAATCCGTCCGCATCCCCAAGGAACAGCCGGGAAATCCAAATATTGATGTCCCTCGGAATGACCTCCGCTGTGTAGTTGTTCCCGCAGGATATCTCCATCAAATCTGAATGGAAAAAATCATAATCCATCGAAATGTCCTCGCTGCGGGTAGAACTTTCCTCCACATCAGCGGTCAGCGTGAACACCTGGAATTCCTCATCCCACGCTGCATTGCTCCGGCTGATCCGGCCGAAGGATTTAAAACTGCCGTCCGGCATCCGCACATCAAACCGCTCGTAAGGCTCATACGTCCATGCATCCCCAAGCCTCATCAGTTCGCAGACCGTCCTGTTATCCGAGCGGTACCCTGCATAGCCGCCGGAAAAGCCGCTGACTGTCGCCGTAAACCGCAGGGTATAGGACGCACCGGAATAGACACGCACCCTGTTCCTCCGGATACGCATCTCCACCGTGTACATAGTGGGATTTCCTCTGAGGTCTGCATTCGCCGTCCGGCTGATTGTCTGGCTGTAGCTGCCAAGAAGCGTGGAGCCCTTGTAAAGCTCCACCCTCTGCGTATCAATATTCAAACAGCAGAACACATCCCCACAGAACACCCCTGCCTTCCCGCCGCCGTTTGCCGGGAACGCCAGCCTTGCCCGCAGGTGCAGTTCCCGAAAGCCGCTGTACTTCCACGCAAGCTGCCCGCTCCCCTCAAGCTGGGAGTACGGCCGGTTTTCGTAGCCCTCCCGCCACACCTCCCATTTGCCTGAGAGCGTCGTCCAATAGCTTTCCGGCAGGGGATTTTCGTCCCGGAAGTCCTCGTACCAGATGAGCGCCGAATCCGGCTTCCTGCGGAGCATTTCCAGCGTCAGCTTGAAGCCTTTATCTGGCTGCGCCATGTTCCCGTCCACGTCCTTAAATTTCCTCGGAGCAAGCGTATAGACCGCTTTCCCCGCAGACGGATATTCGAAAAAAGAGCCGCAGACACGGAAACCATAAAACTGTACGCCCTTCACATCCACGGATATTTTGATGGTATGCGTCCCTGCCGAAAGCGGTATTCCCTTTGCAAGCGCCGTCCAGAAGGAAGTCCTCCAGTACGGCCACCACAGGCGGCTTTCCGTGAAATGCGATGTCGTTCCGTCAAGCGAAATGTAGATACCATTCTTATCCCAAAACGGATAACAGATACGCACCGCCACATCATAGGTTCCCGCCGAAGATACACTAAATTGGTACGTTGCCGAACCTTCATCCCCAAGCACCGCCACGCCGTTTTCAATGGAAATAATGCCTGCCGCACTTGACGGATTATCTGCACTCCGGTCAACAAGGATATTTTCAAATTCCGTCTTCTGCTCCTTGCCGTAGGCGGTAAGGTAATGCCTGCGGTTATAGGTACCGGAAAGCAACGGGTATTCATAGGAAACCGCATCCCGCCCCTCCATGTAGTCGTATACATGGGGAAGCGCCCACGGCACTTTGTCGTAGTCGTCCCAATAGGCCACGATGGGGATGAAGGGTTGCGGCGGCTTGTCATCCGTGAAGTTATAACCGCCCGTCATCCAAAGCTGTGCGGCATAGTAGGTGTTGGAAGTCCCCCGGTAGGTCACGCCCATATTTTTTGGCGTATCGTGTATCCTCCAGTTCCACCCATAGGCGGGCATCCCCAGAAACACCTTATCCGGGTTCATCACTTTTACGGCGTAATCGTAGATGCCTTCCAGCCATGAACGGGGTGAAACCGGCCCCGGTGCGCTGCCCGCCCATGCCATCCCGTGCCGGAAAGCGCATTCGCTCTGATCACTGCACTAACCGCCTGCATCCGTACACGCAGGAAGAACTGGATCAGATCATCATTGGTGAAATCCGGAAGCTGGCCACCGATGAAGAATACCTGAAGGAGATCATCCGGGAGGATGCAGGACCGGTTCTGGATGAGTCGGAGCTCTTAAAAGATCGGCTGGCCGAGATCGACAAACAGACCGACAAGCTCCTGAATCTGTACCAGATCGGCGTTGTTGAGATCACGCAGATCGAGCAGCGCCTGGCCGATCTGAAACAGGAACGTGAGGCTCTGAAGGAGAATCTGGAAAAGTCGGCACCGGTCGTTCAGCTGGATATAGCAAAAATCCAGAGCTACGCAAATGCTTTTCAGGTAGCTCTGGATTCAGGGGATGCCGAATATACAAACAGCATCATCCGTCTTTTAATTGATAAAATTGTTGTCCTGAATGAGGACATCGAGATTCACTGGACGTTCTGCTAGTCCGGAAGCTCTAATAAACAGATTGTTTCCACATGGACGGTTCCTGGGAACATATCAACGCATCCCACCCGTTTTACCTTGTATCCAGCAGCCTGGAACGCTACAAGGTCGCGGGCGAGGCTGGTCGGTTTACATGCGATGTAAATCACTTTTTTACACCTATACCGATCAATAATCTTCGGCAGCGCCTTCGGATGGATTCCATCCCTTGGCGGATCCAGCACAATGAAATCCGGCCTTTCCTCAATCTCGTCAATCACCTTCAGAACATCTCCTGCAATAAACCTGCAGTTTGTGATCCCATTCAGCTTTGCATTCTCTTTCGCGGCCTGCACAGCCTCCTCCACGATTTCAACCCCGATCACCTCTTTCGCCACCGGCGAAAGAATCTGTGAGATTGTCCCGGTTCCGCTGTACAGATCAAATACAGTCATGTCCTTTGTATCCCCAATATACTCCCTGGCCGTATTATAAAGTACCTCTGCCCCATAAGAATTCGGCTGAAAAAATGAAAAGGGAGTCACTTTAAACTTCAGCCCAAGAATCTCCTCATAGAAATAATCCTTCCCGTACAAGATCCGTGTCTCATCACTCTGCACCATGTCTGAAAGTGCATCATTTATAATATGAAGGAATCCCACAATCTCCCCTTCCAAAGGCAGCGCCAACAGTTCTTCCTTCAGCGGTTCCAGATCATAATCCTCCTGGCTTGTAGTAACCAGATTCACCAAAATCTCCCCGGTTGTATTGGCCCTTCTCAAAAGTAAATGCCTCAGATATCCCACATGCTGCATCTTCTTATAAAAGCTCACACCCCTGCTCCTGAAATACTCCCCCACACACCGCAGGATTTTCGTCATATCCTCATGCACCAGTTTACAGTCACATGCATTCAGCACATCGTAAGTGCTCCCCTTCTTATGCAGTCCCAGTGCCAGCGGTCCATCTTTATATTCATCGCCAAAGGAAAACTCCATCTTATTCCTGTAGGCAAACTCCATAGGACTTCCCTTGATGCCCTCAAACACATAATCAGGATTCCCGTCTGCGTCCACCTGCCCGGCATCTGCAATGGCCTTGTCCAGCAGATTTTTTATCTGCTCTGCTTTCATTTTCAGCTGATCTTCATACTCCATTGTCTGATACATACAGCCTCCGCAGTCCGGAAAAATACTGCACACTGGTTCCCGCTTTTCCAGAGGAGATTTTTCCAGCACTTCCAGGAGCCTTCCCTCCAGGCGGTCTCCTCTCTTTTTGTTGATCAAAAACCTCACCTTCTGCCCCGGAATACCATTTTTTACAGTCACAGTCTTTCCCTCTGCTACAACACGCCCCTTATTGGGGAAGTCTACTTTTTCAATAATTCCTTCGTAAATTTCTCCTTTTTTCAAAACTATTCCTCCCGATAATATTTAACAGAAAAAGAAGCTCCGGTTTCCCGAAGCTCCCTATTACTCTTTTTTATTTGTCTTCATCCTCGTCATCGTCTTCAAAATAATCATCGAAGTCATCGTCGAAGTCCTCTTCAAAATCTTCCAGATAATCCGGAGTGAAGAAACGGTATACTGCATATGCTATTCCGGCAACAGCAGCTACTGCTCCGATGATAGCCAGAATCCATAAGACGGTATTCTTATTTTTTTCTTCTTCTTTTTTCTGTAATGCTGTGATTAAATCCTCAATACGATTCATAGCCTGCACCATCCTCTCTTACTATGACATCCTGCACTGCTGCCGGCTGTCTGTCAATCTTGGCCGAATATGTTTCAAATTTCTTTATTATAGTATCCTGTAAAAAAACTTTCATTCGGCTTGTTTTTAATATTATATCACGATAGGCAAAATTTTACTATCCTTTATTCAATATTTTCATATTGATTTGCAGTAACTGATCACGGATCACTGTTCACATACTACCATTCTAATAGATGGTTTCCAAAATATTCCCCAAAGGAGTACCGCTCGAAGCGCAGAAAAATTCTAAGTTCACCCACGCCCAAATGCAATTTTCTGCATTTTGCATCCTTAAAGGTCTGATTTTCCTTAAAAGGCGAATCTATCTTAAAGGACGAATCTACCTAATAGGCAGAACTGGGCTTCACAAAACGCATCACTGTTCACAACACAAAAAGTAACTTAGCTGTTCCGTCATTCTGCTCCTTTACTGCACTGTCCGCAGGAAATCCTTCAAACCCCAACAAAAACCCATCGCCAAAAACGAATTCACATGGATCTTTATACCTATCCATAAAGCTGCTGAACAGTTATGATTTACTTCCTTCATATATTTCCATTCCGTACCTGTGAACTGACCGGCCACGGAATTCGTCATAGAGCCAATCTCAACTCTGTTCTCAGCTCTATTTCTTATCAGCTTCTGCAGATTTCTCAAATCCTATTCCACTTTTTTCAGTTTTGCAAAGGAGGCGAACATTTTCTTAGTTCCCGACTTGTCAAAATCCACCGTGACCTCATAGTCACGGCCGCCTTCTACAATGCCTTTCACAATACCCACACCAAATTTGATATGCTTCACCGTATCGCCCACATCATAGGACAGCCCCGCAGACTTCTTCACCTCAAACTGTTTTGGTATGAATGCCGGCTGCTTGAATGCCTGTTTCATCTGCTTCATAGTATTCGGAAGTGGAATCTCTTTGATCTTCTGCTCCTTAAAGTCCCTTCCCAGGTCTACCAGTTCTCTTGGGATCTCCCTGATAAAACGGGACGGCTTGTTGTACTGTGTCTCCCCGCGGATCATTCTCTGCTGCGCACAGGTCAGCGTCAAATCCTTCATGGCCCTTGTGATTCCCACATAACAAAGCCTGCGTTCCTCTTCCAGCTCTGCCGGATCATCCGCAGTGATGGTCATATAACTTGGGAAGATTCCGTCCTCCATGCCTGCCAGATATACATAAGGAAATTCCAGCCCCTTAGCGCTGTGAAGAGTCATCAAAAGTACCTGGTTGCCATCACCGTCCACAGTATCAATATCCGCGATCAATGCAACCTCTTCCAGAAATCCACTGAGTGTAGGATCCTCATTCTCCTCTTCATAGGAAACGATCTTGGTGATCAACTCGTCAATATTTTCAATCCTTGCGTCCGCTTCCTCCGTGCCCTCTGCCTTTAATTCCATCACATATCCGGTCTCTTCAATGATATCATTGAGCAGTTCAGAGGGAGAATAATACTCTGTCTTGCTTCTGAGGCTCTGGATAAATGTGACAAAAGGCTCAATTTTTGCCGCTGCCCTGCCAAGTGTGGAAATATTCTCCGCCTCTTTCAGTGCATTATAAAAGCTCATGTCATGCTCAGTCGCATAATCCTGCACCTTTGTCAGGGTAGTCGCTCCGATCCCGCGCTTCGGCACATTGATGATACGGCGTACAGCCAGGTCATCTCTGGCATTGTCCACAGTCTTCAGGTAAGCCAGCAAATCCTTGATCTCCTTTCTGGCATAGAAGTTGACACCTCCCACCAGCTTATAAGGAATATTTGCCATCAGGAATTTCTCCTCAAACAGACGTGACTGGGCATTGGTCCTGTACAGGATCGCGCAGTCCTTATACTGGCAGTCCGCTTCCCGTACTTTCCTGCTGATATCTCCTGCAATGAATTCCGCTTCCTCATATGCATTCATGAACTGCCTGTAATGCACAAGGGACCCTTCCTCATTGTCTGTCCATAGAGATTTCTCTTTTCTTCCTATATTATTATGTATCACCTCATTGGCGGAATTGAGAATATTCTGGGTGGAACGGTAATTCTGCTCCAGCTTGATCACCTTGGCATCAGAAAATACCTTCTCAAACCCAAGGATATTTCCGATATTTGCACCTCTGAATTTATAGATGGACTGGTCATCATCCCCCACTACACACAGATTCTTATATTTGCTCGCCAAAAGACTTACAAATTTAAACTGCGCCGTATTGGTATCCTGATACTCATCTACCATAATATATCGGAAACGTTCCTGGTAATAATCCAGTACATCCGGGCATGCCTGGAACAGCTCCACTGTCTTAACGATCAGATCATCAAAATCAAGGGCGTTATTTTTTCTCAGCTCCTTCTGGTATTCTTTATAAGCCTGGGCTATTTTTTTCTTGCTGAAGTCTGACATATTGTTCAGCTCATATTCCTCAGGAGTCACCAACTCATCTTTTGCAGAGGAAATGGCAGAGAGGATTGCCCTCTCCTTATGTACCTTCGTGTCAATCTGCAGACGTTTACAGATGTCTTTCATCAGACTTTTCTGGTCATCTGTATCATAAATTGTAAAATTATGGTCAAAGCCCAGTCTGTCAATATATCTTCTCAGAATACGCACACAGCTTGAATGAAATGTAGAAACCCATATACTCTCTGCGCCGAATCCAACAATTTTATCCACACGTTCACGCATCTCGCCTGCTGCCTTGTTGGTAAAGGTGATTGCCATGATATTCCACGGATTCACGCCCTTTTCCTCGATCAGATAGGCGATCCTGTGAGTCAGCACCCTTGTTTTTCCTGATCCTGCTCCTGCCAGGATAAGCACCGGCCCCTCTGTATGAAGGACAGCTTCCTTCTGCTGGGGATTCAATGTGTCATATATACTCATAAAAATGTCCCTCCATAATTAAAGCCATAAAAAGCACACTTTGCGGACTTTCTACGGTCACGAATAAAAAGCACACTGTCACTGTTCACAGACCTGCTCCTTCGGCAGAGCTGTGAACAGCAGCAGCATACTCCGTACTTTCTGTCTCCAGGCATCAAAACACCTGTTCTTACAATATAACACAGCTCCCCTGGGCAGGCAAGCATTTGCCCGGGATTTCTGTGGTTTTCAGAAAAATCCATTTACAAATAGTATTAAAAACTATATAATAGGGCGTAGAGGTGATGAGATGACAATTGATACTAAAGATATGCTGAATAGTATTTTGGCCAGCATTTCCCGCATTGATTATATTAAACCCGAGGAGATTCCGGGCATTGATTTATATATGGATCAGGTAACTACTTTTATGGAGAGCCATCTGTCCGCATCCAAGCGCCACGCGGATGACAAGATCCTGACCAAGACCATGATAAACAACTATGCCAAGAACGATCTTCTCCCGCCGCCGGTGAAGAAGAAATATACAAAAGAACACTTACTGATGTTGACCTTTATTTACTATTTTAAAAACATTCTGTCCATCAGCGATATCCAGGTACTTCTCGGCCCGCTCACGGAAAAGCATTTCAATAAGGACGGGGAGATGAACCTGACAGAAATTTATGAGGAAATCATGCGCCTGGAGTTAAAGCAGATCGATCCGCTGACAAAAGATATTGTCCGCAAATACAAAATGGCCTGTGATTCCTATGAAAATGCAGAAGAAGAAAGCCAGGATTTCCTGAAGAAATTCGCATTTATCTGCATGCTCAGCTTTGACGTATATGTTAAAAAGCAAGTAATTGAAAAATTAATTGACGATATGGCGGATTCCCATAAATAATACCCCAATCTTAACAATATAAAATGCTGTCCAGGGCAATACTCCCCCGGACAGCATTTTATATTCATTTTATCCAGTACCTGGATACTGGCTCTACTGTTTTTCTTACCATACCCGGCTGGATCCAAAAAAGCAAATCAGGCCAAAAGGATCGCGGATGAAGTCTATTTCTTTCACAACGGAACCCTCTGGGAATCCGGCCCCAAGGACAACATCCTCTCTGCACCTGCACGCCCGGAAACCAGACAGTTTCTGGATTTCTACGGCGCCTAAGCCAGAGGTACTTCCTATTCTCTTATCATCTTATGTCTGAACACCAGCACAGCAGCCGCATCCACCACCACCGCATATGCCAGGACCCACAACAGTTCCGGCATGATCTTTCCGTATTCCCCCGAAAGCGCATACCTGCCCGCATCTACTGCATGCAGAAATGGCAGACTCTTTGCCAATTTTCCAAATGCACCTCCGACCATAGCCGGATCGAACCATGTACCGGAAAGCCATGCGCTTAAGTTGGTGAGCAGCGCACCGCAGGCACCTCCCACCTGTTTGTCATTGAACACGCTGCCGCAGAGCAGGCCAATACCGATAAACAACAGCGCTGCTGGTATGGAAACCACCACTGTCAGCAGTATATTCAAGCTGGCGGAAAGTCCCAGGAACAGTGCCGTCACAAAACAGATCAGTATCTGCACCACTGCCATGGGGATCAGCGGCAGCGTATATCCCGCAATAAAATCCCCGGCATCCATAGGTGAGGCAAAAAGCCGCATCATAAAGGAGCTTGATCTGTCTTTTGCAATGATCATGCCGGAAAACAGCGATATAAACGACATTCCGAATACAGCGATACCAGGGGTTAATTTATCCACATCAAATAAATCCACGGGTGCATTTGCCCCGATCAGGGATAAAAGAAGTAACAAAATAACAGGAAATCCAATACCAAATCCCAGAGTTGTCTTATCTCTCAAAATTTCCTTGGCGTTCCGTGATGCAAATGCCATTGTTTTCATGATAAACTCCCTCCCCTGCAAAGCACAACAAATGCCTCCTCAAATTTTTCTCTGCCGGCCTTCCTGGTCAGTTCCTCTGCCGTTCCCACTGCAAAAAGTCTCCCCCCGGCCATAATTCCGATCCTGTCGGAAAGGCTCTCCGCCTCCTCCAGATAATGTGTAGTTAGCACCACGGTCACTTTGCCCTTCAATTCCCGGATCATATCCCACAGCTCCCTTCTCGCCAATACGTCAAGTCCCAGTGTCATCCAGAAAAAGGATCTCAGGTTCTGAGATAAGTGCCATGGCAATGGACAGCCGCCTCTGCCATCCTCCGGAAAGTGTTCTGGCCTTTTTTCCTGCAATTTCACCAAGACTGCATCTTGCGATTATGTCCTTTGCCTTCCGGGCAGCTTCCTCTTTTTTGATTCCATAAATACCACAGATAAACTCCAGATTTTCTGATACCGTCAGATTTGGCGCGACTGCTGTTTCCTGAGGCGAAAGATTGATTTTTTCTTTCACCTTCATGGGGGCTGTCACCACGCTGTCACCCAGAAGCTTTGCGTCTCCGGCTGTGGGAGTAGTCAGGCAGGACAGCATTTTTATGGTCGTGGTTTTTCCTGCTCCGTTTACGCCAAGCAGCGCAAACAGTTCTCCCTGTCCCACAGAAAGGCACAGCTCATCCACAGCAGTCACATCCTTATATTTCTTTGTCAGATTGTTTGTCTCGATCGCCTTCATCAAATCTGCCCCCTTTCTCCAGAATTTCTTTGGCAAGCTCCATAAAGATTTCCGTCTTTACCATAGCCAGCCCCTGCTCCTCATCTCCAAGCATCAAAAGGCTGTCACCCGGTTTGATCCCGAAAATATCTCTTGCTTTTTTAGGGATAACGATCTGTCCCCTCTCTCCCACCGTCACGGAACCAAATACATGTTTTCCTTTTGGCGGAATCTGCAGCCCCTCTTTTTTTGCCTGGTAATTTACCAGATTATCTATGCTTACCCCATACAATCCGGCAAGCGCCATGGTATTTTCAAGATCTGGTACAGTCTCACCGCTCTCCCATTTTGCCACTGCCTGACGGGAGACACCGATTTTCTCAGCTACCTCCTCCTGGGAGTAGCCCCTCTGCTTACGCAGTGTATTCAAATTCACAGAAATCATATTTTTCACACTCCTTTCCATTAAGTATAACGCCTGAATACGGATACTTCTACCAATCTGTGTTAACAGGATCTGTTATTTTCAGTTGCTTTCTTTATAATAAAAAGGAAAGGTATAGAGTAATCTGCCTGATCTTCTGCAGTCTCTCCATGCCTTTCCCGTATTTTCCATATCTATCTATATATCTCCGGATGCTCTCCCAGAATCCTTTCTGCCAGCTCTCTGCTCTCAGTACAGACCTCTTCCATGATCCTGTCCACATCCGGAAATCTCCACAAACCCATATAAGACTTAAAGATCACATCCGGTATGCTTCCCTCCATCATCTCCAGGCTTTCATCATAGAGCACGAGGGTGCGTTCCATACTGACAGAAATAAAGTTGCCGTACCAGCCCATTTTCTCGGCTTCCTCATCCGACAGATCCGGCCTGTAGTTGTCGCGGATACTCATATAAGTCTCCACCCCGGACTGTGCAATCACATCGAGCAGTATATCATTGCGCAGTATATCCCGGTAAAAGGCCTCATATTTTTCTGAGGAAAACACCATGTAATTCAGATTGACAAGAAGCCCGGAATACAGGATCGGATTCCTGTGCCGGTTCACATACATCTTCGCAAAAGCGGCAAATCTGTGATACATCCGCTGTACGATCTCCAGCGCAATATCACGTTTTGTCTTAAAATGATAAGCTACCAGCCCCAGGCTCACATCAGCGGCAGCCGCAATCTGCCGCATACTTGTCTTCTCATACCCTTGTTCTATAAAAAATCCTCGCGATACTTTCAGAATCTCTTCCTTTTTATTTTCCTGTTTTTTCCCTTCTCCAGCAGATGTTCCCATAAATACTTCCTCAACTTTTCTTTAATATTCCGGCACTCCCATAATATCAGTCTTATTTTTAGAAGTCAACAATAATTGTCCACTTTCTGCTGTGGCCGGGCTGACCCGGGATTTTACTTCGCACGGCGAAGCTGACGGGCATTCTGTTTTTCACAGAAACAGGAAAATCTCTCTGCTGAAACAGAGAGATTCCCCCTTGATCGTATATAAAAATCAAAACCTTATTTTTCCTATCTGCAGCTGCAGTCAATGGCATCATTCGGACAGTTCATGGCACATCGGCCGCACTCCAGACATCCGAAATGTTTAATCTCATATTTCCCGTCAGCCGTTGGATGGATCACATCCTCCATACAGACCTCCTCACAGGTGCCGCATCCCACACAGCGCTCCTGATCGATCACATAGGCCCAGGGACGGACTTTGGCACCGCCGAAGCAGAAACGCAGACGGCAGACAATGTCATCCTCGGGAAGATGGAAAATCTCACCCTCCCCGCTGTCCAGGATAAAGATACGGAACATATCCAGATCTTTCCTGTAAAGTGCCTTGGTTCCCGGATTCAATTCCCAGTATTTCGCATAGGTCTCAGGGTGTTCTTCCGGGTCTATCTCCGTCACATGGGCATTCAGTCTGACACTTGCAGACAGACGTTTCACGGTATCTCGGATAATGGTTCCCACCAGATATGGATTTTTCTGAATCTCATAATATACGGGCTTTCCCTTTGCAATTCCTATATAAAAGTTTCCTTCATCGTCCAGATAGTGCACTTCCAGTCCTCTGGCTGTGGGCATCTTCCCGTCAATCGCGGTTGTGCCGAACACCATATATCCCACTTCATGGACAAACTGAAATGCTGCTTTTTTTATTTCTTCATTGGAGCTTTCCTCCGTCAGCCCCAGAGCCGGAGCCGGATTAAAATCTGACATTACAATACCTCCCAATCTGAATTTTATCTCTGGTATCCCCTATGCTTCCTCGTAGCTGACTTCTATCTCCACCTTGTGGAACTTCTGACGGATAAGCGGATAAATACATGCCACAGCCAGATAAGTCAAAATTCCGATAACATAATTCATATGGATCTCCAGACACTCATAGTAAACAAATGCCGCACTGACAAGGGCACCCATGACACATAAAAATGTATACAGTTTATCATTGATATGGAACTGGGAGCGTTTCCAGATTTCCGGTATTTTCTTAGGCATGGTGATAATAGCCAGACACAGAATGACCTGTACACAGTTAGCCAGGGTATTTCCGATATTTGCAATATCTCCCACATTCATGCCGCTTAAAATAATAACTGAACAGAGTACATAAATTGTCAGGATGATATAATGGGGTGTACCGAACTTGTCATTACGTTTCGCAAAAAACTTCGGCCACCATCCATCTTCCGCGGCCTGTGCGATGGGGGCCTGCAGCCATCCCAGGTTTGCGTTCAGAGATGTCACCAAAGCTACCATTGCGCCGCCCACGATAAAGAAAATATACAGCGGAGTGGGCAGGATTTCTCTTGCCACCTTGGACAGGTTCTGGCCTGCAACATGTTCCACCGGGAACACACCTGCTGCAACCACACCTACACCGATGTAAAGGATCGTAACGATCACAGTTCCGACAACGATACAAAACGGAATATCCTTCTTGGGGTCTTGGCCTCACGGCTCATATTGATTATAAAGGTAGCGCCGCTGGTGGCCATGGACAGCAATGCTGCCGCAGACATAACTCCCGTGAATCCGTTCGTGAAAAATTGATTCTCATCAAAATATCCTGGTTCCAGATGGATGATTCCGAAACCTGTAAAGAGAAGCAGCGCAATTACCAGAACAATTACCAGCAGATATTGTACTTTCGCAGCCACCTGGATTCCGCAGAGATTTAAGACCACGAATATGGTCAGGATTGCGAAGGCCACGATCTTGCCGTTGATCTCCGGAAACGCGGAGAGCACGTAGTCCGCAAAGGATGCAGAATACATGGTCGCGCCAAAAAAGTAACTGACAAACACTACAGAATACAGTCCGGCGAACCACTTGCCGCCGAACATGGCTGCCTGCGTATAGAATCCGCCGTTCATACGGATCGTACCTGATAAAAAGAACTGCGGCAGTGCCACAATAGTTACCATAACCGCACAGATAATATAGGACAGTAAAATGGAACGCCCTGTGATCCCAATGGCAAGACCGGTCATTGTCATAACACCGCCGCCAATTACGTTACCGATTGCAATCGCCAGCAAATCGCCGCGACCTAAACTTTTTGAACCATCAGCATTTGTTTTAGCCATAAATATTCACCTCTCACACTCAGCCCAAACCTCAAGTTTTCCCTTTTTCCTTCAAACGGCAGATCAATGCCGTATCCGCCTGCGGACATTTTGTATAACAGATGCCGCAGTCGTCGCAATCCATTTCTTTTATGTAATATTTCCCGTCTTCCTTCTGGTGGATCGCGCGTTCCACACAATTTTCCTGACAGACACCGCAGCCCACACACTCCTCGGTGATCCTATAAGTCATGGGTCTTATCTCATCTCCGCCGAATGCAAAGCGCAGACGCCGTATTCTCTCATTGGCGTACAGATGGAAAATCTCTCCTTCCCCTCTGTCAAGCTTGTAAAGAGCCACTATGTCAAAATTCTTCCGGTACATCTCTTTTGTACCGGGATTCAGTTTAAAAAACTCATCCCAAACTGCCTGGTCTTCTGTCTCGCTGACCCATGCACTCAAACGCAGAGAATATCTCTCATCTATCAGCGTATTCAGCACTAACTGAGGACGTTTGCAGAGTTGTTCATATGTGGGTTTCCCCTTGGATGTCATGAAATACAGATTCCCGTCACTCAGGCGGTTAAAATCCAGTATCCTGTTCTCCGGCTGGCCGTCGTTCACAGTTGCCGCCGGCATAAAACGTATCTTACCAATCAGTGCAAATGCCTTCTCCCGGATTTCCTCCATGGTATTGACATCTGTAAGACCCCATAAAATATCTTTCTCTTCCATACGCGTAACCCCTTTATCTACTTGCTCTCTCCTACCTCAATGAACTTTCCGCCGATATTCTTTACAATCTTGCCAGCCTGTTCTCTCACATATTCACTGGTGAGCAGAATCGTCATAAAGCAGTGGGGACGGATGATTTTTTTGTAAACGATCGGACAATGTTTTACTCCTGCGGGACAGTAGATACATGTATTTTTTGTGATGGTGTAAGGCTCTCCGTCAATATAGAAATCCGCTTCCCCCCACACAGCATTAATGTCATCTCCCACCCCGTTGTAATTGGGCATGAAAAATACCAGCTCATCCACGTCATGTACATGTTCATCCACATAAGGATTCTTATTGGGAATCTCATAGAACCAGGACAGGCTCATATTTACCTTGCAGTCAGGAAACAGATCTGAGGAGCTGTATGTCTGCCCCAATGTTCTTCCTGTCTTGATATCTCCTTTGTCGTCCCTTTCATCGTCCATTACCGGCGGTACATAATCCGGAGAAATAATAAGATGTTCCCATTTTCTATTACCCATTTTCTTACCTCCCATAAGCAGCCCCTGTTTGGTGTGCACTTCCAAAAAGAGCTGAATTTCAAATGCTTTTTCCAACTGAACGCGTTCAGTTTGTTCTTGCCTCTATTATACTGAACATGTTCAGTGGTGTCAAGTAAAACACTGTCTTTTTATCTCATTAAAGTGCGGTCCGTTACTGTCTGACTGTAAAAAGTAACAGATTTCCCGGTATTGTAATGATATAAAAAAAGAAAAGCCGGAACTTTTAAAAAGTTCCGACTGCATCCTCTTATACTTTTATTTCTTCTTTTACACTTCTGTTTCTTCTTTTTTGTCTGCTATTCTTTCAAAGACCATCTCATATCCGTCATTGCCGTAGTTCAGACTTCTGTTTACACGGCTGATCGTGGCTGTGGAAGCCCCTGTCTTCTCAGAGATATCCAAATATGTTCTCTTATCCTTCAGCATCTTAGCAACCTCAAAACGCTGTGACAGGGAAAGAATCTCATTTATTGTACACACATCCTCGAAAAAGAGATAACACTCTTCTCTGTTCTTTAAACTGAGGACAGCATCAAACAGGGAGTCTACTGCCTCCGTATGAATTTTCTTGCTCATATACATACATTCTCCTTATTGTTTAGTTTTCACCCCAAGTGTAGTAACACATCACCCGTATATATAGTAGCACACTAAAATTTTAAAGTAAAGCAGTCTTGTGCACTTTTTTTATACTAAAGTATTAAAATTTTATTAATTATTGTTTTTATGCACATATTTCTTCAATTCTTCAACAGAACGGTTCACGATCAGTTCCTCCGGAAACTGCATTTCCTCTACTATCTTTTCTGAATAGCAGCGGCAGCCGATCAGTTCGTCCACATGCGCATCGCTGTTCATGACTATAGGGACCTGATATTCCATACAATACCGGAGCATTATTTTCACATTTTCCTCCCCGTTCTCCCTGCTGCAGCGTGGGTCCAGAGAGTTGTTGTTCAGCTCCAACAGTACATGGTGCTCCTTTGCAGCCTGCACAAGCGCCAGAAAATCTACCGGGTAGCGACCGTCATCCGGGTGCCCGATTATATCCACATAGGGATTTTTCATTGCTCCCAGATATGCCTGGGTATTCTCTTCCCTGGATCCAGGCTTTATCGTAGGGATATGCATGCTGGCTATGACGATATCCATCCGTTTTAAAAGGCGTTCTTCCATATCCAGGCTTCCGCTGTGATCCATAATATTGGCTTCAACGCCAAAGAACATCTCCACCCCAAACATCCGGCGGTTCAGCATTTTTGTATTATCAAAATAAAATCCATTGCAGGTACCCGGCATAGCAACTCCATGCTCTGTAATTCCCAGCAGTTCCAATCCCTTTTCAGAAGCAGCCATTGCCATCTCACGAATCGTATTGTATGCATGCCCGCTGGCAAGGGTATGGGTATGCACATCCAGAACGTATTTCATTTTTTTCACCTCATATTTGACAATAGAAAACTTAAGATCCTGTCTTTTCATCACACTCCAAAATGGAGCGTGCAGATTGTGGGAATGAATTTTCGGACACAATCCGGTACTGCACCGGCATTAATATAATGCGGTACTGGGACAGTATATCACACTTTGCCGCGGGAAAGCAACACCAGTGTTCTTCCCACACACAGGATTCTTTGACGGACTGGAAGATGCGGAAGGGTTTTTAAGCAAAAACAAACTGCTGTCACGGGCTTATGAGAATCCCTGTGACAGCAGTCATCGCTGTATTTCGCCAAGCCGGTATTCCCTATCCGACTGGCTCTTTATTTGATCAGTTTATCATTTATGAAATAGTCAAACAGCTTCCCTGTTTACTAGTACATCGTAAATTAAATGACTTCACTATCACTGAGAATAATTTTTCGAGAGTGCAGGCGCAAAAACGTAGGCGTAGCGGGCTACGTTGAGGCTTTTGCACCTGTGCTATCGGAAAATCGGGCCAGTAAATAGGGTAGTTATTTAATGAACGATGTACTAGTCTTAATTCCTGATATACTAGATGATCTCACTGAAAAGATCTTTAACTGTGGGATAAATCTTTGCGAACTTGCGGTATTTCTCCTCGTATTTTGCAGCCAGTTCCGGTTCCGGCTCCACTGTGTCGATCACCTTCACGATTTTGGCAGCAGCATCCTCTACGGAAGCAAATTCCCCATTTGCCACAGCAGCCAGCATAGCGCCGCCCAGGGCCGGGCCTTCCTCGGATTCAATGACATCCACCTTGATATTTAATATATTGGCGATCATTTTTTTCCACAGAGGACTCTTTGCTCCGCCGCCGCAGATTTTTGTACGCTCAATCTTGACGCCCAGAGATTTGGCAACCTCAAAGGAATCACGGATAGCAAAGGCAACACCTTCCAGTACGGCCTGCGTCATATCAGCTCTTGTACTGTCCATGGTCAGGCCGATAAAGGTACCTCTGGCATTGGGATTGTTGTGAGGAGAGCGCTCTCCCATCAGATACGGCAGGAAATACACATTGTTCTCGCCCAGCTTCTCGATCTTGGCCTGTTCTCCTGCGTAATCCTTGGTTCCGATGATCTCATCCATCCACCATTTGTTGCAGGACGCAGCACTGAGCATACAGCCCATCAGATGATAGCACCCGTCAGCATGAGCAAAGGCGTGAAGGGCATTATTGGGGTCCACACCAAAATCTTTACTGGAGATAAAGATGGTTCCGCTGGTTCCCAGAGAAATATTACACATTCCGTCACCTACGGTTCCCGTACCTACAGCCGCAGCAGCGTTGTCACCTGCACCTGCCACGATCTTACAGGAGGCCGGAATTCCCAGCTCCTCTGCAAGCTCCGGTTTCAGCGTGCCCACAGTCTCATAGCTTTCAAAGAGTTTCGGCATTTGCTCTTCTGTGATACCGCAGATATCCAGCATCTCCTTAGACCAGCAGCGGTTCTTTACATCAAGAAGCAGCATACCGGATGCGTCTGACATATCACAGCAGTGTGTACCTGACAGTTTGTATGCCAGATAATCTTTCGGAAGCATGATTTTTTTGATCTTCTTAAAGTTTTCCAGTTCGTTTTCCTTTACCCACAGGATCTTGGGTGCGGTAAAGCCGGCAAATGCAATGTTGGCTGTATACTGGGACAGCTTGTCTTTTCCTATTACCTGGTTCAGATAGTCTGTCTCCTTGCCTGTTCTTCCGTCATTCCACAGAATAGCCGGACGGATCACGTTGTCCTGCTCATCTAAAATAACAAGTCCGTGCATCTGTCCGCCGAAGCTGATACCTGCCACCTGGCTCTTATCACAGTCTGCAGTCAGTTCCCTGATGCCCTCCAGACTTTCTCTCCACCAATCTTCCGGCTTCTGCTCAGACCAGCCGGGATGAGGGAAGGAAAGAGGGTATTCCCTGGAAACGATCTTCTCTATTTTGCCTTCGCCGTTCATGAGAAGCAGCTTTACGGCAGAAGTTCCTAAATCCACGCCAATATATAACATGATTGATTCTCCTTTATCTCTTAAACTAAATACAGTATTCTTCTGAAATGCATGTTCAGATAGAGGCTGCTCTTGCGGGCAGCCTCCTGATTTTGTCAGCAGATATTTTTATGCAAATGGATTCTCTGTTGGATACAGAACACCTTTTGGCTGGTTGTAGTTGATTTCTTCCACTTCCACGCCTAAATATTTGAATACTTCATATAATGCTTTTCCAAAGTGACCGAAAGCCACAGCTCCGTGATGCGGATAGTTCTTCTCCACCAGAACGTGACGGTAGAAACGTCCCATCTCCGGAATGGCGAACACACCAATGGCACCAAAGGAACGTGTTGCTACAGGCAGAACCTCGCCCTGTGCAATGTAAGCGCGCAGTTTGCAGTCTGCTGTGCTCTGCAGACGGTAGAATGTGATCTCACCAGGAGCGATATCACCTTCCAAAGTACCCTGTGTCACTTCTTCCGGAAGTGTTCTTGCCATGATCATCTGATATTTCATGGAGCAGAAGGACAGTTTTCCGGATGCGGTATTGCCGCAGTGGAAGCCCATGAAGGTATCTTTGTGTGTATAGTCGTATTTGCCTTTGATCTCGCCTTCATACATGTCAGCCGGTACTGTGTTGTTGATATCCAGAAGTGTAACGGCATCCTGGCTGATAACAGTTCCCAGATATTCGCTTAAAGTTCCCCAGATATCCACTTCACAGGATACAGGGATTCCGCGTCCTGTCAGACGGCTGTTCACATAGCAGGGAACAAATCCGAACTGAGTCTGGAATGCAGGCCAGCATTTTGTAGTCAGAGTCACATATTTTCTACATCCCTTGTGAGCTTCTACCCAGTCAAGCAGTGTAATTTCGTACTGAGCCAGTTTCGGAAGGATCTCCGGTTTCATATTGCCTTCGCCCAGTTCGCTCTCCATATCTTTTACAACATCCGGGATACGCGGGTCGTCAGCATGGTTTTTATAGCTCTCAAACAGGTCTAATTCGGAATTTTCCTCGATCTCAACGCCCAGGTCATAGAGACGTTTGATCGGTGCGTTGCATGCCAGGAAGTTCTGAGGACGCGGTCCGAAGCTGATGATCTTCAGGTTCTTCACTGCTACCAGCGCACGGGCAATCGGTGCAAAGTCTGCGATCATTTCTGCCACTTCTTCCGGTGTTCCTACCGGATATTCCGGAATATATGCTTTTAAGTTACGCAGTTTCAGGTTATAGCTTGCATTCAGCATTCCGCAGTATGCGTCACCACGGCCCTGAACCAGATTGTCTCCTCTTTCCTCTGCGGCAGCTACTACCATAGATGGTCCGTGGAAATATTTTACCAGAAGGGTCTCCTCTGTCTCAGGTCCAAAGTTACCAAGATAAACAACCAGTGCGTTACAGCCTGCTTCACGCAGCTCTTTTAAAGCTTTCTGCATGTCAGTCTCGCTCTCTACAACGGTGGGACATTCGTAAATCTCTCCTTTGTAGGATGCAACAACTGCTTTTCTTCTGTTCTCTGACAGTGACATTGGGAAACAGTCACGGCTTACAGCCACGATACCCAGTTTTAATTCCGGCATGTTTGCTAAATTCATAATTCTTATCCTCCTGAATTTTATGTTGCTGTTTTCTTTTTATTTGTTTTCTGGTTTCCGGTTATCAGTCTTTTACAGACAGGTTCTCACCGATCAATCCCTCGAACGCGCCTTCGATCTTGGCGTCTTTGTGGGCGATCAGCCATTTGTTTCTGGCAAAGAGAAGTTTGTCCTCACCGGTGTTGTTCTGAACAGCAGGTGCCTCTGTGTTGGTCCCTTTGGGAAGAATAACTGCTGTGCAGAATTTATTTCCGTTTACATTACATGGAGCATAGTGCAGAGTAGTGGCATAGACTTCGATCACGGTTCCTGCCGGTACTAAAAATGCTTCCATTTTAGATGTGTCATATGTATTGTCTGCTTCGATGTTCTGCTCTCTTCCGAGAATCAGGATCAAATCTGTCAATGCCACGTTCACCTCACTGTCTCTGTGGTATTCCACAGCATTCAGCAGGTAGTTGCTTCCGTTGCAGTAGCCAATCTGGATGGGCATTCCGCCGAACAGGCTGTAAGCGATCTTCTCTGCACAGTCACAGGCTTCCAGCTTCTCATCCGATGCGACATAGATGACATCATCCGGCTTCGGAGTTTCCTCCAGCGCTTTCAGAAGACTGCTCACATCAAGACCTTCCACGACCTTACCGTAAGCCTTGAATTCGGCATCCCTGACATTTAAAATTTTCATGGGAATTGACCTCCTTGGGAATTAGTTTATCCATTAAACTATATACTCATGCTACCATTGACAGGAAGAAAAATCAAGTTGTTTTTTCAAAAATTAATAAGTTTTTTTGAAATAGGGAGTCAGGATGAACGGATCCGGAGAGAAACAACAAAAAAACAAGACGGAATCCATAGCATCCTGCATTTCGTCTTGTTTTTCTTTCCCAAAGAGAGTGGAAACTTATTTTAACTTATTTTAATACGATATCCTTTTCAAAATACGTCTTAGAAATTTCTGTCAGCGTCCCGTCCTTTATCAAAGGCTTCAAAGCCTGGTTCTCGATAGCCGGGATCAGACAGCTTCCCTTTTTGCCAAATACAGCAAGCTCTGTATATTCCACCTCTTCTCCCAGTTTATCCCGTACCTTTGAGACATCTGCGTATGCTTTGGTGGCAGAGTAATATTTTTGATTCCAATCGGTTATGCCTACCGTGGAGATAACACAGTCATACAGATCAGCATCCAGGGAATTCAACAGATTCTCTTCTGTTGTGTCTATGATTTCCAGGGACAGTCCCAATTTTTCCGCTATTTTTGCAGCTGTATCAGGGGCAAAACCTGCTGGTTTGGCTGTTTTTTCATCCACGTAGCCCATGGAGCCGTCCTTTAAATTGATGCCCACTTTCAGGACACCTTTTTCTATGGTTGTGATCTCCCCATCCCCTTCACAGTCTTTCGGGGTTCCGCATCCGGCCAATGCTGCGGCTGTCAGAACTGCTGCTGCCAGAGCACAGACTATACGGCGGATTTTATTTTTCTTCAATTGTAACCACCTCATTCTTTGTTTTCCGATTTGCAAATACCTATGAAAAAACATAACATGCTCTGCTCTTTTTGTCAAATAGCTGTGAAAATATTAAGAAAGACAGAAAGAGGATCGTCTTGACAGGAACAAAATACGAACATTTGTTTTTTTACTTGTAAAAGATTTTTCCTTTTGGTATGATAATAGAAAGCAAACAACGGAAAGGTTTCTGGATATGAATGCATGGAATGGAAAACCCTATCACTCTTTTGACTATATGCTGAAAGAGCGGTTTTCGGAAAAAGTTTATAAAGTGGCATTGAATGGGGGGATGACCTGCCCCAACCGGGACGGCACCCTTGACAGCCGCGGCTGTATCTTCTGCAGCGCGGGAGGTTCCGGAGATTTTGCGGGTGACAGGAGGCTGTCTGTCACACAGCAGATCAATGAGCAGGCTGACAGAATACGCAGCAAACGAAATGCCGCCCACTTTATCGCTTACTTTCAGGCCTATACCAATACCTACGCACCTGTGGAATATCTCCGGGAGATTTTTACGGAGGCTGTTTCCCATCCCGATATTGTGGCGTTGTCCATCGGGACCCGGCCTGACTGTCTGGGAGATGATGTTCTGGAACTTCTGAGCGAATTAAATGAGCAGAAGCTTGTATGGGTGGAGCTTGGACTGCAGACCATGCATGACAGCACTGCCGCATACATCAGAAGGGGATATCCCCTCTCTGTTTTTGAGGACGCGGTACGCAGGCTGAGAGCATTGGATCTTGAGGTTATCGTGCATACCATTCTGGGACTTCCCGGTGAAACAAAGGAAGATATTCTGGAGACTGTCTCCTATTTAAATACACCGGATATCCAGGGGATCAAGCTGCAGCTTCTTCACATCCTGAAAGGCACAGACCTTGCAAAGGATTATGAGGAGGGCAGATTCTCTGTATATACAATGGAGGAATATATCGATCTTGTCATAGCCTGCCTGGAGCACCTTTCTCCCCGCATTGTGATACACAGACTCACCGGGGACGGGCCGAAGGAGCTTCTCTTAGCACCGCTCTGGAGCAGTGCCAAGAAAACAGTCCTCAACACACTGCACCATGAGTGCAAAGTCAGGGGGAGTTATCAGGGACGGCTTTACACTGATTCCAATGTACACCAGATGGCATAAAAAAGGAGGATTCTTTATGGCTGAACCACTCACTTTATACAAACTGATCATACTATACATGCTGCAGAAGGTGGATTTTCCACTGAGCAATGCACAGATATCAGGATTTATACTGGACAAAGGATATACAAACTACTTTCATCTCCAGCAGGCGATCTCTGAACTGATCGAATCCGGTCTTGTACGTTCAGAGACTGTGCGCAATGCCTCATATCTGAAGATCACAGATTCGGGGAATCAGACATTGGAATACTTCGGAGAAGAAGTCTCCGATGAGATCAAAAAAGACATCGAAAAATTCTTCCTTGAAAATTCCATGGAACTGAAGGAAGAACGCTCCGCTATGGCTGACTACTACAAAAGCGATAAGGAAGGATATCTGGTGCGCTGCCAGGCGAAGGAAAGAGATATCCCCCTCATAGATATGACACTCACCGTACCCACAAAGGAAGCCGCTGAGGCTCTGTGCGCGGCGTGGAAAAACAAAAGCAAACAGGTATATGAAAGCCTGCTGGATATGCTCCTGTGAGTATTCCGTAACTTATGGCATATTGCTGTGCCATAAGTTACCGGATGCCCCGGTCATATCCGGCAGGCTTTCATTGGCCCTTCATTGACCCTTCCGTATCCTGTCCAGATGATCCTTAATGTTCTTTTCGTAACCGTTTTCTGTAGGCTCATAAAACCTGCTGCCCAATATCTCTGTTGGCAGGTACTGCTGTTCCACATAGTGATTCGGATAGTCATGGGCGTATTTATATCCCACGCCGTGTCCCAGTTTTGCAGCCCCTTTATAATGGGAATCCTGGAGGTGGGGCGGCACTGTGGTACGGACGTTTTTTACGGAATCCGCGGCCTGGAATACCGCCATGCAGGCGGCATTGCTCTTCGGTGCGCTGGCCACATAGGTCACAGCCTGGGAAAGGGTGATCTGTGCCTCCGGCATGCCCAGTCGTTCCACTGCCTGCGCTGCCGCCACTGCCACAACTAATGCCTGAGGATCTGCATTACCCACATCCTCTGAGGCGCATATCATGATCCTTCTGGCTATGAATTTGATATCTTCCCCTGCATACAGCATTTTGGCCAGGTAATAGACCGCTGCATCCGGGTCAGAACCCCGCATACTCTTTATAAACGCAGATACCGTATCGTAATGATTGTCCCCGGTTTTGTCATAACGCACTACCCGCTTCTGAATACACTCTGAGGCCACATCAAGAGTCACATGTATCTTTCCGTCTGCCCCTTTTTCCGTGGTCAGTACCGCCAGTTCCAGGGCGTTTAATGCTGCTCTGGCATCTCCGCCTGCGATATCTGCCAGAAACTCTCTGGCATCCTCCTCCAGCTCCACATCATAGCTCCCCATCCCCTTCTCCACATCAGTGGCAGCCCGGATCAGGAGTCTGCTGATATCCCGGCGCTCCAGCGGCTTCAGCTCAAAAACAATGGAGCGGGAGATCAGGGCGCTGTTGACTTCAAAATAAGGATTCTCCGTGGTGGCTCCTATGAGGATCAGGGTTCCGTCCTCCACAAAAGGCAAAAGGTAATCCTGCTGTCCCTTATTGAACCGGTGGATCTCATCAATAAAAAGGATCGTCTTTTTCCCGTACATGCCCAGATAGTCCTGAGCTTTTTTCACCACTTCCTCCATATCCTTTTTTCCGGCAACTGTTGCGTTCATCTGTTGGAACTGAGCGCTGGTGGTATTGGCAATGACCTTTGCCAGTGTGGTCTTTCCCGTGCCCGGAGGCCCGTAGAAAAGTACACTGCCCAGCTTGTCTGCTTTTATGGCACGGTAAAGCAGCTTTCCTTTACCGATGATATGCTCCTGCCCCACTACCTCTTCCAGCGTTGTGGGACGCATCCTGGAAGCCAGGGGAGATTCATTTTCCAGAGTCTGTTCTTTCATATAATCAAATAGATCCATTATTTTCTCCTTATTCCAGCAACAGTTCATCCACTGTCACAAATTGGTATCCCTCCTCAGTAAGTGTATCTGCGATCTGCAGGGCAGCTTCCACGGAGGTGTCAAAAATATCATGCATTAAAATAATATCACCTTCCTCCACATCTTTCACTACCCTTTTTACAATTTTTTCTGTATTTTGCGTTTTCCAATCCAGAGAATCCACATTCCAGGACACGGGGATCATGGTGATGCAGAAATCCAGGTTCTTTTTCCATGCACCGTATGGGGGACGCACAAAAGAAGAATATGTTCCTGTTGTTTCATATATCTTGTTGCACCCTTTCAGCACTTCGTCTCTTGCCTTAGACTCTGATAATTTGTTGAGCTGCACATGATTGTAAGTGTGGCTGCCGATCAGGTGTCCCTCATCCTGGATTCTCTTTACAATATCCTCATTTCCCTCTATGTTCTTGCCTATCAGAAAAAAGGTGGCGTGAATACCGCGTTTTTTCAGGCCGTCCAGAAGTTTTGGCGTATAGACCGCGTGAGGGCCGTCGTCAAAGGTCAGGGCAATCTTAGGATGTTCCTCATCTGACAGTTCTCCTGCAGTCTGTATATCCATCTTTCCAACGGACTCTGTACCGTATTTCAGCGCCCCCGCTGCTGTCAGTACCAGTAGGACTGCCAGGCAGAGCCATGTTTTATTTTTACTCATATCGCAACTCCGGCCAAACTGTTCCTTCTATTTATATGTCTTTATTTTCGTGAAAAGACTTTCTCTTCACACGTCAATATGATAAAATATCAAAATAATGTTTTTACAATATATATAACAAACCATACAACAAACGGCCGAAAATAGTTACTGTTCGCAGATTTGCGCTTTTTGCAGGGCTGCGAATTGTAACGGGAAATGTTTTAAGATGCTGCCGGCCGAGGGAGGGAGTTTCCACATGACATTAGACGTATTATCTTCACTGGCCATCTATGCCCTGGTGACGGGATGGTCGCCCGGTCCCAACAATGTACTGCTTCTGAGCACCACAGGGCAGTTCGGACTGAAACGAAGCATGAAACTGATCACCGGTATATGGACCGGTTTTTTGACTATTATGCTTCTGTGTGCAGGCTTCAGTGTAGGGCTGGGCAGATTTCTGCCCGGAGTGGTTCCCTATCTGAAATACATAGGCGCCGCTTATATCCTGTATCTGGCATTTACAGTTCTCAAAAGAAAACCTGTCCAGGCCGATGACGGCACAGGCAAAGCGCCGTCCTTCGCCTCAGGATTTCTCCTGCAGTTTATCAATGTAAAGGTTATCCTGTATGGCATCTCCGCTCTGAGCAGCTATGTTCTTCCCTACGAAAGCGGTGTTCCGTCTCTGATCTTCTTTGCCTTTTTCCTGACCTTTTTCGGTGCAACGGGAAATCTGGTATGGGCTATCATCGGAAGCATATTTCAGAAATGGTACAATAGATATTATAGAGTGTTCAATATTGTGATAGCGCTGCTGCTTGTGCGCTGTTCTGTAAAACTGATTCTGTAAGGCTGTTTTTGTAAAGCTGTTTCTGCAAAGCTGTTTTCTAGGAAGCTGTCTCGGGGATGCTGTCTCTGTCAAATTGATTTTGTATTCAACAGTATCTCTACATATGTTCATAAAAAACTGCCGCCGGTGCGGTTCCATTTCACGGAACCTATCACCAGCGGCAGTTTTTCTTTTATTATTTCGTATTCGTTACAAATGCGTTGACCAATTCCTGTCCGTCGTCATATCCCTGTGATTTCAGTTCTTTGACAAACCAGTCCTCAATCCCGTCAACTGCTTTTTTGAAGGAATCAATATCCAGATCCTCATAGGCAGTCACATCCATGCCGTTTTCTGTCTGCCAGCGGTTCAGGATCTCATCATCCCCGGCGCGGTTGATCTCCCTCTCATACTGTACGGCCTTCTGCCCGATCTCATCCACAACCTCCTGCTGCTTGGGCGTCAGCTTGTCATAGACTTCCTGATTGATGCAAAAGAAGAGACAGTCATAATTGGCGTTCCAGAGAGAACAGTATTTCTGTACTTCCTGTACACTGGCCGCATCTATTGCCGGAAGGGGATTTTCCTGCCCTTCCACAGTGTTCTGCTGCAGGGCTGTGTAAGTCTCTGACCAGTTCATGTTCGTCGCGTCAGCGCCCCACCTCTTATAACATTCCATCAGCAGGTTGGAGCCTGCCACACGGATCTTCAGATTTTTCATATCATCTGCGCTTTTGACTTCCCTTACGGAGTTGGTGAGCTGGCGGAAACCGTTCTCCGCCATACCCATACAGTGCACACCATAGCTCTCCAGGATCTCTTTCATCTTCTCTCCGGCTGCCCCGTCCAGTTTGGCATCCGCATCCTCCACGGAATTGAAGAGGAACGGCAGGGATACCACATTGAAACGCGGGTCAAAGGCAGAATAGATCAGGTTGGAGTGCATGGATATCTGTACCGGGTCCCCGTTCATCAGAGCCTGTATTCCCTCTGACTGATTACCGTTGGTGAGCTGGTCGGCTGCATAGACGTTTACATGGATCTTTCCGCCTGTGGCCTTTTCCATCATTTCACCGAATTTACGTCCCGCCTCAGCCCAGGTACTTGTCTCTGTGGTAGAGCAGGCAAAATTCCAGGTCTGTTCTTCCCAGGCAAGATCACTTCTGTCCTCCACCTCATAATTGCCTGAGGTTTTGGAGGTAAACGCGTCTATCAGTTCTTTTACCTCAGTCTCATCATACCCTTCCTTCACCAGCTCCTCCTGATACCACTGGGGTATGTCCGCAACGGCATTTTTGAAGGAATCAATATCCAGATTCTGGTATTCTGTTATCTCCACGCCGTTCTGGTCAGTCCAGCGCTCTTTGATCTCGTCATCACCGGAGCGGTTGATGTCACGCTCATAGTCCACAGCCTTTTTGCCTGCCTCATCTACCACCTTCTGCTGTTCCGGTGTCAGATCCTTGTACAGCTCCCCGTTGATACAGAAGAACAGGCAGTCATAGTTGGCATTCCACATGGAACAGTATTTCTGCACTTCCTGTACGCTGGCCGCATCAATGGCCGGAAGCGGATTCTCCTGGCCCTCCACTGTATTCTGCTGCAGAGCCGTGTAGGTCTCAGACCAGTTCATATTGGTGGCATCAGCCCCCCATCTCTTATAGCACTCCATGAGCAGATTGGAGCCTGCCACACGGATCTTCAGATTTTTCATATCATCCGCGCTTTTCACTTCCCTTACGGAGTTGGTGAGCTGGCGGAAACCATTCTCAGCCATGCCCATGCAGTGCAGTCCGTATTCCTCCAGAAGCGCGTTCATCTTATCGCCCGCCTCGCCGTCTAACTTGGCATCCGCATCCTCTACAGAGTCGAAGATAAACGGCAGGGAAACCACATTAAAGCGAGGGTCAAAGGCCGAATAGATCAAATTGGAATGCAGGGATATCTGCACAGGATCCCCATTCATCAAGGCCTGGATACCCTCTGACTGATTTCCGTTGGTAAGCTGGTCAGCCGCATATACCTTCACATGTACCTTGCCGCCTGTGGCCTCTTCCATCAGTCTGCCGAACTGTTCCCCGGCTTTCGCCCAGGTGCTTGTCTCTGTAGTAAAGCAGGCAAAGTTCCAGGTCTGCTCCTCCCAGCCCAGATCACTGTAGTCGCCGATCACATTGTAGTCCTCAGAGCTGCTGTCCCCTGCTGTGCTGTCTGTACTGCCCGCAAGTTTGGAAGTACCCGTATAGGAGCTTCCTGCAAAGGCTTTCGGCAGACACACGGAAATCTGGGGAATGTATGTGACCATCAGCAGCACGATGATACAGGCGGCGATCATGGGGACAACCGCCTTGGAAATCTGCTGCAGACTCACCTCCAGTCCCTTCTTGATCTTGATGCTGATGGCGACAAACAGATTGACACCCACAGGAGGCGTCACCTGCCCAATTGCCAGGTTGACCGTTGCCAGAATACCAAAGGCTACCAGATCATATCCCAGAGCCTTGCACACCGGCAGCATAATGGGGATAAATATGTACATAGCAGAGTTTGCGTCAATGAAGCACCCTGCGATCAGGAAGATCACATTCACGATCAGAAGGAAAATGAACTGATTGTGGGCCACACTTCCCAACAGTTCCGACGCTGCCTGTGAAATACCGAACTTGGTACAGACAAAGGAAAACAGGGACGCACACGCCACGATCAGCATGATGCCTCCGGTCGTCTTAGCTGATTCCACGAAGATATCGATCAAATCCTTGAATTTTACTTCTCTGTAGATCACCATTCCCACCAAGAGACCGTATACCACAGAAACGGCCGCCGCCTCTGTAGGTGTAAACACTCCGCCGTAGATACCGCCCAGAATGATCACCGGCATCAAAAATCCCCAAAACGCATCGCCAAAGGCGCGAAATCTCTCACCCCAGGACGCCTTCTTGGTGGTGGGCTGGATCCCATTTTTGCGGACTTCGATCATGATGACAAAAATCAGGGCAAGTCCCATCAGAATTCCCGGCAGGATACCGCCTGCGAACATATCCGCGATGGACACACCGGTAATGGACGCATATACCACAAATGCAATACTGGGCGGTATGACAATAGCTATGGAGCTGGATGTGGCCATCATAGCCGTGGAAAACGGTGCCGAGAAGCCTCCCTCCTCCACCATAGCCGGAATCAGGACTGCACCCAGAGCCGCAACCGTAGCCGGGCCTGAACCGGAGATCGCTCCGAAGAAACAAGCTACAATAACGCACACAATGGCGATACCGCCTCTTTTGTGTCCTACGCAGGTATTTACAAACTTGATAAGACGTTTGGATATGCCGGCCTTTGCCATAATATTTCCGGATAAGACGAAAAACGGAATGGCGAGAAGCAAAAACTTACTGATGCCGGAATACATATTGGTTGCCACAATGGTCAGGGACGTGCCTGAGTACAGGATCGCGCACACAGAGGACAGGCCCAGACAGATGGCAACAGGAACATTCAGGATCAAAAAGATAAAAAAGGATAAAAATAATACCGCGCTAACCATTTATGCCTCCTCCTTTTTCTCAACAAATTTAAAATCTGTACAAAAATCAATACAATACTCCACAAAATGCAGGATCATGCAGACCGCTCCAATAGGCACAAAGGACCAGAAGATCCATTCCGGCCAGTTCAGCACAAAGGTCCTCTTTCCGTTTGCAAGCTGGGTCAGCACCTTATCCATGCCGTATTTAAACAATATTGCAGTGAATATCACAGAGAGCACAGTCACAAGAATGACAATGGGTTTCTTAGTTTTCTTTGGCAGCCTGTCTGTGACCAGCGTAAGGCTTACCAGCTCTCCTTCCCGGCAGGCCAGAGCGGCTGCCATAAGTGTGATCAATACAAAAACTGCCACCACCAGTTCTTCCGTAAATGACCAGGAACGGTGGATCACTTTCCTGGAAAACACATTTCCCACAGTCAGAACCAAGATCAGCAGTGTAGACGCAGCCAGGATCAGCTTCTCAGCCGAGGCCAGCACATCCATGATTTTTTTGTAGACTTTCATCACATTTCCTCCTCTTGTTATAATAAGACTTATAAAATCCCACACACATCTGCCCGTGTACCGCGCACATTCAGAGCATAAAAAAAGCCCCTCCTGAAGAGGGACGAACAAAATCCGCGATACCACCCTGTTTCCGCACAGAGTTACCCCTGCCGGCACTTACAACATACTGACATATGTGTTTCCTGTAACGTGGAACCTACGTCAGCACCTAATGGGACATTCTGCCTTTCAATGCTGCTTCTCCGGGATGATCCGTAAGCTTCCCGGATTCCTGCCTCACACCTGCCGGCAGTTCTCTGAAAATCCGTTTGGCAGCTTATGCTTCCCATCATAGAATTTACAAATACTGATGATCAACTCTCAATATTTTATAATATCTTAATGGATATTTTACTTCTTTTTCAGAATCACGTCAACACTTTTTTGTAACATAGTAAAACCGCTGTAACAGTTCAGTCTTCCACTGTCCCGCGAGGTGTTGCCTTGCATTTGCAGGGCAATCCCGAGGCAGCCACGCGCCAGACTCCGGTTTTTACAGTCTGTGTGCATGCCTTTTGTTGCTATGAAGCCGAAAGGCTGAATAGTAACAAACCGCTGCCCCGGAATTGCTCCTTTGGGCAGCGGTTATATGTTCCATATGAATTAAGCGATTTTGGATTTTGCCAGCTCTGCCAGTGTTGCAAAGCCTTCTGCATCATTGATAGCCATATCAGCCAGAACTTTTCTGTTCAGGTCAATGTTAGCCAGCTTTAAGCCGTACATGAATTTGCTGTAGGACAGACCGTTCATTCTTGCTGCTGCGTTGATACGCGCGATCCATAACTGTCTGAACTGACGTTTTTTCTGCTTTCTTCCTGCATAGGAGCTTGTCAGTGCTCTCATAACAGACTGTTTTGCTACTCTATACTGTTTGGAGCGTGCTCCTCTGTAACCTTTTGCCAGCTTTAATACTCTGTTGTGTTTTTTCTTAGCGTTTAATCCGCCTTTAATTCTTGCCATTCTTAATTTCCTCCTGTTTTAGAACCTATCCTGTAATTAGATGTACGGTAAAATTTTCTTGATTGCTTTTACGTTGGTTGCATCTGTGATAGCTGCTTTTCTCAGGTTTCTTTTTCTCTTCTGAGATTTCTTTGTTAAGATATGGCTCTTGTAAGCTTTGTTTCTCTTTAATAATCCTGTACCTGTTTTTTTGAAGCGCTTAGCAGCTGCTTTCGTTGTTTTCATTTTTGGCATGTTTGTATTCCTCCTTAGACTCTTTTCGTGAACGCTTTTAGCGTTTTTCTGTCAAATACATGGTCATTGTCCTGCCTTCTACCTTCGGTGCTTTTTCAATCACCGCGATATCAGCTACAGACTCTGCAAACTCATCAAGGATGTGTTTACTCTTATACATATGTGCCATCTCTCTTCCGCGGAAACGTAATGTCACTTTGACTTTATTTCCCTTGGATAAAAATTTTCTGGCATTATTGACCTTGGTGTTCAGGTCGTTTTCCTCAATATTAGGGGACAAACGCACTTCCTTAATCTCTATGGTTTTCTGTTTCCTCTTAGCTTCCTTTTCTTTCTGCGCTAATTCGTACCTGTACTTACCATAATCGATAATTTTGCAAACAGGCGGCTTTGCAGTCGGAGCAATCTTCACAAGGTCCAGCCCTGCTTCCATTGCCTGCTTCTGCGCATCTCTGGCTGACATGATTCCCAGCTGTTCTCCGTTTGCGCCGATCAGACGTATCTCTTTGTCTCTGATTTGTTCGTTAATCATTAAATCGCTAATTGTCTTGCACCTCCATCATAA
>ERZ791934.397-NODE-397-length-60167-cov-3.989819_pt1 | contig 60167 bp, 50 predicted proteins | sample MGYA00510125_ERZ791934 | MGnify/ENA primary metagenome ERZ791934 (study PRJEB30046, sample SAMN00993240) | human gut metagenome | study: EMG produced TPA metagenomics assembly of the A metagenome-wide association study of gut microbiota in type 2...
TCTCATTATATAGTTGAACTATCTTTTCACCTTTTTTCTTGAATGGAAAATTTCCGATGAAACTAAATAATCTAAGCCCGCTTCTTCAACATGCAAGATTTGTTTTGGAACATATAACCGCCCTGTTCTATCTAAAGCGTCAACTATACTCGCCTTGGTTTCACTAACAGATTTTTGCTGTAATCCTGCGGTTACACTTTTTCTGCATATTTGCTCAAACCATTTGTCTATCAGATGACTGGTCGTTAAACAATCCGCATAGACTTCTTCTCTATCCAAATGTTGCCAAATATAAAGATTGCTTGGTATTCTTAATAATCTTTTTAATCTGAATGACAACTGCTCATAATGTTTACCCACAATTTTCGTTACAACATCTTCGTTAAAATCCTCTACTTTTACTATTTTCCAATCATCTTCAGCAGTTTTCTCCTTTTTAAACAACGAATTTATATTATTATCATTTTCAAGATCGTATGTCCTACAGACAAATATTATAATTATTTTTTTCTTTCTTTCACAATTCAAGCACTCTACCTGTCTGATTAATTCCATACAAACCGCAAGTGCTTCACTAGAATTAGCCTGTGTCCATCTTAAAGCATCTAATTGATCTAAAATAATTACTGCATTTTCATTTCTTGAAATGTAATGTATAGAATGAACAATTGACCCGGGAAGTCCCAACTCTCTTCCCCAGATTTCACAATTCTTATGAGGTATTCTTCGATCAAGTTTTATTGCAATATACGGAAGTTTCCTCTCTTCGCAATAATTTAAAATTGCTTCTGTACACCCACTTTTTCCATAACCAGCACTTCCTGAAATAATAGCCGATTTTTCATTTTCAATAGCTTTTATACAATCATCAAATTCTTCTCTATGAATTAGACCACCTTGTAACGCTCTAAAATTCTCTCTATATTCTTGGTTAATCTCGTTGATTCTCGGTGCAATTCTTTTATCACCATCTTTCAAACGAAGAACAATTCCCTGTTTTATAAAATAATCACATAATACAGATTGCGTAATTTGTTTTCCTAATATATCTTCTGCAACAATAAACGAAAGCAATGCGTTGTAAACCACTTTCTGTTCGCTACTAAACAAATATTGTATATTTTGATTTATACGTTCCTGCAGTTCATACTCTGATATCTGTTTATAAAAAATCCTTTTCAAATAGTCAATACTTTTTAAAACATCAACATCTTTGTCGCAATCCAAGTTCATTTCAGCACAAAAATTTTTATAAAATTTCTGAAATTCCTTACTGCTTTTCATTATTTGTGTAGAATAAAAATCTTCTGCTTTACCACTAGCATTGCATGCCCGATTATGTAAATCAAATAGAAAAGAGCATGCCATGGGACTGACTAATGATACTCTTCGATTATTATCTCTATTCAGTTGAATTTTCCATGCAGATAAAATATCTTTCGATTTTAAATCAGAAATATTCCAATATTCTTTACTTGCATTTCGTGCTTTACATTGCTGATGTTCTTTCTGCCCATCAAAGGTCGTTACTAATATATCTGTGCCAATCTCATCTATACCAAGCGCTTCAATAATAACACTATAATTCGTTTCATCTAAAATCTTGAGTATCTCATAGATTATACAGTTTATCTCATATTTATTTCCTTGTTTATCTGCTCTTCCACCTTTTTCAAATGGCATGATTTCATCCCTCTCACAAATCCACTATGTCATTTTAAAATATTTCAGTGCCGCTATAATAGCTTTTTCTATTTCCAACGGACATTTCGGCTGTTTGGTATTTTCATTCTTCGGCTTATTGTAATTCTCACGCTCGATAATACCGCATTTCTGTTTTACCTGTGCGATATACACGCTGCTAACCTTCAGGCCGGTTTACTCAAAAACATACCGTCTAAATTTCCTCATAGGTTGACTTTTTCTCCGCCGCAGTCAAATCCAACTCATCAATATTCAGCTCAACTTCAATATGCTGGGTCGATTTTAGTTTGGACAAAAGACACACCGTCTCCACGCTCCCGGTCCACGGAAACATGTCCACCGGCGTCCCTTCCACAAACGCATACCCATTCCCGGTCAGGTACTTCACATCCCTGGCAAGTGTCGCGGGGTCACAGGACACATATACGATTCGTTCTGGTGCTGCAGCTACCACAGTCTCTAGCAATCTTTCATCGCAGCCTGCTCTCGGTGGATCCAGGAACACCACGTCAGCGTGGTCGATTTTCAGCGAGTCATCAATCTTTACTGCAGGTTTCGTCTCAGCCTTACCATTTTCTGCGCCTTCACGTCCAACCTTACTTCCGTCATCAATCAAATCACTCTGCACCATCAGCGGCAGCACTTCTTCCGCCTTACCGCAGACATATCGGGCATTGACGATGCCGTTAATGACTGCGTTTCGGTTGGCATCCAGCACGGCTTCTTTGACTGATTCAATTCCGATTACACGGCCAGCGTTCATCGTCATTTGACGATTTTCGACAAAATCAGAGGATTTTTCAATATTTCTATCAGCTTCTCTCTCTGCAGCAAGACTGTCCTCACTCATAACAGCAGCCGTTTTCCCCTCTGTTAGTTCATCTTTCATAAACCCATCGTTGCCATTCGATTGCAAAACTACTCCATGTTCGTCCGAATTCAAATCATCTGCCGAATCCAATCCAGCTCTCTCCTGCTGTTTTCGTTCCATCTCCCGTGCTGCAAAAAGTCCAATGGTTCCGACGCCACAATACAAATCCAGGACGGTTTCATCGCCAGACAGATCAGCATACTCGATTGCCTTGTTATAGAGAGCTTCCATCTGCACAGGATTTACCTGATAGAAAGACAATGGAGAAATTTCGAACTTTAGGTCACCGACCTGTTCAAGAATCGTCGGTTTTCCGGCCAAGGTGATGCACTCCTGTCCAAAGATACTGCCGCCTCTCTGTCCTCGGCTGGCAGCCTGACCTTTATCGGGCTTTCCGCCCTTTTGGTCTTTCTTTCCTTTGCTGCCTTTACCTTCGGCTTTGTTCACGTTGAGGATGACGCTCTCCAGGTTGTATTCCACGCCGTCTTCCCTCTGTGGCAGATTGTAGATCGCATCATCCAGCATCTCCACCAGCTTCTCCGCGTTGGGGATGCCTTTGCCGTTGATGACGAGAATCACCATGACTTCGCCGGTGCCGCGGGCGGTTTTGACGGCCAGGTGACGCAGCAGGCCTTTTTCCCATTTAGGATCATACGCTGTGATATTGTCCGAAATCATAAACTGGCGCAGTGCCTCTGCCGCAGCCATGGCGGGCTCAGACTGCAGGAAACAGTCATAGCAATCCACCACGTCGTGGCTCTTCGCCTGATAAAATCCCACTGCGGGCGTGCTGAGATTCTCCAAAATCCCGCCCTTGCGAGTGATGACGCCGCCAGTCCATACAGGCATGGTCGCCTTATTCCGATAGCGGAACGGCTCTTCCATGCCGATAATCGGACGTAACCGTGGTGTCTGCGCGAGAGGCATTCCTGTAGCGGCTTCTGTTCCAGTAAAAGGCTCTTGCACACCAGGCGTTCCATCTGCATCAAATTTTTCGGCTGTTCCAGATGCTCTCTCCGCTCCAAGGGATTCTCCCGCATCCAAGCTCTTCTCCAGCCCCGCAACGCCGCCCAGGCGGATCAGCTTATCTCTGACCTGCTTTTCTTTCAAAGCCAGCTGGGCGTCGTAGGAAAGTTCACCGTAGGCGCAGCCGCCGCACTGGCCAAAGTAAGGGCAGAAAGCTTCAATTCGATCTGCAGAAGGCTCATCCACGGTGAGCAGGCGTCCAAAAGCGTAGTTTTTCTTTACTTTGGTCAGTTCTGCAGTAACCACGTCGCCGATTACAGCGCCTTTGACAAAGACAGCGAGGCCGTTACTTCTTCCTACGCCCTGGCCGGCTTCTGTCATATCCTCTATCTTTACTTGAACTCTTTGTCCTCTTTCCATCCTTGTTACCTTTCTTCTTGTCTCGGCCTGCACGTCCGCCCGGCACTTCCGGCTTCTTTCCGTGACGGCCGTCCTTGCCGGATTTGCCCGAGCGTCCGCCTTTGCCAGATCTATCGCCTCTGCTGGCCCTGTTTTCCTGCTTCGGCTCCGCCTCGATTTCGCCCAAACTCTGTCTGAGGAAAGCTGCCGCCACCATCAGCGGTTCCATCTCTTCCTCCACGCATTGCTTATATACGATCTTCATGTACGGCACCAGGTCCTTATCCTGACAATAGTCCATGGCATCCTTTACATTTTTATAGGCCTTTACCGTCATAGCGCTGGTCGCCGTCGGCATATCTTTTCGTTTGATCTCCGTGTTGCAATAGTTCTCCAGAGAGTCAATCTTGTATTTCTCGCGGCTGGTGATCAAAGACACCGCTTTGCCGTTTTTGCCGGCTCTTCCCGTACGTCCGATTCGATGGACATAATATTCCATATCCTGCGGCATATCGTAGTTGAACACCATATCTACATCATCTACGTCAATTCCGCGAGCCGCAACGTCAGTGGCCAGCAAAAGCTCCAGGCTGCCGTTTCTGAACAAATTCATCACTCTGTCTCTCTGGTGCTGGGACAGGTCGCCGTGCAGCGCCTCAGCCGCATAACCCTTTGATTTCAGCAGCAAAGTCAGCTGATCTACTTTTCTCTTTGTGTTGCAGAAGATCAAAGCCCGCTGGGGGGACATGTAATCGAGAAGCCTGCAGAGGGAGGTATCCTTTTCTCTGCCCTTTACAACATAATGAACCTGTTTTACTAGCGGTATGGTCAGTTCTTCCTGCTTCACCTTGACCAGCTTAGCATTTTTTTGATATTGCTCCGTAATCTCTAAAATTTCCTTTGGCATGGTGGCAGAGAAAAGAGCGGTCTGACGTTCCTCTGGCATTGCACGGCAGATAGTTTCGATATCTTCACGGAAACCCATATTGAGCATCTCGTCTGCCTCATCCAAAACCAGCATCTTTAAATTATCAAAGTTTAACGTTTTGCGTCTCATGTGGTCCATCACTCTGCCAGGTGTTCCGACGACGATAGATACCCTGCCCTTCAGCGCTTTAAATTGTCTCTCTATATCCTGGCCTCCATAGATAGCTACGACTTTGACCCCAGCTACATGCTTTGCCATCTTCTTCAGTTCTTCTGACGCCTGAATGGCAAGTTCTCTGGTAGGACATAGAATCAGCCCCTGCACGCCGTTGTCCTTAGGATCAATGCCTTCAATCATAGGTATGCCAAAAGCTGCAGTCTTACCGGTACCGGTCTGGGCCTGACCTATGATATCTCTGCCCTCCATGAGTTCTGGAATTGCCATCTCCTGGATCGGCGTCATCTTTACAAAACCCATCTCCTCAAGGCCGTTAAGTATCATCTTACTAATTTTTGATTCGTTATAATTCATTTAATTCTCACTTTCTGTTAACTGTAACATATAATTATAACACAAATTTCCGCTAAAAGATATAATCAATATTTGCGTTTCACTCCTTCCTACCTTTCGACAACGTCGGAAGATGGGAAGGAAGGAGTATACCATAAATACACCTATAAAGATACAATTATTATTTATGATTCAACCCTTCTTACCTTACGGCAACGCCGGAAGATAGGAAGAAGGGTTATAACACAAATTTCCGCTAAGAGATATAGTCAATATTTGCGTTTCACTCCTTCTTACCTTACCAGGACCGATCGAGTTACGCAATCCGCCTGGAATCTCACACCCATGCTTAACGACTTCCCTCTTCCCGCCCACTTCTGCGTAACCAGGCGTTACCAAGACCAATCGAGTTACGCAATCCGCCTAGCATCGCGCGCCCATGCTTAACGATTTCCCTCTTCCCGCCCACTTCTGCGTAACCAGGCGTTACCAAGACCGATCGAGTTACGCAATCCGCCTGGCTTCGCGCGCCCATGCTTAACGATTTCCCACTTTCCGCTCACTTCTGCGTAACCAGGCGTTACCAGGACCGATCGAGTTACGCAATCCGCCTGGCATCTCACGCCCATGCTTAACGATTTCCCACTTTCCGCTCACTTCTGCGTAACTCAGGCTTGCTGCCAGCAAAGAAGCGAACAAGCAGCATGTCAGAAATTGACTGCCGTCACTCTGCACACACCACTTTTTGAGTCATTGGAAATTAGCAAAGCGCGATTTCCTATGAATCAAAATAGCCGAAGTCTGCATACTGCAAGCTTCGGCTGTCTGGTATCAGCTTTTATTTTAGAGAATCCATCAAGGTCTGATATAGATAATTGACATCGAGGGGTTTTGATATAAAGCCAGTCATGCCGGCCTCCATGGCCGCGTCCACATCTTTTTGGAAAGAACTGGCTGTCATGGCGATAATCGGAATTGTCGCCGCATCGGGACGCGGCAATGCGCGAATTGCCCGCGCAGCGTCCAGACCGTTCAAGTTGGGCATCTGCACGTCCATCAAGATCACATCGTATTCGTCAGTCTGACTCTTCTCAAAGATCTCTAATGCTCGCTTTCCATCTTCACCGCGGATTACGATAGCGCCCTTAATTTCCAATAGACGCATGGCGATTTCGGCATTCAGATTATTGTCCTCGGCCAGCAGGATCTTTATCCCCGCTAAGCTCCTGTCCAGTGCGGCCCGTTCACCGTTTTCTTCCGGCTTTCCAAAAGGAAGAGTGACATTAAAATAGAATTCGCTGCCGTTTCCGACTTCGCTCTGTAGCTGCAACTCGCCGCCCATCAGTTCTACAATGTTGCGGCTGATCGCCAGGCCCAGTCCGGTTCCCTGGCTCTGTGAAAAGCTGGTCCCCAGTTGTTCAAAGGAACTGAATATCCGCTCCTGATCTTCAGCGGCAATCCCCACACCGTTGTCTATGACCTGAAAACAGTAAGTGGCGTCTTCATCATTCCTCTCATTTTCCGCGATGCGCAGCAGAACCTTTCCGCCCTCCGGCGTAAACTTAAAGGCATTGGAAAGCAAATTTATCAGCACCTGGCGCAGACGAATGGCATCGCCCAGCAAAACGCCTTCGTTGACTGATTTTTCAACAATAAACAAAATTCCACGCCGCTGTGCTTCTGACTCCATCATACTCTGCAGACTGTCCAACATCTGGTTCAGAGAGAAAGGCTCCTTAGCGATAGAAAGCATTCCGCTGTCAATGCGGCTCATATCCAAAATATCGTTAATCAGTCCCAACAGGTATTGAGAAGAAGAACGAATCTTGGAAAGATTTTCGCGCACATCGACAGGAACGTCATTCATCATGCCTGTCAAATCAGCCAATCCGACAATGGCATTCATCGGTGTACGAATTTCATGACTCATGCGGGACAAAAACTCACCCTTTGCCCTGCTCTCCGCTTCTGCCCTTTCCAAGTTACTCTGAATGACGGCAGCTTTCATGCGAGAACGAGTAACCAGCAGAATGGCCCCCGCTATCATAATTAAGACAACCCCCAAAACAACGACGAATGCTACAGGATCGGCGTAAATCAACTCTTCCAGGTTCAATTGGCTCTCACCAGGAGAAACTAAGTTCTGGTTCAATAGCGAACTTTTCTCCTCACCAGAAAGGCTGTTGACTGCCTTGTTGATGATTGTAAGCAAGTCCGTCTCAGCGGGCTGTGCATAAGCAAAACAGGCATAACTGCTTTCATCGGCCAGCGTAACTGGCACTAGATTAGTAAAATGATGCTGCTGAATCTCCTGTTCCAACCGGGAGGACAGTCCGTAGACAAAGTCAGCCTCTCCTTTGTTCACTGCAGCAAGCGCCTTTCCTATGCTGGTATAAGATTTCACTTTTACTGCCTTAATATCAGAGGGCAGAGTCTGTCCGTCAATTACCGCCCCTATCAGTTTCTGATCTGGATAGTTGGACGATTTGTTGCGTACCACCAGATTATTCATCGAAGCATAAGACGCCGATAGGATCAGTTTATGCTGGACTGCCTCATCTTCAGTACCCAGATAGAAACCGAGCATCTCGGCCTTGCCCTGTTGTACCAGCTTAATTGCATCGCCATAACTATCTGCATACACATATTCAAATTTTAATCCAGTAAAGGAATTGATTTCCTCCAACATATCCGGCACCAGGCCATTGTGCAGATCATCTATGTTATTGCAAAACAAGGGGTGCCAGGTCTTTGGAACGGCTACCGTTACCGCGTCCCTTCCCTTCACATATTGGATTTCCTCATCGGTCAGCTGAATATCAACGTCAGTGTTATGAAAATTAGCCTCATATCTCTCTTTGCCAAAATTGGGATTGGCGTCAGTAATCCGCTCCATGGCCATGTTCAATCCGTCCAGCACTTCTTTATTATCCGGCGTGGTTACAATGTAAAACGGCTGCGAATCATAAGAGACGACCAAGCGTAAATCATTGTCTCTGTCTTGGGCATTTCCAAGCAATAGGTCCACATCACCGTTCTCCAGATAAGCATAGAGAGTGCCGTCTTTCCCCAATTCCTCAAAGCTGTATTCTTTTATCGTGCACTTTATGCCGTTAAAGGTCAGAAATTCTTTGAGCCGCCGGATGTTTTCTTCTGCTTTTTCGTAGACACCGATGGTCTTGCCATTCATGCTCTCTATATCGTTGCTGCGGATGCTGCGGTCATTTTTGCGTGCCAAAAGACAGGAGCGGCTGTATCCAGTATTAAAATCAGGATATCCGTACTGGTTCTCCAGACCGTTAACATAATACTGCCCGCCCAGGAGATCATATTTGCCTGCTTTAAAATCTTCAAACATCTGTAAGACATCATCGATGGGCACATACTCGTATTCCCATCCCGTATACTTGGCAATTTCATTGAGATAGTCTACCACCAGACCGTGATGGGTGCCGTTCTCATCTGTCTCTGACATACCCGGCACTGATGGAAAGGCCACCTTAAGCACGCGGGACTTATGGCTCGAGGTGGACTTGCCAGACGATTTCGTCTCTGCCAAAGCAGGTGAACAGATCATAAACAGCAGAACCATTATTAGGAATATTACGGTATAGCATTTCAAATGTCGTGCCAGTACTTCTTTCATAAGTCAGTCTCCCTTTAGGAAAATCAAAAATTAATCAGCCTCGTCTAATCCTGAAAAAACAGGCTTTCAAATACATCCGCCGGTACAGGTCGTCCAAAGAAAAAGCCCTGTATCAACTCGATGCCCTTATCTTTGATCGCATTGTATTCGATTTCTGTTTCAACACCCTCCAGGCAGACTTTTTTACCTACGTCGTGGCAAAGCTCTGTAATCGTCCTCACAAAGGTGGCGTTGAACAAATCTGTATTGATATTTTTTACAAATCCTCTATCAATTTTCACAATATCTACTGGCAGTGTTTTCAGTGAAAACAAGGAAGAGTACCCCTTGCCGAAGTCATCCATAGCGATCTGGATTCCCAAGTCCTGCATGCCGTCGACAATCTTTCGCAGAGTGCTGTTCTCCTCAATCAGATAAGTCTCTGTCAATTCCATGGTAATTTTGGACGGATCCAGATTAATTTCGTGCAGAGTTGCCTGCATAAAATCCAGAATCGTTCCGTCCAAAAGCTGCCGATAGGACAGATTGACGCTCATATGGAAATCGTCTTTTACACGGCTCCACTTTTTGCACTGGTGCGCCGCCTGCTCAAAGACCCACTTTCCCAACTGCACAATTAAGCCGTTCTGCTCCAAAAGAGGTATAAATTCTACCGGAGACACATCACCGTACTCTGTACAATGCCATCTGGCCAAAGCCTCCGCGCCGTACACCTCGCCAGTGCATGAATCAATCTGTGGCTGGTAGTGGACAGAAAATCCGATAAATCCTCTGTCAATGCTTTCTCTGAGCAGCTGATTCAGTTCCAGGGTTCTGGCCTTTTTATATAAAATATCATCCGAAAACAACGTAATCCGATTTTTGCCCATCAGCTTGGAATACTCCAACGAATAGTGAGCGTACTTCAGTAAATCCAGATAGTTGTCCCCATCCTTCGGATAGGAGACATAGCCGGCCGATAACGTACAGAAATATTTTCTTCCATTGTGCTCCTGCTGTTTATAGAACGTCCGCTGGATTCTGCCGAAGACAGCTAGTCCTTCGTTTTCATCACTGCCAGGCATAAAGATGCCGAACTGGTCGCCATCCAAACGATACAGCCGGGCGGCCGGCGGCAGCATGGACTGTATTTTCTGCGCGGTGATGCGCAGAATCTCATCGCCGAAGGACTGATCGTAAAAGTCGTTGATGTTCTTAAACGAATCCAGATTCAGAACCATAATGCCCATTTTTTCTGCATTTTCGTTGACGAGAAACTCTTTGACTGCCCCTTCAAACTCATACTTATTAAAGAGACCTGTCATATGATCCGTCTTATCCTTTTTGCCCTGATTCGTTATCATGCCTGCAAACAGATAGGGTTCCCCTTCTTGGTTGGTAATCATCCTGCCCCTGCACCTGAGCCAGATCCACTCTCCTTTTACATTCTTAGCGCGATATTCGATATCGTGGTAATTGGTTCTGCCGTCAGCAATTTCCTGATTGCTTTCCAGGAACGCTTTTTCGTCGTGGGGATGAATCAAATCTGACCAAAAGGCAGCGGCGTTTTCCACCACTTCTCCGGGCAGCCCGAAAGCCTCTACCATTGCGGGAGGATAACGAAAGGTCCCTGTCTTCATATTGCCAACAAAAACATAGTCGTCTACGCTGCCGGACAGGGCGTCGTAAAGGTGATCTTTGTCGTATTCAAAGTCTGTAACTGCCTGATTTTCGGTAACTTGCTGCAGTTCCATCTTGGCTTGCTTAATGTGATAATCCCGCTTCTGCAGATACATCCGTTCATCTGCGCGGGAAATGATATCAGAAAGGATATATTGATCTTCCGGGTAAATTTCCATAAGGCCATAGCTGAAAGAGACTTCGTACTGAACAGAAAAGCTGTTCTTCTCTTCTTTCAGCTGTTTCTTGACCCACTGTACCTTTTTCTCCGCCTCCTTGGCGTCTTTGTCATAAAAGGCCAGAACGAATTCATCTCCGCTGAGTCGGAACACTAAGTCTCTTTTGCTGATGTTCTGCCGAATGATAGAAGAGAAATATCGTAAAAGGCGGTCTCCTTCTATATGTCCATAAAGGTCGTTGATTTTTTTCAGCTGATTGACATCGCACAGGACGACTGTGATAATCTTTTCCTTGTCTTTTGCCATGTCGATCAATTCGATTAATTTTTCTTTGCCGGCGCGCCTGTTCAGCATACTGGTCAGCTCGTCAGTACGCGCAGTCCTCGACATTTTGGTAAATTCCGTCACGTCTGACGAACACTGCACAAAGTACTTTTTACCTTCGTTTTCAATCAGGCGATCATAATTTTGATAGACCTTTCCCGTCTTCGTATTTTCCTCAACCCAAAGACAACCTTTTCCCCCATTCTGCAGTAATTCACTGATTCTGCAAAATTGGCAGCGCTCTGACATGTTCTCCTGTAACACCTGCCAGCAGACTTTCCCTTCCGGATGGTCCAGGCGGAAGTCTTTCTTCATCGTATCGTTCATGTACACGATGTGATTCGTCTCAATATCTGTGATATAGACGTTTGCGTTGAGTTCTTTCACGATTTCTAGCAAAAAAGTTCCTGAAAATAAGTTTTCGTCATGGTTGGACATTTCACACTCTCCTTCACACTGCAAGTCGTATCCCTTGGCTTCTATTGTAATATCTCGTAATCTAATTAACAAGTTCTTTTCTAAAAAAACCTGTTGGAAAATAAAGAAAAGAGAGCTTCCAAGGTTGGAAAACTCTCTTTTATACTGCCAGTTATACTGATAAATCCTTTTTTATGAAGATCAGGCCTCCCGCCGCATAGAATATCAGCCAAATCAGAACCATCGTGATGCAGCAAAGCGCCACATTTCCCGTGCCTGCTAAAATATCCTGGCCGGGCATCAGAGTATAAATCGTCACATACCTCAGATTTTCCAGCTTATCGCCCATGTTGGCCATCATTTGAATGACATAAAAGACCAAAGGCAGTCCCCCACCCAAAGCCAGATACCATCTGCTTTCATTAAAGAAGCAGGCGGCAAACACACAGATTCCACTGATTGCCAGGTCAAACAGAACGACTGCTCCATTGAGCTTTAGATACCTTGTGACGTCCAAATCTCCGGGAAACATGACGGCGCTGCTGACGCAGCCGATTGCCGTAGAAATCCCGATCAGTACGACGACCAGAATCGTAACTGATAACATCTGCGTGAAAATCACTCTCTTTCTCGAATTAGCCGTAGCCAGTATACATGCAATCGATCCGTTGTCCACATAGCGCATGATGAATTTATTTGCCAGCATAATCACATAGATGATGAATCCATATAGGTACGTGTGGATAAACTCGATCAAAGTACCGGTACTGCCTGTCATCCCTACAGCGGCCATTAAATCCGGCATGATGTCCTGGAACTGGTCCAGGGATTTGCTCAGTTCCGGATCGTACATCCAAATGATCATCACACTGTACATAGCCAAAATTGCAATAAAGGGAATCATCAGTTTAAAGCCTGACCACAGGCTTCGTTTTAATAAAGGTGTGGAAATTTTGCCGCCTCCTCTCCATAATAATGCAGAAAGATTTCTTCCAGGGACGAGGCTTTTATGTCCAGATCCCGCACCTGGTAGCCTGCTATCGCCTTCATGAACCCGTCGACATCGCCAGATAAAACCACGATGGCGGTGTTTCCCTCTGCTCTTGCGATTTCAAAAGGCTCCGATGAGAACCGCTGCCGTTCTTTTTCGCTGTCAAAGGTGATGACAAAGGATTTCTGTTTTTTGGCTTTCAACGAGGCCATATCCTCAATGGTAACAATCTTTCCGTCTTTAATGATGGCGGTTCTGTCGCAGGTTCGTTCCACCTCTTCAAAGATGTGGGAAGACATGAAGATGGTCTTTCCTTTTTGCTTCTCTTCTAAGAGAAGCTCGACGAATTCATTCTGCATCAAAGGGTCCAGTCCGCTGGTGGGCTCGTCTAAAATGATAACGTCAGGGTCGTTCATAAAGGCGCAGACGATGCCGATCTTCTGTTTCATTCCCTTGGACATCTTCTTGATTTTACCCTGGGGATTGAGGCCAAACCGCTCCATCAATTCATCAATACGATTTTGATCGCTGACACCCTTTAACTCGGCGATGAACTGAATCATCTGCTTACCCGAAAGGTCGTCGAGAAAAGCCAATTCCCCGGCCAGGTAACCCAGGTTTTGATGAATCCTGGCAGCGCCTGTAAAGCAGTCCAGTCCGTCGATTTTCACTTGCCCGGCATCCGGCTTGACAAATCCCAGCAGGTTTCTGATGGTGGTAGTCTTCCCCGCCCCGTTAGGTCCCAGGAAGCCAAAGATTTCCCCCCGCTCCACGCTGAGGTTGACATCAAAGATGCCTTTGCCGCTGCCATAATCCTTGGTCAGGCGGCTTACTTCAATTACGCTCATTGATATTCCTCCAAATAGTGGTTCTTCTTCCAAAACTCAATCAATTCTATAAAATCTTTTTCCCATTGATCGATATCCGATCCCTTCCCTCTCAGCTGATGCAGCATATAGCCTTCGCCAATCCAGATACTGAGTTTTAACAGCATGGCCGCATCTGATTCTTCCTTGAACTTGGATTTGTCAATCAGCGAAAGAAGTTTTTCGGAACTTGCGTCGATCAGCCCTGTCAGTTTAGGACCCAATTTGTCAGCCAGCTCCGGTTCATCTTCAAAATACGCCCGAATTAGAAACTGGTTCATATAGGTGTACTCCCTCGCCACCTGGCATTTTACCCGGACCGATTTCCGAAACATCTCCATAAAGTCCGTTTCCTTCATGATGTCTGCTTCCCTTAATTTCCGCAGTTGGGTACTAATGGCATAATCGTACAGGAAAAGATACAGTTCTTTTTTATTGTGAAAGTAATGAAAAAGCAATGACTTTGAGATATTTGCCGCACTGGCGATCTCCGACATCGGCGCCTTCTTGTATTCGTTCTTGGCGAAGACTTCCAACGCCGAATTGATGATACGGTCCTGTTTGTCTTTGGGCAGCGCCCAAAACTTTTCATTCATATCTGCCTCCATTTTTTGTCGTATACCGAAACGGTCAATGAGTTTTCTCTATCGTAAACCCATTGACCGTTTTTGTGAAGGCCTTATTTCAATAATTTAAAGAGGCGCGGCGCGCCTTTGATTTGGGACTCCAAGCAGCTGTTATACTTGCAGACCCTTGGCTCTCGATTCTGTCAAAACGAAACTGGCCATGGACGTGGCACAGACCACGCCGGTTTCTGCATCGATTGCCTTGCCCACGCTGCGAGCCATCCTTCTGCCGATCTGCGTGTACTCGGCCCTGATGATATAGCGCTTTCCGTTCATCGGCTTTAAAAAGCTGACTGAGATGTCTGTGGTCGATACCATCTTCTGGGTAATCGCTACCGCCCCCATACCTAAACCTGTGTCAAAAAGCGTGCAGATTGCGCCTCCATGAACGCCGTTATAAGGATTCAGGCACCATTCTTTCACATCAAAAGCGAATTCAACAAATCCTTCTTCCCTGCTACAGTCTACTAACTGTAAATTCAGCCTGCAGTTCAGCCGTTCTGATTGCTGCCTGTTGTCCTCCAGGATTTCTTCTATCTCCTTCGCCAATTCCTTGTCTTTCACTGCTGTCATCTCCATTCTATTCAAACTGCAATATATTTTATCACACTTGGATTGGAACCGCAAATTTAAAAGATGAATATGATAAAGTAATATCGCTGTCATTTTATTCTACATATCGAGCAATCTGGTGTAAGACGCACACCGTTTAAAAACTTTTCAGCCGTCAGCGTCAACGGCAGAATGGAGATTAAAATGACACAGGTATCTAACGAATCCGATTTTCGCGCGGCCTTATCCAGGCAGGAATCCCCTATCGAAATCACTTCTGACTTTTCTCTTTCTTCTCAGATCCAAATTACCTATGATGTCACGGTCAAGTCTGTTGCCGGCAGCATTTTTACCCTGACCCGCGGCAGCAGCTTTTTCAGTTATCTGATCAGAATAGCAGGCGGCGTCCTGACGCTGGAAAACATCGTCATCGACGGGGACAAAACAAATCATCCAATTACCAATGAGACAAACCGCTCCCTGGTCTTTGTGACGGGAGGCACTTTCATACTCGGCGACGGCGCAGTACTGCAGAACAATAACGCTTTTCGTGAAGGCGGCGGCGTCTATCTGTCAGGCGCGGTCAATTACACCAATACCATGGTCATGAACGGCAGCGCCGCCATCGTCGGCTGTCACTCTGAATCGAACGGCGGCGGCATCATGTTTGCGGCCCGGCATAAAGAAGACAGGATCACAGTCACCGATGACGCTTTGATTCAAAACAACTCCGCCCCCAATGGCGGCGGTCTCTACCTTCGTTCCTATGACCAAAACACCGGTATCGACGTAGAGATTGACGGCCGAGCTAAAATTACTGAGAATACTGTCACTGGTAATGGCGGCGGTATTTATTTCTCAGGTTTTCGCAACAATGGGCCTCTGTCCAGCCTGACCATAACTGATGATGTGGTCATATCGAAAAATCAAGCCCTTCATGGCGGCGGTCTCTATTTTTTCAGCGCCAGCGACGGCGACATTCTGCAGATTCAGCCTCAGGTTTCCATCTCCCAAAATACCGCCTCTCAAAATGGCGGCGGCATCATGATTACAGCCGCTGTCGGTCAAGTGGATTTCAGTCTTGAAGGGGTGGATCTGCGGAATAATAGGGGCGGCACTGGCGGCGGTCTCTATCTGTTGACAGACACAGGAGCAGAAGTTCACATTGCAGAAAGTACCATCACAGACAACCATGCAGTCAACGACATCTCCGGCACTGGCGGCGGTATTTGGGTCCAAAACCGCGCAGAAGGCAGTCTCTTAACATTTTCCCTTGAAAACTCGACAATTGAAAGAAACACGGCAGCTCTTCAAGGCGGCGGCATTGCACTGTGGGGCGGTTCCGGCGGATTCCGTTTTGACGCCCTCAATAATAAGGTGCACGGCAACACAGCACAGACAAATGGCGGCGGATTGCTTCTCAGCAGCGCTGGTGTTGCCTTGCTAACCTTCGAAGGCAATACCGTCACGCAGAATTCAGCCGATAGCAACGGCGGGGGTCTCTATTTTGCCAATCTCACCGACACCGCCAGCAGTCGTCTGGAAATCAACGGAGACAGATTCCAAGAAAATACGGCAGGAGCAGAAGGCGGCGGCATCAGGCTCACTGCCAGCTTCGGCACTGTTGAAACCCTTTTAACAGACTGCACCATTTCGGCTAATATGGCCCTAAGCAGCAACGGCGGCGGCATTTGGGCCGGTGGCGCAGGGAACCGCCTCACTTTGCAGGGCAATACCATTGTCACTGAAAACACGGCAGAAAGCAGGAATGGCGGCGGCATCTACTTCAACAGCACGACTGGTACTCTCGTACTGACAGATCAGGTCGAAATCACCGCTAATCGAACCAGCGGTAGAGGAGGCGGGGTCTGTGCCTTTACCGGCAGTCTGCATATGGACGGCGCTGTAGAAATTGCCTATAACACTTCCCAAAATTACGGCGGCGGTATCAGCGCATCTGAAGGCGCTCTGGTCACCGTGGAGAGCGGAACGATTCACGATAATACCGCTTTAGGCCAGGGAGGCGGAGTCTGGGTCCGCGGAGGCAGTGTTTTTGCCATGAACGGCGGCTCCCTTTATGGCAATCATGCCGAAATAGGCGGCGGTCTCTATAACGATGTGGAATCCACCGCCCGCATCACAGGCAATGCTTTCATCGGCAGTCCCGGACCAAACACGGCCGATAAATATGCTCCTGGGATTTACAACGAAGGTATGCTTTATGTCAGTGGGAACCGCCATCTTTCTAACGGCGTTTATCTCACCGAGCAGATGGCGGCCGTTCGCATCGAGGGACCGCTGGCACCAGGTTCAATCATTCAGCTGGACAATTCCGGCTACGTCACCGCCAATTCAGAGGGAATCCCCATTGTAGTCGGTGTCGTCTCTCCTCCCTATACGACGTTGACGCAGCAGGATGCCGATGCATTTCAAAAGCCGCCTGCCGGCTTTGAAAATTGGGAGATTCGCCTCAGCGACGATCAGTCCCAGGTTCTTCTGGCGCCTGTTCTTCACACAGATTATACCGTCACCTTCAAAGGCAATGACGGCTGGTGCTGTCCAAAAGCCTGTCATATTCCCCGGCCGCTGACTGTCACGTCAGGTACAAGTGTGACCATTCCAAGGCGGAAACCGCTTTGGTGCAATCACCGGTTTATAGGTTGGAACACGGCCTCAGACGGCAGCGGTATTTTCTTTCAGCCCGGCGGCGTTATCGACAATATCAGAGAGGATCTTACACTCTTCGCAATATGGAAAAGATGTTGGTTTTAAGGGTGAAACCGCAGACAGAAAAACCGTCCCACGAAAGGCTGAGAAGACCTTCGTGAGACGGTTTTATCAAAATCTGGCCGGCAGGGGGAAATTTCAGACCCGAAGCAGTTAACTTTTGCGTAGCAGCCCCTTTCAAGGGCGGTCTTTTCTCCGTTCTTCTTTGATCTTGCCAATGACGGTATGCTCCGTCAACCCCGACAGTTCGCACAGTCTTTGATTGACCATCTCCCTGAAGCAGGCAGGAAGATGACCCTGGTGCCCTCGATGAGCAGCCACGCATTCTACACAATTACCGTGCTTTTCACAAGAACTGGTGCAGCTGCAGTAGTCCTCGCCGTTGGCGATGGCAAGGCGCAGTTCTTCGGTAAATTCCTCTTCCAACCGGGCGGCAAGAACACGATCTCCCTGGTCGTAAGCTGCCAGCGCCGCCTTTTCTTTTTTGTTTCCGTCAATCTTCATGATGTAAACCTATCCTTTCTCATACGACAAACGCCAAACCAGCCATAGGCTGGGGCGTTTTAGCATAAATTCTGCCTTTTTTCCCCAAGCTTGCTTGGCTAGGCAAAACGGACAGCGCAGGGAACAGCAGTTCCCGGAGGAGCGAAGCGTTGTCACGCAAATTGAAGGCCCAGCCCGGTTCGTCCAGGCAAACCGTGGCAGGTCTCATGCAGCGAATTCTCAAATCTCTGATTTGGCGAATTCGACTGCCGCCTGGGGCTCTTTGGACAGAATGTCATAGCTCTGCTTCTGCAAAAGGAATGTAGTCGAAGTCAAAGCCGAAGTAACGGGGACCAAAGGACTCGATGGATTTCTCTTCGTGATAGAAATCATAGGCTGGCGTCACAGCAATCCCCACAGACTTTCCATTCTCCAGGTGAGAGTTGAGCAGCGGTTCTTCTTCCTCTAAGTCGATCAGAGAAATCAGATCCGGGCTTGTCACTGCCGGACGTCCGTCAATCCAGAGAATGTGATTTTCGTTTTTGAACCAGATTTTATAGAGTCTGCCGTCATCGCCCAAAATCTCATAGGTACCCCAGTAATAGCCGCCCTGATCCTTTGTCTGCATATTTTGCAGAATTCCTCTGCCGACCACCTTCCCGCCGGCAGCCTCTGCTGCCGCTGCAAGCACATCTTCTACCTGCCTCATCGCTCTGCCTACCTGGTAAGCTTTGGACAACGTCCGCGGCACGAGAATGGTTTTCAGTTCTTTGCCTGTCATCAGATAAGCAGCCTCCGCCATTTCTCCATAGGCCGCTTCGCTGAGGAACTTGCCGATTCGCTCTGCCGCTTTGGTATGCATAGTCTGGAAGGTTGCATTCCTGTTTCCCCAGGCGTCAAAGTAAGCCGCAGGCAGAAAGTCCATGCCGCGGATCGCCGCAAGCCCCTGGGTCATCTCAGGAACGGCTCTCCCTGCAGGGTCACCGTCGATGACAGGAATGCCCATTTTATATGCGGCGGCCATACAGCAGCCTGCATTAGAACCGCCGGGTTCTGCAATGTACAGTCCCTCAACAGCCTTGCCGCTCACCTCTTCTAAGGTCCGCACCGCACCCATCAAAATTTCTTCTAAATAATACTTCCGATCCAGGTAACCCAGCGACTCCATCTCCGCCAGAGTTTCTGCCGTTTTCGGTGCAATACTGCCCATGAAAAATGGACAGCAGTATAAAGCATCGTCTTTGATGTCGTCAGGATCCAGCAGCGTCATGGGCAGTCCCATTGACAGACAGTCCAGAAGCGACGTCCTCCCGGCGCTGACCTCCCCTCCGCCGCCCGTTCCATAAAACGCACATCCCTTTAAAAGATCTTCGATATCTTGTTCATTCTTCAAGCAAAATTGTTCTTGCATCTCTATTCCTCCATTTTTGGTTTACACAGATGGCATCTGACCGTATGATCTGCAGCATAGGTCACCATCTGCGGATCTACCTGCCTGCAGATTTCCATAGCGAAAGGACATCTGGTATTGAAGCTGCATCCCTTTGGCACATTGACCGGGCTTGGGATTTCTCCTTCAGAGTGAATTTGTGTGGGTTTCAGAGCCTCCTCTGCTTCGGTGACCACAGGAATCGACGACAGCAGCATTTTCGTGTACGGATGCTGTGGATTTTGGAAAAAGCTCTCCGTCGGCGCGATTTCAGCAATCTTCCCTAAGTACATGATGGCGACTCTGCTGGATACATTGCGCATCAGACTGAGGTCGTGGGTGATGAACAGGTAGGTCAGATTCAGTTCCTTCTGCAGCTTCAGCAAAGTATTAATGATCTTTGCCTGCACTGATACATCTAGGGCGCTGGTCGGCTCGTCCAGAATGATCATGGACGGATTTGTCGCAAGGGCTCTTGCAATGGCCACCATCTGACGCTCTCCGCCGCTGAGCGTGGACGGATACTTATACATGTATTCATAAGGCAGTTCTACGATATCCATCAGCCTCGCTACATACTTCACATATTCACCGGCTCCGCAGACCTTGTGCACCTTTAGCGGCAGCGATAAGATATCAAAGATATTTCGCTGCGGGTTCAAAGACGTCCCCGGATCCTGGAACACGATTTGAATCTCCTTCTTCAGTTCCAGAGGACGTTTTGCCAAAGGCATGCTGATATCCTGCCCTTTGAAGCGTACCTGTCCTCCCGTCATCTCCTCCATGCCGATGACGTTGTAGGCAGTCGTGCTCTTGCCAGATCCCGATTCTCCTACCAGTCCCAAGGTCTCGCCTGCTTTCAGTTTGAAGTTGATTCCATCGATGGCTTTTACAAACTGTTCCTTCTGCCCGCGCACGGGAAAGTATTTTTTCAGATCCGTCACTTCCAGAACATATTCGTTACGTTTCTTCTCCACCTATCTCACCTCCTCATACAGATAGCATGCGACAAAATGCTCCGGCTTCACTTCGTACAGCGGCGGCTGTGACTGCCTGCACCGCTCTGCCGCGTGAGGGCATCTCGGTGCAAACCGGCAGCCCTTTGGCGGATCCATATAATTGGGAAGATGTCCCGGTATACCCGTTGAAATGCCTCCTCCGGAGAGCTTTGGCACACAGCCCATCAGTCCTTTGGTATAAGGATGAAAATATTCGCGGAACAGATCCTCAGACTTTGCAACCTCCACCATGTTGCCCGCATACATCACGTAGATTCGATCCGCCATCATCCTGGCTACTCCCAGAGAATGGGTAATCAGTATGAGGGAGCTCTCTTTTTCTTCCACTCTCTGTTTGAGTGTCTTGAGCACCTGATCCTGTATGGTTACGTCCAAATTTGTCGTCGGCTCGTCAGCGATGACCAAGTCTCTCGGTGTCGCAAGGGACATGGCGATACAGATTCTCTGTCTCATACCGCCCGACAGCTGGAAGGGATAGCTGTCCATAATCCGCTCAGGGTCCGGAAGCTGCGTCTCTCGTAATGCGGCGATGGTTCTTTCGGTTTGCACGCGTTTATCCTTTGCTCCTTCGATACCGGAATAGCTGACGATTTCTTTCATCTGATTTCCCACAGTAAACACCGGATTCAGCGAAGCGATGGGATCTTGAAAGATGATGGAAATCCCCTTCTCCCTCAGTTTCTTCAGTTCTCTTTTGTCCATCTTCAGCACATTTTCACCCTGGAAGTACACTTCTCCCTGATCCACCCTCGCCTGTCTCGCCAGAATCTGGGCGATGGTATATACTGTCGTCGTCTTGCCGCAGCCAGTCTCTCCCACGATACTGATTTTCTCACGGCGCTTCACATGGAGGTTTACCCCATTCAAAACCTTTGTATAACCCTTGAAGGTTCGGAAAGAGACGTAGAGACCTTTCAAATCCACAATCAAGTCTTCTTTATTATTTGTACGCATTTCTCTTTCCTCCTTTATTCATTGTCCGAAAGCATATCCTTGATTCCATCCCCCGCCAAGTTGAACCCCAGTACGATCAACATGATGGCAAGGGCCGGGAAAATGGACATCCACCACTGATCCGGCAGATAAGCTACACCGTCAGATACCATTGCACCAAGGGACGGTGTCGGCGGCTGTTCTCCCATGCCGAGATAGCTCAAGGTAGCTCCAGCCATGATTGCCCAACCCATGTCTAGGGTGACTTTCGTCAGCACAGGTCCCAGGGCGTTAGGCAGGATCTCGCGAAACAGGATATGCGCGTTGCTGGATCCAGTCACCTCTGCAGCCCGAATGTACACCTCATTTCTCGAGGAAACTACGATGTTATTTACAAGCCTGGTATACCAAGGCCACCAGGATACGCACAGGGCCAGCATGGCGTTCATCAAAGTCGGTTTCATGATGGATGACACGCACATGACCAGAATCAATGCCGGCAGAGCGAGAAATACGTCTGCCAGGCGCATAATAAAATTCGATATAAATCTGCCGTTAAAGTAGCCGGCAATGAGCCCCAGGATTCCTCCCAGTGGCACGACGACAGCCAGGCAGCCGATTCCCATCGTAAATGCTCCGCGGAAGGCATAACAGATACGGCTGAAAATGTCTCTGCCCGTCGTATCCGTTCCCATCAAATGTGACAGTGATGGTCCCTGGTTTGCCTCATTAAATTTCACTACTGATCCGATATCTTCCGGATACGGGGCTATGAATTCATAGAATACTGCTATCAATAAGATGATCAGTATGATGGCAAGGCCGGCAACCGAAACCTTGTTGAGCGAGAACTTATACCACAGTTTCCTTGCGTTTTCCAGACGGTTTTTCTTTGGCAGCCTGTTCATATCTACCGAGGAAACATCGATGATGTAACTTTCCTTATTCATTGTTTTGTTATCCTTTCTGCTGGTTACGACAGCCTCGCCCGCGGATCAAGCCAGCGTATGACCATATCAGAGATGATGTTGAAGATCAGTATGATCAAGCCGTCCACCATGATGACTGCCGAAACGGCAAATACGTCTTTGTTCATCATCGCCTGCAGGCCGTAATTTGAGAGGCCGGGGAAACCGAAGATCTGCTCTACCAGATAAGCGCTGCCAAAAATGCCTGCAATATCCAGTGACATGGTGGTAATGGTGGAATTCATCGACGGCTTGAGCAGGTATTTGAACAAAATCTTATTTTCGGGAATGCCGTAGGCCCTCTCTGCAAAGGCATAAGGCTTTTCCGTATTTTCAATCATGCTGGAACGAGTGATTCTGGCAGCCTGGCTGATACCGGCAAAAGACAGGACGACTGACGGCATGATGATATGCTTGAACGCGTCCCAGGCTCCCGCCAGATCCCCTGCCAATATGTAGTCCAAAACATACATGCCGGTCACGTTTGGAGGCGGACTGAACCCTGCGCTGATGCGTCCTGATATGGGCAATATCGGAAAGATATAGGCAAATACCAGCATGGCAAACACCGCCCATAAGAAAGCTGGCGCCACGATTCCAAAATAAGAAGATACCCTGATGATCGCATCCTGCCATTTGCCCGCATACTTGGTGGAAATGACGCCAAGTATCAATCCGAAAATGATGAGCAGCAGGGCTGCGATAATCGCCAGCTCCGCAGTTGCAGGCAGATAGCTCATGATATCCTCCGATACCGGCCGCTTGGTAATGATGGACTCACCAAAATCTCCACTTACCATATCCTTTAGCCAATAACCATACTGTACGACGATGGGCTGGTCCAGGCGCATCTCCTGGCTCAAAGCAGCAACAGCCGATTCAGGCGCTCTGGCCCCCAGCGCCATCCGCGCAGTATCCCCAGGCATCACCCTGACGATGACAAAAATTAAGACCGATAGGCCAAACAGCACCAGGATATAGGAAAATATCCGTTTTATAAGTTTAATAGCCATAGACCCTCCTTTGTAATTTGGGGAGGGAATCAACAGGTTCGATTCCCTCCGCAGACGTTCTGCTTTGATATAGAGCCGCTATTTTTTCACTTCGAATTCTCTCAAATAGTAAGAGTACCCGCCAGCGTATACGAAGGGCTCTCCTGAAGCGAATTTTTCTGCTACTGGGAGTTTGACAATATTGTCTGATCTGTAAGCAAATCCAGATGCAGTATCTGCGACCCAGATGGTAGGACACAGGTCGATCAGTTCCTCAGAGATCTTTTCATATGCAGCTGTCCTCTCCTTTTCATCAGCAATGGCCATGGCATCGGTGATTTCTTTATCAATTTTATCGCTCTGCAGCCACTCCATCTGCTCCCAGGAACCACAGGAGGATGAGTGATATCGGGATTTTAGGAACACGCCGCCATCCAGGTGTGGACCGGCAAATACTACGAAGGCTGCATTGGGTGTGGTCTCTACGGTCGCCGCGTCGGTCATCATAGTTGCAAAAGGTTTTCCGGCGATTTCACAAGTGACGCCGATCTTGTCAAGTCCCGACTGCATCAGCAGCGCTAACTTCTCCTGGTTATCTCCACCCTCTGAACAATAGGTCAGGGTGATTTTCTTCTTTCCACTGATTAAGTCATCGTAATACTTGGACTGTTTCAGTTCTGCTTTGGCTTTATCCAGATCATAAGCATATGGATTGCTGTCCAGTGAGCCCGCGATGCCAGCCAGAATCGGTCCGGTGGCTTTTGTACTTCCCTGATAGATGCTCTCACATACCTGATCATAGTCAAGGGCATACGCCATGGCCTTTCTGACGTGGATATCGTCGGTCGGCGCCGATTTTGTATTCAGCGCGATATTGAAATTGTTGCCGGTCTGCGTTCTCACCAGCTCTACGCCATCGGCCTTTGTCATGGCCTCCAGGGATTCGTTTGTCTGGGTATCGTCAGTCAGATCCAGCTCATTTCTCGTAATCATGGTGCGGACTGTGGTGCCATCCAGATTTCCCATCATCACTGCGGTGGTCGGCGCGCCGGCATATTCATCCCATCCCTGCCAGTAATCTTCGTTCTTTTCCATGGTCAAAGAGTCCTCTGTACGCATCTCCTTCACCTTATATGGTCCAGAACCGGCATCGTTGGTCTGCAGCCACTTTTTCCCGTAGTCGCCCTTATCGCCATACGTGTCTTTGCTGGTATCCAGGTTTTTCATGACCAGATCCTCTTCCAGAACATAAAGCCTGATCAGCATGTTTGGAAAAGTACCCGACGAAGAATTCAGAGTGAATTTCACAGTCTGATCATCAACTGCTTCCGTAGATTTCAGCAGATCCGTGAACAGGTAAGCGTAACCTTCGCCCATGGTAACCAGCCTGTCCATACTGAACTTGACGTCGCTGGCCTTCACCGGGTTTCCGCTGTGGAACTTGGCGTCTTTATTCAGATGGAAGGTATACTCTGTACTGCTGTCATTGACGTCCCATTTCTCTGCCAAAAGCGGCTCTACCGAACCGTCCGTGTTGGGATAGGTCAGACTATCGTAGAGATTGAGCATGGCGATGGTATCTGCCGACTTGCTCCCCACGCCAGGGTCGATGGCCGCCGGCCAGTCGATATTAAAGGTTACAGAGTCCTTGCCTTTCGTCTCTGTGCCGCTGTCCTTGTCTCCTCCGCCGCAGGCAGATAAGGAAACCAGCATTGCCGCCGCTGTTACTACTGCCAGTAACTTCTTAAACTTCTTTTTCATAATTCTCTCCTTGTTATCATCATTTCTACAACAACTATTTCTACTTTCTTTCATATAACCTGTCTCGCCAAAGCCGCCAGGTACGAGTCTAATCTTCTGCCCAAAATCTTCTCCAACATGTTGCATATTTTGATTGTCTTTTCCGTATCAATCCCAGTGTCAATTTTCATGATATCCAGCATTCCTGCGAAGTCGCAGGTTTCTACCAGGCCTGTGCGGCAGTCGTTATAATAATAGTCCCCCGTACCTTTGCAAGGAACTTTGTCAACGATGTTGGCTACCTGGCCGCCGATTCCGCCCAAAGTGCAGTCAAAGGCTGTTACACCGGCCTCCATAGCCGCATAATACGCAGCCAGTCCCATGCCTCTTACGTCGTGTACATGAAAGCTGTGCATTCGGCTGTCCGGATAGAAAGAAAATATCTTTGTAAAGTATTCATAAACGGCATCCGGCGCCGCCGTCCCTTCTGTATCAGAGTGTTCAATTTCGTCAAAGCCTAAATCAAAAACTCTGTCGCAGAATTCATAGGCGGTTTTTAAAGGAACTGCTCCCTGTACCGGGCAGCCGAATATGGTGCCTACGTTGGCAAAGACTTTCTTCACGCCAACGCTGTGCAGAAACTTCACATTCCGCTTGGCTTCCGCGAACAGTTCTTCATGCGTTCTATTCATGTTCTTACGCGCATAGGCTTCACTGGTCGCAAGCTGTCCGCAGAGTACGCGGTCAATTTTCGCTCCCTTGTCGAGAGCGGCTGCTACACGCTCGCAGGCTTTGGTATTCAAAGCGAGAACGGTATATTCTACGTCGTCCCGTTTGGGCAAATTCTCCAAAACATCCTCGATATCTCTGAACTGGGGCACGTATTTCACATGACTAAAACTTCCGACCTCGATATGTTTAAATCCTGCGCCAATAAGCTGGTTCGCGATGTACAGTTTGGCCTCTGTGGGAACAAAGATTTCCTCATGCTGCAGCCCGTCTCGCAAAGTCACATCCAGGATATCAATATGATCTATTTTCTCCATGGTCAACATCCTTTCTGTCTTTATTTCGTCTTGCCTACGAGTTCTTCCATGATTTCTTTCGCCCGATCGATGCGGACTGCTTTTTCTTCGACCATCTGCTGTATGACTGCATCCGCCATATCCTGTGGAACACCTGCCATGGCAGCTACATTTTTTGCATGGAGCGACATATGTCCCCGCTGAATACCTTCCGTTGCCAGAGCTTTTAAAGCACCCAGATTTTGCGCCAAGCCCACGCAGGCAATTACCTCACCCAGCTCCAAAGCGGATTGAACGCCCAAAATTTTAACGGCCAGCTTCGCTACGGGATGTACCTTCGTGGCGCCGCCCACCAGACCGACAGCCATAGGCAGTTCAATGGTTCCCACTAAATTGCCGCCTGCCGTCTTTTCCCAAGTGGTCAGCGTCGTGTAAGATCCTGTTCTCGCAGCATAAGCATGGGCGCCGGATTCAATGGCTCTGGTATCGTTACCTGTTGCCAAAACCACTGCATCGATACCGTTCATAATCCCCTTGTTATGAGTCGCTGCCCTGTAGGGATCTGCCGCCGCAAAAGCGTAGGCGGAGATGATTCCATCTACCACAGCTTCCCCACCCAGCTTTTCCTGATCGATTTCCACTCTCGCTCTGGCAAGTCTTTGGTCGGCCAGATTGGAGAGAATTCTCAGATAAACCTTCCCGCCTGTCAGGTTCTCGATCATAGGCGCCAGTGCTTCTGCCATCGTATTGACGGTATTGGCTCCCATGGCATCTCTTGTGTCCACCAGGATATGTGTAATCACCATCTTCCCAAGTCCCGATTCGACAATTCTCACATCCAGATCCTTCATGCCACCACCCATCTGAACGAGAAGCGGATCTTTCTCGTTAGCCGCCCTGATTAAGGCTTCTCTCTTTTCCAAAATCTTCAGTCTCGCCGCGTATACGTCGCTCACATTGGCAGCCTGAATCTGTGCAATCATCACAGCTCCGGTGTTAGAAGTCCGAAAGCCGCCATCAGCCCTGCAGATTCTCGCCATATTGCTGGCGGCGGCAATCACAGAGGGTTCCTCCGTCGCCATGGGAATCAAATAGTCTTTTCCATTGATGCAGAAATTCACTGCGACGCCCAAGGGAATCGGCATGATGCCGATGGCGTTTTCAATCATCCGGTCTGCTTCTTTCAGACTCAGCGCACCGTCTCGGCGGAGCATCTCCTTCTCGCCCTCTGTCAGCGCTGCAAAATCAGCCACCTCATTTAAGCGATCTGTAACACTTAATTTATAGAAACCGCTGTATTTACTCGTCTTCATCTATTGCTCCCTCCATTACCTCTATGGTGTCTTCCGGCGGATTGACCCTGACGATATCTCCTGTTTTGATCTTCCTTGTGACGTCACATGCAAATCGGTCCATCATCGGTATTTCTTTGCTGTAGAATTTTTCGGAGAGAATGCCGCCAGTCGCTGTGATAATTTCGCTGTCATTAAAGAGAATCGCCTTCGGTGCGCAGCCGCATCTGGCCAGTTCCAGGATAATGGCAGCGCCTACCGTCGATCCTCTCCCTTCTGGATATATGAGGATCTTATCTTTGATGCTCTCGCCGTATAAATCATGCCACTCATCGATAACAATTCCGGTTTTCGGATTGACGCCGCCGAAGAACCCAAATGGCATCTTTGATACCAGGGCTTCACCCTTCACGGCGCCGCCGCCTACGACAGTGCGGCCTTTATATACTTTCATCTTTTACGCCTCCTTTGTCCAGACATGTCCGCAAACTGCCGATTCCACGCACTCCTCTGCGCTGCCGAAGACCATTTCCGTTCCGCATTCCATCGGCCCATAATGTACGCACTTGCCGGAATCCGTCATCATCACCTTGAACCCCCACTCCGCAATAGGCGAGATGATCATGCAGGTTTCTGCTCTGATTGTAATGCCCAGACCTTCCAGTTCCTCTCGAATGCCCATTTTCTCTGCCAGGGCGATAGCGGCAGAATTTGCATAAATCCACAAGGCGACGTTATCACTGATTTTACGGCCATTCAGTAACTTTTGCACAGTAATAATTTCGTTGATGGTATAATGTGGACACCCAAGAGCTACGATATCAACATTTTTCCCTTTATGGGTGTTCATCTTTTCTCTTGTTTCCAGTAAATCCTTTTTCGTAAATGTAATAGTCTCCTCAGGATGGTTGCCGCCAAAGGCTTCTTCCAGAGTTCTCGCTTCCGGCGTAATGCCTGCAATATGGAGAAGCGCCACCGAACCAGAGGCTGCTGCAGCCGCGCATAATGCCTTAAGTTCTTCCGTATCAGGAGTTCCCAACATACCAGCTACTACTCCGATACGGTTTCCTAAGAGTTGCCCCAGCCTGAATCCAAGAGCCGGATATTCCCAGGCCTGCAACGGTCTGTTAAGGTGAAGTTCTACAAGCACCTGGCCCCGACGCTCCTCCGCAAGATGCAGCCCCACTTCCGGAGCAAGTCCCAGAATGCCGCAGCAGATGTCAACAATAGCTGACTGCCTGTTTGTCCTGGCGCCGAGGACTGTATTGGCAAAGGCAACCGCACTGGATTCTGACCAGGCTACGTTTTCGCCGAACTTCGGCATGTTGAATCCATAATACGGCGTGCAGGTCCACACGGGAATCACCCCCAATCGGTTTACCGCCGCTTCTAATCTCTTCTGCATGACCGCGTATTCTTTTGGCGTTTTTGCGCCTTCCCAGTCCTCCGCATCCATTCCGTAAGGATCTATGGTAGTCGGGACGGAGAACCTGCCACCCATATCGGCGATTCGTTCTGCCGCTTCTACGCCAGCATCAAAAGCGCTCTTGTATGCGTGCAATACCAAATGTACACTTTGGATTGGAATCAGCCTTTGCGCGCCAAACCCCTCTCCAACCTTTACCAGGATTTCCATCGCCAGTTTCCGTGCCGGACCTTCGTTTCCGTCCAGTATGTTCTGTTGCTGCGGCGTTAATTGTAACGTCATCGTATTCACAACTCCTTTCTCTGATCTCTACTCACTATTAAACGCAACAAATGTGCCAAGAGATCTTCCCACGGCAAACGCATAAAAACATTTGCGCCTTCATTTTCATTTTTCTGACCGTTACTTGCACTTTTTTTGATTATTGTAAACCAATCCGCCTTCATTTTTGAGTTCTGGCTTTGTACTTGCGCGCAGGAGAAAAATCTGATTGATTTTAAAGACATTCGCCCTTTTATCCAACGGTTTTTGATCAGATTTTTCTATATAATTCCTTATATGGCAGTCTTTGTAGAGGAAATCCAGTGTTTGCAAAGGGAGTAGCGCCAGTAAACTTAATAAAAACAAGAATGAAGGCGGAAATGCGGACATGGGCAGCGTTTTGTGCCACCATGCCACGCTTTTTGTGGAATGAAGGCGTGTCAATTCATCTCATGTGTTTTCCGGGTCACCATTAACACGGCAGCAGATATAAATTTAACTTTATTGTCCCCGATTGCTGCTTCTTGCATAGATTCTACTTTCCCCAAGAAAATTAGTGCCAAAAAAGACACTGGTGTCAAACAAGGCACTTTTTATTGCCATATTTGACACCAGTGTAATCTCTGACACCTTTATTCATCCTGCAGTTTTCTGTAAAAGGTTCTGCGGCTGATTCCCAGCTTCTTTATCGCCAGATCGCGATTCCCGTCACAGCTTTCGACGGCGGCTCTGATCAACCGCTGCTCATAGCGGCGCACTGCTTCTGCAAAGGAAACCTCTTCAAGGAGAAAGCTGTTTTGCAGGTCATCGATCAGACTCTCTTCGCAGACATCCTGACTGCTTTCACTCTTATATAGCGCCAGCGGTACAGACCTGACCGTGCCGTCCTCATCCGTCATGATGACCATTGACTCGACGTAATTCTGCAGTTGCCTCACGTTGCCCGGCCATTCATACGCTTCAAATTGATGGTAGGCTTCCGGTGAGATTGAAATATGTTTCTTGTACTTTTCATTGTTTTTCTGCAGAAAGTGATTGATTAACGGGATGATATCCTCTTTTCGTTCCCGCAGCGGAGGCACCGTAATGCCGACCACATTGAGACGGAAATACAAATCCTGCCTGAACTGTTTTGCTTTGATCATTTCCTCCAGGTTCTGATTGGTCGCCGCGATAATCCGCACATCTACAGAGATGCTCTTGCTGCCGCCGACTCTCTCTATCTCGCCCTCCTGCAACGCCCTGAGCAGCTTTGCCTGCATGGCATAGGGCATGTCTCCGATTTCATCGAGAAAAAGCGTCCCCTCATGGGCCAGCTCAAATTTGCCCAGCTTGCCGCCCTTTCGCGATCCCGTAAACGCGCCGTCTTCGTAGCCGAAAAGTTCACTCTCAATCAGGCTGTCAGGTATTGCTGCGCAGTTTACAGTGATGAGCGGTTTGCCGCTGCGATGACTGTTTTCGTGAATCAGCCTGGTGATGACTTCCTTGCCGACGCCGCTTTCCCCTCTGATCAGTACAGAAGCATCGGTATTTGCAATGGTAAGGGCTTTGTCGAGCACTTTATCATAGACCGGACTTCTGCGCACGATTTTCAGATGGCTGAGGGACTGTTTTTCGTTGAGCTGATTGCCGTACTCCCGAGCAATTCCCGCCATTCTGTGAAACTCCTGGTTTAGCTTGTCAAACTCACTGACGTCCTGAAAGATAGAATATGCTCCCTTGATCTTTCCATTTTTTACAATGGGGTAAATCCGCATGGCGACAAACTTCCCTACAGAATGAATCAGCTGCCGGTTGCGGTAAATCGGCTCCCCCGTTTCCAAGACCTTTAAGAGGATGGCATCTGGTTCTACGACATGCAGGTTTCGGCCAATGGTCTTGCGTTCCGACACGCCGACGATGCGGCTGTATGCTTCGTTTTCAAAGCAGATGCGGCCTTCAGCGTCCACAGCGATGACACCGTCGTCCAGCTTGTCCAGGATATCGCTCAGATGCAGTCTCTGTGACGCCTCGATCAAATACAGCAGATCTGCGGTTCTCATCTCACCGACTTTCTTTTCGTTTTCGTCGCGGACCTCCAGCTTCTGCGTATCCCTGATGCCCTCAGGATTGATATCGGATACCAGCTGACTGGCGTAGATATGGTGTTCTAATCGTTTCTCGTCCACATTGGTTCTCATGATCCTACTGATTAACATGATGACAGCCGCCTTTCTTTGCAGTTTCAATCGGTTTTATCTCTTATGATAACAAATAAAGCAATTTATATGCCAATTTAAAAACTGAGAGAAGGCCCTACCGCCGATTCAGAAAAGTACGCACGAGATAAAAAACATAGAAATGAAGGAATCAAGATTTCTATTTCCTATGTTATAAGCGAAGAACCTGTTGAAATGTAATGCGTTTTCGAAAATGTCTATTCTATTTGAATGGGAGCATATAGGGGATAGGGGTATACGATGGGCATTTTGTACGATAAAGTTAGGTTTTTTGATGCTGTCTAACGAATCCCGCGTAACTCTATGACAGTATCAGAAGTCATTTCCTTCGAAAACAGTCCTGATTGCTCACTAAACCTGTGAATATACGGCATGTGGTTACTTTTATGGATTGTGGGCGGCATTTGAGACACTGGAATTGATACAAAAAGTAACCGGAACCAGACATACCCCCTGCCGATGCTCCAATATCGTAATCTTGTTACGCAGGGAATACTCGGATATAGCCAAAAAGCCTAACCTTATTGGAGCAGGGCACAATCTTTAATTAAAAAGTCCATTTGCAGAGCGTTACAACTTGTAACTTATTCGCATTTTTCTATTAAATCCTCAACCTCACAACACAGGACTTTCGCCAACATGATAAGGCGTTCTGCCATCGCTTTGTTGATGCTCTTCTGTCTCTGCTCATACTGCTGAATGGTACGCAGTGGAACAAAGTCTATCTCTTTCGTTTCGTTTTTTCCGACATAGACCTCATAACCTCTGCGGCGCAGTTCAAAGTAGACGATGTTTTCCAGCATTGCTGCAACAGACTTAGGATTGAAGCCCATGATACAGTATTAAGAGAAGAATCAGCAAGATAGAGTTTTTCCTGGGTTTTCAATACAGATTTACCCTGCAAATCATATCTCCGGCAGCGATAAATAACAAATGCCTTCTCCAGCCAGCTCAAATAGTTGTACACCGCCTCAACAGACAGTGAACGCCCCTCGCTCTTCAAAAACTTTGCAATCGCGTTAGCTGAAAAAGTCTTGCCTACATTTTCAACAATATACTTTACAACGCGGTTGAACAGATCAAAGTTCATAATATTATGCCGTCTCGTAATATCGTTCGTAATTACAGAACTGTAAATCCCCTCTACAATTTGATAAGCCGCGCGTTCATCAAAATTACCGAGTGCCACGATGGGAAAACCGCCCAATCGCAGATACTCATTTAACAATTCTTTTGGAGAACGGGAATCAGATTTTTTGAATTCCAGATATTCGGCAAAAGACAGCGTATAGACCGGAATGGAGATATATCGTCCGTCATCTATCATCTGTTCTTTGATACCGTGATACATATCCTTGTCATTCATTTCACTTCCAAAATCTTCCGAAGTATAACGCATACTGATAATATGGTCTGCGGGTACGCCACTGTTCCGCAAATCGTCCCGCAGCATTTCCAAGAAAGTTTTTATAATCGATAGCAAGAAGAGCTGCTTCAACCGAAGCAGCTCTTCTCAATCTTTCAAGGTATTTTGTAACTTTATTCTGCGAAGCGTTCTATCGCTTCTTCGTCGTGCTCACGCTTCTCTTCGATGGCTTCTTTCAGCATCATGTCTTTGACCTTCATCAGTCTGGTCTGGTTTCCACGCTCGTTTTCATCAAGTTTCATGGTGATGTACTTGATGGTCATCTCAAGCTGCGGAATCATGACGTACTCCAAAGCGTTGACCCGGCGGCGGGTCTTCTCCAGCTCCGCCGCCAGCAGCGCCGTCTCTTTTTCCTTAGCGGCCAGATCCAGCAGCATCGGAAACAGGTCCGCCAGTTCGGAGATAGCGTTATCCAGTTCTCCAGATGTACGGGCAAAACCGTAGGGAAAGATGTTGGTCGGGTCTTCTGCCGTCGTCTTGAAGGTGAACACCGGCACGTCTACACTCATGATGTTCTTGTTGCCGACATCGAGGATGACTCCCTGTTTGGGGAACATCAGAGATTCCTCCATGACCTCCTGGCTCATGATGGCGCTGGCTACAGTGAAGTTCTTGTAGACCTTGGCGAGACTCTTTTCCACTTCCTGGCGGAGCCTGCCGTTTTCTCGTGCCAGCTCCAGGAAGTTCTTCATCAGTTCGTCGCGCTTATCCTTCATCAGCTTGTGACCGCGGGTTGCCGTCTTCAGACGTTTTTTCAGCGAAGTGAGCATCATCCTGGTAGGATTTACATTCATTCTTTCTGCCATAGCAACTCACCTACCCTAAATATTTCTCGATATACTCGTCTCTGATTCTCTTGAGTTCACTCTTCGGAAGCAGCTTCAGCAGCTCCCATCCTAAGTTCAATGTGTCTTCAATGCTTCGATCCGTCTCATAACCTTGATTTACATACTGCTTTTCAAACTGCTGACTGAATTTTGCGTACATCAGGTCGATGTCCGTCAAAGCCGCTTCACCGAGAATGGTCATCAGTTCCAGACACTCTTTGCCGCGTGCATAGGCTGCGAAGAGCTGGTTCATGGTATCAGCATGGTCTTCTCTCGTCTTGCCCTTGCCGATTCCCTTGTCCTTCAGACGAGACAGGGACGGCAGTACGTCGATCGGCGGTTTGATGCCCTTACGGAATAGTTCACGAGAAAGGATGATCTGTCCCTCTGTGATATATCCAGTCAAGTCCGGAATCGGATGGGTCTTGTCGTCTTCCGGCATGGTCAGAATCGGAATCATGGTGATAGAACCGTCCGTATCCCTCTTTCGGCCCGCTCTCTCGTACATGGTGGCAAGGTCTGTATAGAGGTAACCCGGATAGCCGCGGCGTCCTGGTACTTCCTTACGAGCAGCGGACACCTCACGGAGCGCTTCCGCATAGTTGGTGATATCTGTCAAAATGACCAGTACGTGCATACCCAGGTCAAATGCCAGGTATTCCGCTGCGGTCAGCGCCATACGCGGCGTTGCAATACGTTCTACTGCCGGGTCGTTGGCCAGGTTCATGAACATGACAGTTCTGTCGATGGCGCCAGTGCGCCGGAAGTCCGATGCGAAGAAGTCCGCTTCTTCGTAGGTGATACCGATGGCTGCAAAGACGACGGCGAAGTTGCTTTCGCCACCGATAACCTTGGCCTGACGGGCGATCTGCGCCGCCAGTTCCGCATGGGGCAGACCGGAGCCCGAGAAAATAGGCAGCTTCTGTCCTCTTACCAACGTATTCAATCCGTCGATGGCCGATACGCCAGTTTGAATGAACTCAGCCGGATAGTCTCTGGCCGCCGGGTTCATCGGCAGTCCGTTGGTATCCATCTTCTTGACGGCAATGATGTCAGGTCCTCCGTCCATCGGTCTTCCCATACCGTCAAAGACTCTGCCCAGCATTTCCGGCGATACGCCCAGCTGGGTACCCTTGCCTAAGAATTTAACGGAACTTTCTTTCAGGTTGATGCCGGCGGAACTCTCAAAGAGCTGTACCAGGGCATCGCTTCCGTTGATTTCAAGAACCTTGCAGAGTCGTTTTTCTCCGCTGGGGAGAATAATCTCTCCAAGTTCATCGTAAGTTACATCATTCACATTTTTGACAAGCATCAGAGGACCTGCAACTTCCGATATTGTCTTATATTCTTTAATCATCGTCCTCAGCCTCCTTACTGATCAAATCTGCGATTTCTTTCTTCATCTCTGCCAGTGTTTCTTCATAGGCAGCGTCGATTTTCTCTTCTTCCACGTATTTAAATCTGCCGATGGTCTCTCTCACCGCCATGCCTGCCACCTGATTGAAAGGCGCGCCCTTGCTGATGGCATCCTTTGCCAGATTGTAGTAGGCAATGATCAGTTTCAGCATCTTGAACTGCTTATTCAGTGAGGAATAGGTATCGATTTCGTGGAAAGAGTTCTGGTGCAGATAGTCCTCACGAATGGATTTGCACGCCTCCAGCTTGATTCTGTCTTCGAAGGACAGCGCATCCACGCCGACCAGCTGTACGATTTCGTCCAGCTCCGCTTCGTCCTGCAGCAGGACCAAAGCCTGGCTCCTAAGCTGCGGAAATTCTTTGCTGACGTTTTCTTCATACCACTGGGTCAGTCTGTCGATATAGAGAGAGTAACTCTGCAGCCAGTTGATAGCTGGAAAATGTCTCTTATACGCCAATGAGGAATCCAGACACCAGAATACCTTTACGATACGAAGGGTCGCCTGGGATACTGGCTCGGAGATATCTCCTCCCGGAGGGGATACGGCGCCGATGGCCGACAGTGCGCCGACTCTTCCATTTGCACCCAGCGAAACCACACGGCCAGCTCTTTCGTAGAACTGGGCAAGTCTGGAACCCAGGTATGCCGGATATCCTTCTTCACCAGGCATCTCCTCGAGACGGCCGCTCATCTCACGCAGGGCTTCTGCCCATCTGGAGGTGGAGTCCGCCATCAGCGCTACAGAATAACCCATGTCTCTGAAATATTCTGCGATGGTGATACCGGTATAGATAGAAGCTTCACGGGCAGCTACTGGCATGTCGGAGGTATTGGCAATCAATACGGTCCTCTTCATCAGAGACTCGCCGGAACGAGGGTCCTTCAGTTCCGGGAACTCCATCAGTACGTCTGTCATCTCATTGCCGCGCTCGCCGCAGCCGATGTAAACTACAATGTCCGCGTCAGCCCATTTTGCCAGCTGATGCTGCGTTACCGTCTTTCCTGAACCGAATGGTCCCGGAATGGCAGCCACGCCGCCCTTTGCAATTGGAAACAGGGTGTCGATGACACGCTGTCCTGTGATCAGCGGCATTTCTGGCACTAACTTTTCTTTGTATGGGCGGCCGCGTCTGACCGGCCACTTCTGCATCATGGTCAGATCTGCAACAGATCCGTCCTCTTTTTTTACACTGCAGACCACTTCTTCCACGGTGAATTCGCCGGCCTGGATGTTTTCAACAGTTCCTTTGATTCCATAAGGCACCATGATTTTCTGCTCTACAACGACAGTTTCCTGGACCGTACCGATGATATCGCCGGCCTCCACACTGTCTCCAGCCTTTACAGCCGGCTCAAACTTCCATTTTCTCTCTCTGTCGAGAGCCGGTACATTGATACCTCTGGTGATATTAGAGCCGACCTGCGCTCTCATGGCTTCCAGCGGCCTCTGAATACCGTCGTACATGGTTTCTATCAGTCCAGGTCCCAGCTCTACAGAAAGCTGCGCGCCAGTCGATACCACCGGAGCGCCGGGTCCAATGCCGGCAGTTTCCTCGTATACCTGGATGGAGGCCATGTCGCCTCTCATTTCTATTATTTCGCCAATTAGTCCAAGATCACCTACGCGCACGACGTCAAACATGTCGGCGTCTTCCATGCCGGATGCGACGACCAGTGGTCCTGATACCTTAACGATTTTTCCCTGACTCATCTACTTTTCACCTCCAAATAGTATGTCTGCGCCCACAGCACGCTCGACGGACTTTCTGACACTGTCCATTCCCGTACCCGATGCCCCTTCTTTGCCGGGGATCGGAATAATCGCTGGAAGTCTTGAGTCCTTGTATTTATCAATATCCTTCACCATGTCAGCAGCCAGACCTTCCGTAATATAGATAATCGCGTATTCGTCCTTAGCCAGCTGATGAAGGATTTTCTTTGCTTCGTCACTTTGGCTGCAAGGGTGTACGTCCAGCCCCACGGCTTTAAAACCCAGGACCGAGTCCCTCTCGCCTATTACACCTATTTTATACATATGGCTCCCTCAATCTTTCACTGATTTGTTCAGCCGATGAACCGATCAGAATCCCGGTCAGGATGATCCTCAGATTGTCGATTTCCAGCTCCTTTGCATACCAGTAACCTGCGATAGGAACGATACCGAAGGTTTCATACTTTGCCTTCTTGTTATATTCCATCATCTGGTTATCGCACAGCTTCTCAAAGAGGTTGAAATCACCTGTCTCTTTGATTTCCTTGCCCCCCTCTGCCATAGCCTCTTTCAGCCCATAGACAGCCAGCTTATCTGCAATCTGTGCAAAGGGTTCCTCGTAGCTTGCAATAAAGAACTGCTCACTGATATTGCCTCCCTCCAAAAAAACCTTTTGGAAGAAGGACCATGGCTTTTCAATCTGTCTCAGCCTGACAAATGTCTTCAAATTCAGAATGTCGATCTGAAGTTTTACGATTCCGATCAGAAAGTCCTCACCTGTCTCTTCTGCGGCCTTCAGCATATCCTTGTAACACGCCTTATCCAGGATGATATCGATTTCCTGAGGATCACCGCCTCGACTGAAGAGATCTGTTGCCTCGATGATGGCGTGTTTCATGTTGACGGGCATGAACATGTAGTTTCTGTCCCTGACCATGGCCACCACCTTCATCCAATCGATATCGCCTGTGGAAACCAGATAAGTGTCGTCGGGGGTAATTCCGAGAAACTCTGACTTCAGACAGACCTTGACGTTGTGATAGTCATAAGGAAACAGACAGAGCGCCAACTCTTTTCTATCCGGAAGGGTATCGTAGATCAAGTTGAAATGCTTGTTCTGCTCCCTCCTGATAAAAGCTTCCACATCGCCCTCGTGAAGTTCTTTGGCTTCGCCGTATCCGAACTCCTGCAGAACTGCTTCTGCAGCGTCCAGATCTTTGCATGAAGCCAGCCTCATCATATCCTGCCAGCTCATCAGATTCCTCGTGTAACTTCCTATATATGCGTCTGCAAAGGTGTATTCTTCTGTTTTACGCTTTGCCATAGAATCTATCTCCTTACTGGAACAACTGGGCGGCGACTTCTCCTACCAGATCTTCCTTCGCCTCTTCGACGAGAGCTTCGACGGTTCCATTGATATAAATGGAACCTTTTTTCAGTAAAAACCCGCCTCTGATGTTCTTCGTCTCTTTTGATAATGTAATCTTGCTGCCTGCAAGCTCCTTCGATAACACGTTGACCAAATCCGTTCCCACTGAGGCTGCATCCTTTTCATTTAGAATGAGTTCTCCTTCGGTTTCTCCGGTCTTTTTCACCAGACCGGCAAGAAAAGCAATATATTCTTCTTTTTCCATGGAAGCGATCTGTTCGATGGCTCTATCAAAACACTCCGTAATCAGCTTCTGCTTTTCTTCCAGAATGATCTTCCTTCCATCGATGTCAGCCACTGCTTTTCTTCTGCTGATCAATTTTTCTTTCTCTTTCTGGCCGCGCTCTTGGGCCTCCCTGAGAACTTTTTCTGCTTCGGATTCTGCTCTGGCAAGGATTGCATCACACTCAGCTTTCGCTTCGTCCAAGGTGACCTGCGCTATGCTCTCTGCGTCACTGACGATCTTTGATGTAATCTTCTCTATGCTCATGATTTTGCTCCTTCATTACAGTCCAAGGTTGAACAGCATCAAAATGGAAACCAGCAGTGCGAAAATCGCGTAAGTCTCAACCATTGCCGCATAAATAATTCCCTTTACCATCTGATCCGGCCGCTTGCCCAACAGCATGATGCCGGCAGCTGCAGTTTTTCCCTGTGAAATAGCGGACCAGATGCCGACAAGTCCGATCGGAAGGCCTGATGCGAAGATATATAGACCCTGAGTCAAGGTCAGATCAATCATATTGCCGCCGAAGAGGCCGATCTTTACGAAGATCAGAAAGGCCATCAGCAGGCCGTATATGCCCTGTGTTCCCGGCAGCGCCTGCAAAATCAGAGTTTTACCGAACTTCTTTGGATCTTCAGCCAAAACACCGGCAGCCGCCTGCCCTGCAATACCGACACCCATCGCACTTCCTATACCAGCTAAAGCTGCAATTGCCGCACCTATCAGTGCCATAACATTTCCAGTAATCATTTTTTACCTCCGTCTGTGTCATTTGTCAATCTGACATATTTTGTATTTTTTCTAAATGGATCAAACTCTTCTCCGCCGTCCTCATAGAACTTGCCGAAGAATTCGATATATTGCAATCTGCTCGAATGCACGAATGCTCCCAGTGCATTGATGGCCAGGTTAAAGGTATGGCCGATAATAAATGCAAAGAGCAGTACCAACGCGCCTGCGATGCCGCCTCCTGCCAGAGAACCCATCAGGTTGACGACCTGAGCGATAACGCCGGTCGCAAGTCCCAGAGCCAGCAGTCTGGCGTAGGATAAGATATCCGACAGATAACTTGTAATATCATATAGGGAACTGAATCCTCCGATGACTTTTCCAAAGCCTTTTTTGTTCCTTCCGCCAGTGAGCAGAAGGATTGCCGCTCCTGCGATGGCCATATACATGCCCGGCTTTACCAGAGCTTCTGATATGGAGCTTCCGCCCAGCCACATGGCTGCACCCAGTATGACTAAATACCAGGAGAAGACGTCGAAGACCGCATCCAGCCATTTGCCTTCTTTGATCAGCATGCCCGCTTTGATGGCCATGCCCAGGAAGATGTGAATCACGCCGAATACCAGGGACCAGATCAAAAGCCTGGTCGGATCGTCGATCGGGTTGAACCACAAGGCCGGTATGGTAATCTCTTTGCCAAATATGACTTTTGCCGCGACTTGGAAGAAATCTCCGAACCAGCCGCCGAACAGAGCGCCCCATAATATGGTGGATAAACCACAATAGAAAAACATTTTGATCATCTTGTAAGTCATGCCTTCCAGGGCGAACTTCCGCAGCACGATGAAACATGCCAGGGCGATGACGATTCCATATCCCGCATCACTGAGCATGATGCCGAAGAACATGGCGTAAAAGAATGCAAAATATTTGGTCGGATCCACCCCTTTGTAATCCGGCAGAGAATACATCTCCGTTATAGATTCAAACGGATAGACCACACTGTTGTTCTGGGTTAATACCGGCACCTCGTCGCCTTCTTCCGGGTCACGGTAAGCAAAACAGCACTGATATTCTGTAAGCATCTTGTCCACGACCTCCATGGCTGGTTCAGGTACCCACCCTTCCAGATTGAAGGTACGCTTGGTCTTCAGCAGCCTGCCTTTGACCTTCTCTCGGTCTCTTTCGATGACCAGCTGATCGTACACACACTCGATACCATATTTCATCTTGTACAAGGTGCTGATTTCTTTCTCAACCTGGCTGCACCGGCTTTCCGTTTCCTGAATTTCTTTGATGATCCGCTCCCGGTTTACGGCCGCGGTTCCGACAAAATCCTTGAACGGCGTCGGCGTGTAACCGTACTGCTTGAGAATGGTCATCACCGCTTCTTGGTCATCCTTCATGGTGATGACGACCAGATAGATCAGATCCCTGTCTCGATCGATCTCCCGCAGTTCCACTGCCTCCCGGCCTTCGCTGACACGCATCGTAAGTTTTTCCACATCTACTGTCGATGGAACGACGCCCAGGTTGATGTTGGTATACCTGGTCTCGTCAATCTCTAAGGGCAGATCATAAATGACCCATGGATTGATCGCGCTCAAATCTGCGTTCTTCTTGTTCACCAGTTCCCGCAGCTTGTGAATCTGATCATTAAGACCGAGGATATGATCGATGTCGCCATAGATTTGCTCTCGTCCTTCCAGCGTCTTTGTGAATTCAGCCTTTTTCATAGCTCTTCTCGTCTTGAACAGCGGACTTTTTGCTGTACTGTACTTCTCCAGTGTCTCCAGGGCCAAGGATACCCGATTGATCTGCGCGTCCAGAGAGGTCACTTTGTTGTCATCTCCGTCCTTTACGCCCAGGTCTTTCCATGTTTCTTCCTCTGTAAGCCGCTGTCCCTGGTCTGTGATCTGCATCACGCCAGCTTCCATCAATTCAGATATGAGTTTCTCTTTCACAGTGTCAAGGCCTATGACAGCCACTTTCTTCATTTTAATTATTGACACTTGACCTCACAATCCTTTCTGCAATTAATTCAATAGCCTTGCTCTCATTGTTTCTGGCATTTTCAATCATAATGTTACATTCATTCTTCGTTTTTTCTAAAAATGAATGGTATTGCTCATCTGATTTCGCCTGCCCCTCTTTCATCAAAGAATCGTAAGTGTCCTTTGCACGGTTCTCGGCATCCAGGGCAATTTGGTCTGCTTTAGCTCTCGCTTCTGCCAAAGCTTGCTTTGAATCTGCTTTTGCCTTTTTCTGAAGCTCATCAGCGTAGTTTTCACTTTCTTTTATCTTTGTAAGTTCTTCAACAAACACTGTTCTTCACCTCCCGTCCGAATTTTGAGAAAAATAAAAATTTTCCTCATGATAATTATACCCCAATTTAATCTGCTAAACAATCATAGTTACAAAGTTAACGAGACTAATACTGTATACTTTCTATACCCTAGACAACAATAGCCTAGTTTTACAAAAGTTTAATGTACGTCCCTCTCCTAGTCAATGATATCCTGTATTATATGCAAAAGGAGGCAGGTTTAGCCGCCCGCCTCCTTTTGCTTAGTTAGTATTATTTGGAAGAAACTTCATCCGTTTTAAAGATGAATTTCACGGTGTCATAATTCCCTCTGTCTCCAAAGGATTTGTAGCTCTTCGCCGCATTTTCCAGCGCATTGATCTTGTCAAAGACGCCGGCCAGGTCGCTGTCAGACAGCTTCGATAGCTTCTTTAACCCTTCTTCTGCCATCTGATCTACCCCTTCGGAGAGCTTCTTTGCTCCTGCATTCAATTGGCTGATGCCAGAAACCAGTTCACCCTCTTTGAGACGAAGCTGGCTGGTGCCTTTGAATAACTGTTCTGCACCGCCATTCAATTTGTCAATGCCTGCAGACAACTGCGTCTGCCCGGTTTTTAAAGCGCTGGCGCCGTCAGAAATCTGCTTGGCGCCTGCTGCCAGCGCATCTACACTGCCAGGAAGCTGTTTTGCGCCCTGTGCCGCAGAATCGACGCCTTGCGTATATGTCAATACCCCTTTATAAAACGTCATCACGTTGTCGATCTCGCCCTTTACACCGGCCAATTGTGTTGCCAGATCCCCCTGGCTGGCAGCAATGGCCTGATCCAGCACCTGCCCATAGTTGTCGGCTGTCAGCGTGACATTCATTCCTGCCGCCTGCAGGCTGCTGCTGGCTGTCTTCAGCACGCTCTCCATCACCTGCTTTGCACCGCTGTTGATCGATGCGCTGCTTGCGGATATCTGCGTCAGGCCATTTGACAGATCAGAAACGCCTGTTTTGAGCTGCGCAGAGCCGTTATATAAAGTATCTGCACCTGTCTTCAAATTATTCGTACCGGCAGTCAATTTTGCCGCACCTGTTTTCAAATCTTTTGTGCCCGTATATAAATCTTCGGTTCCTGCCTTCAGCGTGTCGGTGCCTGCGGTCAATTTTTTTGCTCCAGCCTGCAGCTTCTGAGTTCCTTCATAAAGCTGCGCAGTGCCTTTGATCAGCTCGCTGGCACCATCTTTCAGCTTATCCAGCTGGGCTCTGAGATCGCTCAAATCGGAGCTTTGGTCGATGTTCATCTCAGCGAAGACATCGCTGGTCAAAAAGGTATAAATTGTCTCAATCTGGAAATTTTCTACATCTGATGAAACCGTAATGCTCTCTGGCACATCCAACTGGCTCTTTGAAAGTCCCAGGCTCTCCTGCATGCCAGGAAAGCTGTAGCCTACGACCACGTTTCTGTTTCCGTCGTCCACCGTCTTTCCGTTTGTAACCTTTATACTTGAAAAATATTGATTATCCAGAATCATCCCTGTCACGGCCATAAACGGAACGTAGACACCGCCAGATTTCTGGTGGTTTGTATAATCGATCTGCATGACCACGTGACCACTCTTCCCGGCCAGCTTCTCCGGCGTAATGGCTTTGCCGTCCAGTGTATAGCTGATTTTCATCGTGACAGGCAGCTCTGCATTTTCATAGCCGTCATAATGAAGCGTCCCTTTTTCACTGACAATTCTCTGATGTTCTCTGCCGTCTGCGTCAGTGAGCAGGTAGACGGTCTCGTCGTTTGCCGGCGTCTTCGCCGTCGTCTTAATGCCGTCGTTGACGTTTTCTTTCTTTGCGCCTTGATCGGCAAAGGATGTGATGCTGACGCTGCCCAGTGCAATCAAAGCCACAATCAAGGTCAGCACAAGCGCTTTTGATTTTTTATCACCCTTCATATATTTTTTCATGCCTCTATTACCTCTTCTCTCCTAACTTTTTTTGATTGAAATGCACCCCTAAGGCCGCCTGTAGTTTTGATGATCAGTCCGTCAAAGAGCTTCAGGAAGGCCGGCAGAATGAAGATGACTGCCAGCATGCTGACGAATGCGCCTCTGGCCATCAAACTGCACATGGAGCTGATGATGTCCAGTTCCGAGTAGACCGACACGCCGAAGGTGGCTGCGAAGAAGCCCAATGCGCTGACGATGACTGACGGAATCGAAGTGGAAAGCGCCGTCATCACCGCCTCATCTCTGTCACAGCCGCCAAGCCGTTCTCTCTTATATCTGGTGGTCATCAGAATGGCGTAATCCACTGTAGCGCCTAACTGTATGGTTGACAGGCAGATCGGCGCGATAAACGGCAGCCAGGTGCCTGTGTAATACGGCAGTCCCAGGTTGATGAAGATTGCAAAATAAATGGTTGCAACCAGAATGACCGGAAGGCTGCCCGACTTTAATACGATGGCGATGATGATAAAGATCAGTACGACGGATATCGCGCTTACGATAGCGAAGTCGCGATTGGTCGTCTTCATCAGATCCTTGGTGCAGGCCGCTTCGCCGATGATCATGCCCTTGTCGTCGTAGGACTTGACGATTTTGTTCATAGCCGTGATCTGCCGGTTCACTTCTTTGCTGGCCGTCCTGTATTCGCTCATCACCAGCATCAACTGGTATTTGCCACTCTTGAGAGTTGACCTTACCTCGTCTGGGAAAATTTCGTCAGGAATCTGCGTCCCTGTCAGGGAATCCATGGCAAGTGCCGCTTTGACCCCTTTGACGTCCTCTAATTCGCCGATCATCTCCTGGACATCGGCTTTGTTCATATTCTTATCGACCAGCAGCATGTGCGCATTGCCGACGTCAAACTGATCCATCAGCTTGTTGTTGGATATGACATAATTCATATCCTTTGGCAGCGCCCCAGCCATGTCGTAATAGATATTCGTGTTGTTATATCCGTAAACCGCAGGCCCCAGCACCAACAGGAAGATGGCGAGGAAGATCGGGCTTTTCTTCACTACAAATTTAGAAAGCTTCTTCATGTCCGGTATGATGGACCGGTGTCTCGTCTTTTCGATGATGTTGTCGAAAACAAGAATCAAAGCCGGCAGTGTAGTCACACATCCGATGACGCCGAAGACGACGCCTTTTGCCATGACGATGCCCAGATCCTTGCCCAAAGTAAAGCTCATAAAGCAGAGTGCGATAAAGCCTGCTATGGTAGTGACGGAACTTCCAATGACGGAACTGATGGTATGCTTGATGGCCGTTGCCATTGCCAGCTCCTTATCGCCCTGTATCGACTGCTCCTCTTCGAAGCTGTGCCACAAGAAGATGGAATAGTCCATGGTGACCGCCAGCTGCAATACCGCCGACAGCGCCTTTGTAATATATGAAATCTCACCCAGGAAGATATTGGTTCCCAGGTTGTACATGATGGCCATACCGATGCTGGCCAGAAAGATGACCGGAATCATCCAGGAGTCCAGCAGAATCATCATCGCTACGACCGCGCAGATGACCGCCAGCCCTACATAGTGGGGTTCCTCCTGCTCGCAGAGGTCTTTCAGATCTTTGACCAAAGCCGACATGCCGGTCACATAGGAATTACTGCCTGCAACCTGTCTCACTTGGCCAATGGCCTCGATGGTTTCATCGGCCGAAGTGGAGGAATCGAAGAACACCGCCATCAAGGTTCCCCCGTCTTTATTAAACGCTTCGTAATACTTGTCAGGAATGATCTCCATCGGTACATCGGTGCTCAGCAGGGTGTTGTACCAGATGACTGAGTCCACATGATCTACCTTTTCAATTTTGCTTTTGATTGCCGCCGTCTCCGCCGGCGTCTGATCCTGCACGACGATAATCGAAAAGGCTCCTTTGCCGTAATCGTCCATCAGGATATCCTGCCCTTTCACCGTGTCTAAGTTTTTCGGCAGATAGGTCAGCATATCGTAATTGATCCTGGTGCCCAGCATGCCGAATACCGATGGTATCAGCAGCAGGACGCAGACAATCAAAATGATTTTTCTATGCTTGACTACTGCCGCAGAAAATCTGTCCATATTGTCGTCTCTCCCTTCTAACTAACTACTGTAAGAGATTGTAACGCGACAGGCCGCACAGTTAAATAATCAAAAAAAGCACGGTGCATAAATTTGTTGCACCGTGCCCACATTGTGTAATTTTTTGTCAATTTCATACTCGTGTATAAAGTGTTTTAATATTCTATCATTTATTTTTTAGAAGCTTCCCATTCCTCTGACCACTTTGCCAACGCCTCTACGATCTTTGTTCCCGGCAGGCCTTTTTTGTCCAGCTCCTTCGCCTTTTCGAGGTTTGCTGCCTGCACCAATTCGATAAATGCAGCGCGCTGATCGTCCGTCAATACGACTTCTTTCGTGCCGTATTCTTTCTCAGCCCACTCCATGGCGCCTTCCTCCGATGCCTTGAAGCCGTTGACATTGGCATCTTCAACGACCTTGCGGATTTCATCGCTGTCAATGATCTTCTGAATATCTTCCGGCAGGGAATTCCAAGTGTCCAGGTTCATCAAATGACCAGCGCCGCTGGTATAGCAAAGGTTTAATTTAACACAGTAGTTGCATACTTCTGCAAAGTTGCATGACTCTAGTGTTTCTGTCGGGATTAACATGCCGTCGTACATGTTCTTCTGAAGCGATGAGTATACTTCTGAAAACGGCGTGTTGACAGGTGTTGCGCCGCAATTCTTGACAAATCCATTCCAGTCCGCTTCACACCAGATGGTCAGCCCCTTCATATCTGCCGGCGTCTTTACTTCTTTGTTCACGGTCAATAACTGATACATCGTGCCGCCGTTGAAACCCTGTGCCAAGATATGGACGTCTTTGTATTCGTCAGCGATTTCAGGAAATTCTTCAAACAATTTGTAGGAGAAATCTACTACTGCATCTTCTGGAACGCCAGAGGTGATGCTCTTCCAGTTTTCTGAAATGACGAATCCATCGTTTGCATAGCGGTGAACGTCTGCAATATCTGCTACGCCGCCTACAAGCTGCTGATATTCAGCATTGGCATCGATCAAAGTATCATCGTAATAAAATGTACACTTCACCCTGCCATCGGTTGCTTCTTCCACTGCTTTCGCCCATGCGCGCCAGCTCTCTGCCTGGAAATTGTTTTCCGAAACCGCCAGGCTGAATTTGAGGTTGTAAGTTTTCTCTGCGTCTCCGTCACCGGAACTTCCACATGCTGCCATGGCAAAGACCATTGCAATCACTAGAGCTACAGTCAATAGTTTCTTTTTCATCAATTTTTCCTCTCTCTTAATGTCACTTCGTTGATTCTTCAAACATCTGCAATATCTTCTATGACAAAATTTTATCATGGTTGTTCCTAAGAAACCAATTCATTTTCAGAATATTATGTTATAACTATTATTTATACGGACATTCAATAGATGCCTTCTACAGTGTGCCACTGGCATATCTCTTCTGCAGTTCCTTGAATTGGTTCATATCATGACCAAAGAATACTTCCGCGTTGTTCACTTCAGAAATTGCTCTGATTTTTTCAATAGTTCTGTAATATCCCGCCTCATCGATACATACACCTGCCATCTGTGCCGGCGGCCCATAATGGGCCTTGGAATATACCGCATCTGACGCCAGTATATAATTACCATTCTCTCCCTTCACAAGCAGGGCCAGCATGCCATAGGAGTGGCCCGGACCGAGATGATACACTGTAACCTCATCACAGAGCTGCATGCTTTCTTCATACATGAGCTGCCACCTTATGCCTGCCTTAAGACTGTTTTCAATGTCCGTCTTTACATGGAAGGTATCCGTAAGCTGATCCGTCGCGTAGTTTTTCATCACAGAGATGAATTCCTCTGCACTGACTAGTGTCCTGGCCGCGGGGAAGTATTTCAGACATCCCATGTGATCCACATGCATATGGGACAGCACGACATACTTGATCTCTTCCGGCTGAATTCCGATTTTTCTAAGCGAATCCACAACAGTTCCATTCTCACCCGGCTGATAGGGTGTCTGTTTCAGCCATTCGGGCCAGACCTTCATGCCTTCATCGTCACAGGCACAGTCGAATAAGATGTAGCCAATGGATGTATCTAACAAAAAAGAATGAACCGGAATGTCGTTACTAGTTTCAGCCTCGTTCCTGTCTAGCAGCACCGGATTTTCCTTTCCCAAAAGCAGCACGCCGTTATCTAATAAATGTAGTTTCATCTGTTACCTCCCTTCTGACGGACCGTTAGGCTCGAACACCACTTTGATGGTGTGGGGATCATTGAGAACGTGTTCCATTCCCGCAAAAAATTGATCTAACGGCAGGACCTCCGTAATTGCAAGCTCCGGATCTACCTTTCCTTCTTCGATTGCCTTGAGTGTCTGGGGAAACTTAAAATGCTGGAAGGTGGAACCAATGTAGCTCAGCTGTCTTGTTGCAAACAGTTTCATATCAATCTCAACCTTCTCCGCCGCTTTTACGTTATTCTGAAACGCATAATTTACAAACGTGCCGCCCTTTTTCAATAGCTCTATGCTCCTTGTAATAAGGTCTGCATCTGCGGTCGTGTCGATGATGTAGTCAAATCCATGGGGAAATTGTTTTTTTAACACGGTTTCGTGTTTTTCGTAGTGCTCCCTGTCTACTAAAATGGTTTCGATTCCTCTTGTCCTGATTTTTTCTAATTTGCTTGCAACCATGTCAGCCGCAACTACTGTTGCCGCAGCTGAACTTTTTGCCATCTGCGCCAGGATATTACCGCTGGCTCCGCATCCCAGAATCAGAACTTCAGACCCATATTTGAAATTGCACCTTTCCATACAGTTGTATGCGCAGCCCACCAGCTCCGTTATCGACGCGGCTTTCATTGAAACACTGTCAGGAATTCTGTAAACCAGATCTTCATCCACGGCGACAAGTTGGGCAAATCCGCCGTTCAGAGTCTGCCCATAGGCTTCATTATTATCACAGAACCGCACTTCGCCCCGCTCGCAGTAATAGCACTTTCCACAGGGCTTATTGGCATCAGCCGTTACTCTGTCACCGACCTGAAAGCGCCTCACATCTTTGCCGATAGCCTCAACGATGCCAGCATATTCGTGTCCCGGTATGAGCGGATAGCTTCCGAATACCGAATAACCCCCGTAATGGGCGGCATCCGCAGGCTTACATATATCCGACGCGTAAACCCTGATCAGTACGTCCGTATTCTTTAAAACCGGATCCGGCACATCCGTATATGAGGCATTTTCTCTGCCGCCTTTTTTGAATAATATCGCTTTCATTTAATCCTCCCGGTACCTGATCAATTTGTCAATTTCGTCTTCCGTCATGGATGCTCTCGGGCCTACTACCCGCATGCCGTATTCTATAATCATGCCCAGTTCCTCTCGCAGATCATAATATGCACAGTGTCTTCCCAGATGGTACAAGTCGTACAGCGGAACCTTTCCCAGGTCATTCTTCAGATAATCGATGCCCTCTTCTCTGTTAACCATTCTGATATTGAGATGGTGAATGCCTGGACCGCCATTTTCCTTTAAAAAATCGGTGACCACATTGGATTCTTCCTCATATCCCGGAAGGGGCGCAAACAGTTCGATGTCCATACCTCCCATATAAAAATTGTACTGGTGGTAGTGATAAACGCCCTCTATGCCTTTATATTTCACCTCCGTCAGCCTGCCTTCGGCATAGGCGTCACGGGAATCAGAATAAGATACAGCGTTTTCATCAATACCCATCAGTTCGCGGAAGTCAGCGAGTCCCTCTTCCAGGTCATTGACCATGACCGCTACCTGGCATACCAGATCCATATTCAGTTTCGTCACGATTCTTACCCTTCCTTTCTATCTTCTGGCGCAGGGGCCCGCCATGGCATCCCAAGGCGCTGCGCTCATGCCGATTTTGCTTTCAAAGTCATAGAGCTTATAAGTTCTGCCCTCTGTCACTTCCTCATACAGCGGAGAAATTCCCTTTGCCTCGTACATTGCAATCAATGCGGGATAGTCCTCCGCATAAAACCCGATGTGGTGAAAACCCTGCCCACTCTTTTTCAGTTTATCAGAATAGGGGTCTCCGCCGCCTTTATTCAGGGGCTCCACGAGTTTGATCTGCACGCCGCCAAGATCAAAGCATGCCCACTTGACCGGGCACTCTATACGGCGACCCCGATAAATGCATCTCGCGTAATCATCCGATTCGCCTGTCTCTATGGAAGAGACATCAAATTGAACCATTCGTTTCCAATTTTCCATGGTCTCTTCTACATTTCTGACAACGCAGACCACCTGGAAAATCTGAGAATTCCATTCCTTTGTCTGTAGCATCTCTGCCTCCTCTCTATTCTTCGCCATATGCGGTGTAAAGTGCCGCCACATCCCGCCTTGCAGACTGGATATAGCCGGACATGCCTTTCATCATGGACTTGTGATAATACATATTTTCTGATATGAGCCAACCTTCAAAGCCGATGTCCTTCACCGCACGAGCTGCCTCTTCAAAATAGGTAATCCCTGTTCCAAATGGAACCAGAGGTGATTCTACATTGACATAGCCGTCCTGGTTGCCGCCGTTATCTTTAATGTGAAAGTGGTCGATTCGATCCTTTCCCAACGCCCGTATCATTTCTGGCGGATATCCTGTTCCGTACATGCAGGGGTTGTGGGTATCGAAGCACAGCGTAAGCTTTCCGTCAAATTGATCCAAAAATGTGATATGATCCTCTAATTCCATATCTGTTTCCATTGCGATGTTGACACCGTATTCCGCCCCCATTTTTACGGCATAAGCACAAACAGCCAGGACATGCTGTTTCTTTGCAGCATTGTTCATGCGCATTCCGTCTATAACGACCGTGGGAATACCCATCTCCGATGCAGCGATGACCCCCTGCCTGATGCTCTCAAGACAGATTTTGCCTTCCTCGGAATCGAGGCTGCTTCTGAAATACCCCTGGTGTCCCAGTGTATATAAATGAATGTGAGGAAACTCGATGTTATACCTTGCACCAGCGTTCAGATAGTATTCTTGTACTCTTTTATTTCTCAATGGATAGCCTTGCAGGGATCCACCGCCGTCTCCCAGCTGCATGCCGGAAAAGCCCGCCTCACTTGCCATTTTGACGGCTAATTCCCCCCAGCAGGGGAATGCCCACTCCACTGCGCCGAATTTAAATCTTGCCATATGAGTTCCTCCCTTTTCGATCAAAAACATGCTGTAAGGTTTCTACATCCTTTGCGAGGAGCGTCTCATAATCGCCTCCTACAGGATTCAGATCACTGCTGTAATACGCCGTATCGGAAAGAACCCACCCTTCAAAACCAATCTCTTTGATCGCTTCTGCGCACGCTTTAAATTTAGAATCACCCCGGCCCAGTAAAGCGTTTCCTGCGGTTTCTTCTGTGAGAAAGCCCTCACTGTCAGCAGTTAAATCCTTAACTCTGAACTGACCGACCCGATCTCTGCCTATTTTTCTGATCATTTCTTCTGGATTCCCCACGTCACAAAGCTCTGGGTCAATAGTATTGAAATCCAGCTTGACTTTTCTCCCCAGGGAATCTATCCTGGCAATCTGTTTTTCCGCTGCTATCTCTGTCGTCACATAGATTTTGATGCCATTCTCTTCTCCCGCTTCCGCTGCATATAGGAGTTTTTCATAAGCGTACTCATGTTGAAATACGCCAAATAAACCTCTGGCAGAAAGGGTCACTACCGGGATGTGCATGGCCTTCGCCGCCGCAATTGCCTTATCTATGGTTTCGATGCATTCTCTGCCTGCCAGAGTCTCCTTGGGAGCTTTGATAAATCCCTGGGTCTCCAGCAGATGCAGTTTCAACCCGATCAGCTCGATTCCGCATTTTGCAGCAGCTTCCATGTAATCATTCTGGACATATTCGTCCGTCATCGGAAAGGAATCCTCTCTTCTGAGATCAAGTCCCAAACGTTCATATTCCACATATCTGTTATTTAACGGATGCGGCTGCAAATATCCGCCCCCATCAGTAATTTCCATACCGTCAAATCCAGCTTCCTTTGCCATCTCCATGGCAAGCGAACCCCAGATTGGAAAGCAGTACTCACTGGCTGCAAATTTTATTTTTCCCATGGTCTCCTCCAAATTCCCATTTCTATTTACCATCGCAACAGCCATTTGGTTCAATGATAATTTTAATGAGATCCTCATTGCGGTTGTTCTCATCAAGGGCCTCAAAGTAGTCCTCCAGCGGATAGGTTCTGGAAATAATCAGCTCTGGTTCAACCTTGCCCGTGCTCATCGCTCTGAGAACCTTTTCAAAATCATGATGCTGGAAAGTCGTGCCGATATAGTTGAGCTCTTTTCTGGCGATGAGAGAGATATTCAGCGTAATATCCTTTTTCTCTGTGTTCGAAAAGGAATAATTTGCAAACTTTCCCTGTGGCTTCAACAACTCGAAGGTTCGCTCACTGAGCGCCGGATCTCCTGCCGCATCAATAATGACGTCAAACCCGTGAGGGTACTGTTCCATCAAAATCTTCTCATGGTTTGCATAATCCTCTCTGTCGACCAGGACGGTATTCACACCTTTTGCCGCTATCTTATCGAGCTTGCCCTGATTGGAATCGATGACCGTCACGGTTCCCGCCTCAGAACTCTTTGCGAGCATGGCGAGGAGCATTCCGCTGGCGCCGCTGCCGATGATGAGCACATCCCCCGAATATGGAATTTCACATCGTTCAATACAGTGAAACGCGCAGCCTGTCAGTTCTGAAAGGGCTGCCGCTTTCATGGAGACATTTTCGGGAACCCGGTACACGTGTGTTTCCGGGGATACGACCAGTTCTGCGAAACCGCCGTCAATGCTCTGACCTAGCGCTTTGTAATTCTCGCAAAATGGAAAGGCCGCTCTCTGACAGAAGTAACAGGTTCCGCATGGCGCTCCGTTATCGACGGCAACCCGGTCTCCCGGTTTAAAATGTTTCACCTCGCTGCCTACGGCTTCAACAATTCCCGCAAACTCGTGCCCGGGTACCACAGGATATTCTCCTAGCATGGAAGTGCCCTTGTCGTGGCCAGAATCTGCCGGCGTACAGATTCCGCACGCCATGAGACGCACCAACACTTGATTTTCAGCAACAATCGGATCTGGAACCTGGCAGATGCTGGCGTTGGCACGTCCTCCTTTTTTGTATAATAATGCTTTCATTTCTCTATCTCCTTTAGCCTTCGAAGAACTTTCTCGGATTGTCAATGGTCAGACTCCAGAGATATGCAGGGTCGCAGCCCATTTCTGCCAGTTCTTTAAACAAACGGTTTTTGATGAATAAAAACCTCTCCGGGCAGACGCTCCAGACCTCTCTATAGATCTCCTCTGGCTGATTGTCGTACAGGGTGGATGCGCACATGATATCGTGAGAAAACAGCATCCTGTCTCCCATTCCGGCATCCAGCATGGTCTTGACAAACTTGATCCTCGTTTCTGTTCCAACAGCGTATTCGCCCGGGAAAGAGATAATCGGCATTCGATCCACGCCAATCCACGCCCCCTGGTCATAGATCCACTTCACAAAATCGATATCTGTGGTTTCAGGAATGTGATCGACCACAACGTCGTTCATATCCACGCCCTCTTCCCTCAAGAACTTCAGCTGATGCCTCGGTGTTTCCGTCGGGCAGTAGGTATGAAGCATGACTTTTTTGCCGGTTTCTCTCTGCGCCATACCCACTGCATGGTGCATCTTTGTAACCCATTCTGTCGGGCCTTCCTTATCCATAGATGCCTTTAGTATCCCTGCTTTGATATCCGTGCCGTCACACCCCTTGTTGATATCGTCAGCAAAGCACTGCGCCCACTGTTCTGCTGTAGATGGTCCCAGATACGGCGGCTCGCAGCCCCACCATCCAGTAGTGGCAATGATGTTGACTCCCGAAATCTCGCTGACTTTTTTCAGTTCCTTCACGTCTCTTCCCAGCGTCACAGGAGAGGCATCCACTACTGTTGAAATGCCGTTTTCTTTCATTTCTTTCAGGTCGCTTAGAATCTGCTGCTCAAAGTTTTTGCCATACAGCTGAGGATAACTGAGCGCAACGCCCATACTGGACGTGCATACGTGCTCATGCATCAACACCGACCCCAGCTCTTCCGTCTTTATTTCTCCTAATACCGTCTGTACTGTCTTCATTTTTCACTCCTCCTATCATAAGAAACTGTCCGGAGATTGCGCTAAGACACGCTCCAGACAAAGAGTTTTACGATATTTACATTATTTCCTTCTCATTTTGCTCCTTTTTACTGTGTCGCATATTGAGCAATCGTTTCTACCATTTTGCTGCCAGGCAGCTCTAAATCATCTAGTTTCTTAGCGAGGACGGCTTTGGATTCTGTCAGCTTGTTCAGAAATGCTTTCTCCGCTTCCTTTGATGGGTATATAATTTCAGTGCCATATTTTTCTTCTGCCCATTTCAATGAAGTTTTCTCAATGGCAATTCCATCTTCAAAATTCGATTCCTCTAATTTTGTTCTCAAAACTTCATCATCTATGACTGCTTTTAAATCGCTTGGAAGATCGTTGTAGGTATCCAGATTCATGTAGTACCCCGGTCCGCTCAGATACCAGAAGTCAATGTAAGTGACATAGCCACATACCTCTGCAAAGTTGCAGGATTTCAGCGTTTCTGCTGCAATCATCAATCCATCGTACATATTCTTCTGTAAGGAAGAGTACACCTCAGACCATGGCGTATTAACAGGAGTTGCTCCGCAGGCCTTTACAAATTCATTCCAGTCTGGCTCACACCAGATTGTCATGCCTTTCATATTGTCAGGATTTTTCACCGCTTTATTTACGGTTAGAAGCTGATAGCCGCCTCCGCCCGTATAAGACTGTGCTAATACCTTGACATCTTTAAACTCATCCATAATCTCAGGATACCGTTCACAGAAGTCATAGGATAGAGATACCTGCCCTTCCGAAGGGATCCCAGCCGTAAGCAGCTTCCAGTTCTCACTGATATGGAACCCATCACTTGCCAAACGCTTGGCATCTGCGATATCGGCGACGCCGGCCGTAAGTTGCTGCATTTCAGCATTTGAATCGAGCAAAGTGCAGTCATAATACTTTGTGAATTTGATGCGCCCGCCTGACTTTTCATGAATGGCGTCCAGCCATTCGTCCCAGTTTGCCGTCATGAAATTGTCGGCACTATTTTCCCAATTGACATTCAGGTTATATGTATCTTTTGTCGTGCTATTGTTGTCATTTTCGCAGGCTGCAAAGGTTAACACCATTATCAGCGCGAAAAGAAGTGCGGTTAACTTCTTCATCTCTTCACTCCCTCCATAATTCAATAGGAACGAATCGCACCTATCATATCACTGTGTATCCTAACACTCCAGGCAGCCATTCGCAGATTGCAGGGAAGAACATCAACAGGGCAAGTCCCACGAAATCGGCAGCCAGGAACGGCGTAACGCCCTTGAATACTTCCGCAAGAGGGCGCTTTGCAAGTCCCTTTAAGAAGAAGGCAGTCATGCCCATCGGCGGAGTCAATCCTCCGATATCTCCCATCCGGACCATGATGACGCCGAACCAAAGGGCTGAATATCCACATTGCTGTACGATCGGCAGGAAGATGCCGACTGTCAGCAGAATCATGGAAGTCGCGTCGAAGAACATCCCCAGGATGATGTATACGATGAGGATGATGACCATCAGAACGCCGTTCGGCAGTGCCAGTCCCAGAACTGCATCCGACATGGCAAAGGTCAGTCCTGAAAGCGCCAGCATCTGCTTCATGAGCATTGCACAGGAAATGACCATGTAGATCATGCCGATCATGTTGGCGCTTGCAATCAATATGTTTTTGAAAATCTTAAAGTTCATTCTCTTCTGCACACAAGCGACAAAGAAGGCCAATACCGCGCCGAGAGCGCCTGCCTCTGTCGGCGTACAGATTCCGATCAAGATACCGCCCATTACGAAAGCTACGACTACAAGAATCGGCCATACCTCTTTCAAAGCAATTAATTTTTCCTTGGCTGTCGTCTTCGGACCCCGAGGACCGGCATCAGGTTTTACTTTGCACCAAAGAGCTATGACGATGACGTATAATCCTGCCATCAATAAACCGGGAACGATTCCAGCGATGAGCAGACTCCCGATGGAAGTGCTCGTCATCATGCCATAGATGATGAACATGGAGGATGGCGGAATCAAATCTCCTAATTCTGAGCCCGCTGCGATGGAGCCCAAGGCCATTTTTTTGTCATACCCATACCTGGACATCTCTGGAAGGGCAATTGCGCCGACTGCCATGATAGAAGCCCAAGGAAATGCTGTAACTGCAGCGAAAACGGCGCACGCGATAATAGTTGCGATACAGAGTCCGCCCTTAAAATGCCCCAGCCAGCTTCTGCAAGAAGTGTAAAGTGAGGTTCCCATGCCTGTTTCCGTAATGATGGTCGCCATCAGTATGAACATAGGCAATACACAATAGTCATAGCTGGATATCATCGAGAACAGCGCAGTGGATACGACAGAAATTGTCCCCTTCGCCCCGCTGATAAACAGCAGCCCTACGATTCCACTTGCCAGCATCGCGTAGCAGATTTTAACGCCAATGAGCGCAAGGACGAAGAATAATACGATACTTAAAACTCCTATGGTTACCGTTGTCATATCTGTTCACCTCCGCCTTTGTTCTCCAGTTTCTGATTGATTTCTTCGGTTTCCTCTGCGAGATAAGTCTCCAATTGTTGTTTGTTGCGAATCACTTTTTTGCCCATCGCAATTCGAAATGCATCGATCATCTCAATTGCTGCTGCAAAAAGCGTACATAACATGCCAAATGCATAGACCCAGCGGAAGATGAAGATTGGCAAATGATTTGTGGTTGTAAGTTCCAAGGCCTGCGTCCTGATCCATGCATAATCCGCCAGCATATAAACGGTGTACAGCATGACGATGACCGTCACGATACCCGCAATCCCTTCTAACGCCGCCGTGATTCTTGGTTTCAGGTGACTCGTTATGATGTCCATCTCCGTGTGGGCGCTTTTCATCGTCGCATAAGGAATCGTAAATGACGCTACGCCTGCGCCGCATAGCTGGCAAAGCTCATAGACCATCTTGATGTTGATATCTGCAGTTGTACGTGTTACCATGTTCGTAAACATGGTAACACTGGCAATACAGAGGAAAAATCCCGCCAAAAGTGCAAATACAACTCCGATTGTCTCTTCGATTTTAATTTTTCGTAGATCGTAATTGTTCATAGTCTTACCTGCCTGATTATTTTTTCTCGTACTCCGCACTAAGTTCAATAATTCTGTCCAAAAGTTTTGTTCCCGGTAGTCCCTGGTCATCCCACTCTTTTGCGATGCTTTTCTTTGACTGATTCAATATGTCGATAAATTTTTGCTGCTGGGCATCAGATAACTCGATGACTTCTGTTCCATGGTTTTTCTCAGCCCATTCGATGCTTGATGCTTCTGATTTGTGACCGCTTTCAGCCTGCTCCTTTTCAATATATCCTCTGATTTCAGCATCATCAAATACTGCCTGGATAGACTCAGGAAGCGAATTCCACGTGTCTAAACACATCAGATGTCCAGGTCCTGCCAGATAATTTAGATTGACCATGGTGATATAGTTGCAGACCTCCGCAAAATTGTTGCTCTGAAGGGTTTCCGCTGCAATCAGCAGTCCATCATACATATTTTTTTGAAGAGAAGAATACACTTCTGACCAAGGCGTGTTAACAGGCGTTGCGCCCAGAGCCTTGATGTAATCGTTAAAATCGGCTTCGCACCAGATTACCATGCCCTTCATATCTTCCACAGAGGACACCTTCTTTTCTGTAGTGAGGAGCTGGTAGGTTCCGCCATCCATGGCGTTAGCCATCACCTTGAAATCTGCAAGTTCGTCCTGCAGTTCGGGAAATTCATCGATTAAGGTCTGGGTCATTTCAACTTGTCCGTCTACCGGCGTACCCATGGTGATGCCCTTCCATTTTTCGAATATCGTGAACCCATCTGATGCAAGCTTATGTACGTCACCTATATCAGCGATTCCTGATTTCAACTGCGTCATTTCAGCATTAGCGTCCAGCAGCGTGCTGTCAAAATAGTTTGTAAAGGTTACTTTGCCATCGGTGGCCTCTGTAATCTTATCTTCCCAGCCGAACCATACGCTTACTGTACGCATCGATTCTCCGCCTTCGAAGCTGAACTTCAAATTGTAAGTGTCTTCGCCATCTCCGCCTGCAGACTTGCCGCCACATGCGCTGAGCGCAAAAGCCATTGCAAGCACGAGGAATGCTGCCAAAATTCTTTTTTTCATTTTCACGACCTCTTTTCTTTGATTTCAGATCAGATTTTTGATTGATGATACCGATAAAATAATGGCAAGAGAATGATAAAACTTTGTCAAATCCAGTCATTCTCTTCTATTATATTTACATCATAACAAGTTTCCCTTTCATAATCCAATCACTAAAAAGAATGTATCCGCATAACCAAAAACTATATTATGGCATGAAACTACACAAGTGACTGGAGTGCATAAAATGCACATTGACCAGCCGGCCGCCACGGTCCTTTTGTACTTTTTGCTGTATTTTGGTTTGAAGTTAAGAGGGACGCTATGATTATTCTGAAACTTAAACAGGACATACCGTTGGATATGTCCTGTTTTTAAATATTGAAAAAGCCAAATCTTAGTCCTAGCGAAACGCCTTCCTCATCGTCATCAGATCCCTTATCGCCAAATCCATAAAATCCTCGTCACCGTCATTCATAGGAGGAAGATAATAATAATTCTCTGTCATGATCCAGCCCTCATAGCCGATCGCTTTCAAAGCTTCTACAGATTCTGCGAATCCGCCGTCACCCTCTCCCAGAAGCACACAGCCACGCTGTCCCCTTTGAAACAATTCTCTTTTACTGTCTTTCACATGTAGATGACTGATTTTTTCTTTGCCAAATCCTGCTATCTGTTCCTGCGCATTCCCCGTGCCAAATCGGAAGGGATTCAGGATATCCATGCAGATTTTCACATCGCTGTCCAGAGCACAAAGAAGTCTCTCTATCATCTCCAGCGTCCTTCCCGATTCAATGGCGATTTCAACATCACATTCTTTGGCAAGCCTGCAGGCAAAGTCCAGGTGGGAGACAACGTGATCAAAAGTCGCCTCCGTTGGATCTACCGTAATGACGATGATAGGAATGTCCAGAGTTCTGCATGCTTCAAAACCCTTGACGAGACTTTTTCTTGCCCATTCCCCTTTCGTGGTGCCTTCTGCATAGTTCATAGTTCCCTCACTTAACAAGGCTCCCAAATTTAAGGAATGAAGCTTAAGATCGTACTTCTGCGCTGTCTCCCTGTAAATTTCCTGTACGCTCTTGTGATTGAGGGGATAACCCATCTGTCTTCCGCCTGTTTCGCCAATCTGCATTCCGTCAAAGCCTGCCTCCTTTGCCAGCCTGATCGCCAATGGGCCAGAAACAGGCAGTGACCATTCACATATTCCAAAAAAATATTCCATCTGCTTCTCCAATGATATCTATCCTCTGATCAAACGGCTCAGCTCCTCTGCTGTGATGCCGTTCATATAATAACTCGATTGCAGTGCTTCCAGCTTTTGCGTCAAGTTCTGGTCCAAAGCGGCGCCTCTCAGACCTTCTTCCAGTTCCTCTATTTCGCCGTTCCCAAAGAAATCTCCATAGAATTTAATTTCTCCTATACATCCATCCTTTGCATTCATATGTACTGTCACAAGGCCAGCCGGAAACTTTTCTTCACGAACCATGGAATAGGCTGCCGCTCTTCCATAGTTCCAATTCCATGTCTCATATTTTTCTCTTTGGATTCTTTTGATCTTCGTTAAGTCCGCCTCTGTCAGAACGTATGGCTTGGCGGAATCCGTTCCTAATATTTCTTCTTTTAAAGCTTCTTTAAATTCATCCATCGTAATCGGATACGGCGCACCTGCATTGATGGTGGTAACCCTGCTCCTGACTGATTTTGCATTTTTAGAAATGAATTTCGCTGCTTTGACCTTCAGTGCATCAGACACATCGGTCAAATTAGAGTCTAACATGATACATCCGTGATGCAAAACCTTTCCTTTCTTCACATACTGTGCATTTCCGGAGAATTTCTTCCCGTCGATGGTCATATCGTTGCGCCCGTTAAAGGCAGCCTGCACACCGAATTTCTTTAAAGCATTGATGATCGGTATGACAAAGACCTTGAAATTGAAGTCCGAAACCTCTTTTGCATCTACAATAAAGGTGAAGTTCAAATTCCCCGCATCATGATAAACTGCACCGCCTCCAGAGAGACGCCGCACTACAGAAATCTTGTTTTCATCGACGTAGGCCTGGTTGATCTCTTCTATGGCATTCTGATATTTCCCGATGACGATGGTGTTGGTATTCTGCCAGAGCATAAAACAGCTTTCGTCTGTCGGCACAGAGTCAAAGAGATACTCCTCTAAAGCCAGGTTAAAGTATGGATTCGTACTATTCGATTCAATATATTTCATATTTACCTCGCAGTATTGGCAAGTTGTACTGGAGAAGGTCCGCATTGGTGAAGTCCGGACTGTGTTTATCCCAGTACATCAGCGCTTTTTTTCTATAACTGTTACGATCACGTTCTTCATCTGGAAGATGGTAAAAGAAAGTTTCTGTATAATTTAGCGCTTCAATCTGTTCCCGCCACTTCCTATGCCATAAGAAAATGTGGCATAAAAATACTACAGAATATTTTTTCTTCGTAAACCGACCTAGCCACTCCATGGCAACATAGTCCATATCTGCAGTCAGCAAAACATTTGCGTCTCCCAGGATGATATTGTAGATATAGTGGTCCGGATATCGATAGGTGAGGTGGTTCGTCTTCATATATTCGATGTGAAGCGACCCAAAATCAAGGTTCTGTATTTTTCCCGCTTCTCCTGTCAGAAAA
>ERZ791934.398-NODE-398-length-60141-cov-4.582382_pt1 | contig 60141 bp, 62 predicted proteins | sample MGYA00510125_ERZ791934 | MGnify/ENA primary metagenome ERZ791934 (study PRJEB30046, sample SAMN00993240) | human gut metagenome | study: EMG produced TPA metagenomics assembly of the A metagenome-wide association study of gut microbiota in type 2...
ATGGCTTTTACGCACTCATCCAGATTCTTCTGTATATCCTTTCCCCAGAACCGTATCACCGTCCATCCCTCAAAGAGCAGTTTTTTATTTACCTCTTCATCCCGCTGCCGGTTCCTTGTAATCTTGGGAATCCAGTAATCCGGATTCTTTCCCATGGCAAGTTTGGGCCTTAATATCTCCCAGTCCTTGCCATGGAAGAATTCGCCGTCGCAGAAGATGGCAATCTTATACTTCGTCAGAACAATATCCGGCCTGCCGCTCAGTTTGTCATAGTTCTTCCGGTACCGGTATCCTTTGGCCCACAATGCCTTTCGCAGCTGGACTTCTATCTTGGTGTCCTTCCCTTTGATATGCTGCATCGTTTTTCTTCTTTGCTGCTCGCTGAGAACATCCATTTTTCTACCCCCAATTCTGCTTTAGAGTAAAGAATGCGCTTTCTATCACAAAAGGCACCTGCCTTACGCCAGATGCCTTTGCTTGCTATATGTAGAGTATCGCTATATTGGCGATCCAGAGCACGATCGCAAGCACCAGTCCCACGATGCAGAGTATCCTGCCCGTCTTTGCCTGGCTGGCCTTACTGGAACCTGAGCCCATTCTCGCCCTCGATATTCCAAGGCACGCAAATATAATGCTGACGATCGGTATCCAGCAGAACACAAGGCTTAATATGCCGAACGTCAGCGCCATTGTGGCCGCCTTTGTGTTGTCCACCGTATGTACCGGTATCGGCTGCGGATTCGGCACTCCCTGTGCTCCCTGCGGATTTTGCATTCCCTGTGATACCGGCACCGGCTGCTGAAGCGTCACGAACAGCTGCTCCAGGCTCTCTTTATAAGGCTTCTTCGCCATACATCCCACGAATCCGTCGAGGTCCCATTCGCCTCCGGCCGTTCCTTTTATCCACGCCTCCAAGTGAAGCGCTCCGTTGGAATAGAACCATTTCAGGTATTTATAGCCTTCCAGCATGGCATCTCCCGCGCGGTATGCCGGCTCGCCTTTCCAGTCCGCCATTATAAACTGATTCTTCTGGAGATAGTCATTCATTATAAAATGAACAAAATCATCCGGCTGGTTTATCACCAAATCTCTTACAAATCTTGCCATATTACCCTCCTCGATAAGCAGCCTCTTCACTTCTCTCACTGCTTTTGTATAATACAGTATTAACGTATCATTTTTTTCATTAAAAAACAATAAAGTCCCGCTTATTCTCCTCTATTTTACTGTATAATCATCTTTAGAAGACATCACCCTGGCACATATTTTTATAATATGCGCATTACAAATATTTAAACGATAAGGAGATACTGCTTATGAGAGGAAATACCATCGTTGAACAGGTCGATCATGATGGCAATACATACATGGACGTGGACATCAGCCTGTCGGCCAAAGATCTTTTGGAAGTCTTGAAAACATATTTCCCGGACATCCGGAAAGACAAAGGAATGATAACCGGGAATTTTAAAGACCGCCCTTACTCCATCCGGGTGAAGAACATCACCTATCTTGGCATCCCCCATCCTGTTTTTAAAAAGCGGATTCAGATATCCGGAGATCTTAAGGATTTCTACAACGATTCCCTTTCACGGGGAATGACTCCGCTGCTTTTGGGCATTTATACCCGGGATGACTTGACGCTGTTTTGTGACTTTGACATTGAGGATTTCGTCGCAAAGAAGTCCAACAACTCTTCCGCCCATGTCTATACCGAGGATCTTTCCTTCGCGGCGGAGGACGGCATCTTCCAAAAGACAGACTACCGTGGCAATCACATAACCGTATTTCGCCCGGACTGCGTCGAAGCCTTCCTGTCAGAGAAGTTCGGCCTGGAAGCCGGATTGCAGGAGGCCAGCGCAGACGAGGATTCAGCGTTTGACATCCTGGATTATTTCACAGGCCTGCCATCCCCCGTCTCCGGAACAGCGCCAGCCTTTCCTGGGGAGATGCCGGATGAGATTGTGGATATCTTCCGGGATTTCTTCCTTGGGCTGCCCAGCCGCTGGGACGGCATCGACTGCTATAAGGAAATGATCGCCGACAACTACCGGAATAAGTATCAGCCGGAATGGGCCGGATTCTATCTGGAGTACCGATTCGAAAAGTATCTGAAAGAGAATTCGCTTGAGCATCTGATCCGCTACGAGCAGAACAAGAAGAAGAACGGCATCGATCTGGACCTGTACTTTCCCACGCTTATGGATTACGGCGACCTTAAGGCCCACAGCGATTATTCTAAGGGCATCCAGGGGAACGACTGGAACACCATATTCGGCATTCTGGGCCAGACCGATTATGAGCACCACATTTACTACATTATCTGCGAGCATGCCACTTACAAGGACAGCGAGCACGGATACGAGACTACCCAGTTCTGGAACCGCGCACAGGGCAAATCCAATCTTATGAGCTATCAGAAGCGGATGAAGCATCATGTGGTGCTATCCAAGATGCATATCCTGGACATCAATAACTCCAATAAGCACTTCCTCAGCATGTTCCGCCAGGGCGTCAACAGCAATGGCAAGCTGCGGGAGCCGAAGATTATGATCGACCATGATATGATCAGCAAGTTTTCTATCTGCGACGTCATAATTTAACTTTTCTATAGATCAAACAGCCGCTTCGCGCATTCTGCGATCACCGTCACGTTCACGCTGTTGCCATACTGCTTATAAGCCTGCTGGTCATTGGCATTGGAGATGAACTTCGCAGGAAAACTTTGCAGAGCCGCTGATTCTTCCACTGTAAGCCTTCTCTTGTATCTGCCGATGATCGGAATCTGCACGATGGCCACCAGGGCCGGAAAACAGGTAGGCACCTTGATCCTGACGCCGGAGGGGCGCAATTGGATGACCCCTTCCCATACGCTGTCAATATTGGTTCCTGCCTGCCATTCCATCTTGCGCTGGGTAGGCGTAAAATCCTTAAGGTCGTTATATTTCTTCAGCCACTGGTCAATGAACTTCTGGTTGCTCTGATACAGCCGGATGTTCTTATTGACGAACTCCTGCTTCCAGGCCGGGAACTCTGCAGGAGCCTTCTCATAGCGGAAGAACTCGGACCAGATCGGGAAGCCGATCACCTTCATATCAATGCCATGGTAGAATTCGTCCCAGGCATTCAGCACCATCTCTTCATGCTCTGATATGGCATATTTCTCATCCACGGGATGATCCTTTACCACGTCGTAGATTGAATTCTGCTCCTTCTTCATCAGATCGTGGAAAGCGATATTAAGCGGCTCGTCCACGCGGTCCGGCTCGTACTTTCCCAGTATGACCACCCTCTCCCGAAGCTGTGGCACGCCAAAGTGGTGGGGACTCAGGATCAACGGCTTCTCCATCAGGCGGTAGCCCTGCTTTCTTAAGTTTGCCCGAATGACCTTCCAGGTATTTCCATGGTCATGGGACACCAGATTCCTCACATTTTCCAGCACGATATAAGGCGTATGATGATGCTTCAAGATCCGCACGATCTCAAAGAACAGGGTGCCCCTGGTCTCGTCTTCCAGGCCCTCCTGCTTTCCCGCCTTGCTGAACGCCTGACAAGGGAATCCCGCGCACAGCACGTCATGCGGCGGGATATCCTTCTCATCGACATTGCGTATATCAATGCCCGAGTCCATTCCATAATTTTCCTGATACGTCTCAATACAATATTTATCTATCTCAGAGGCGAACACGCACTGTCCGCCCAAACTGCTCATCGCTTGATGAAATCCACCAATACCGGAAAATAAGTCGATAAAAGTAAATGGTTTTTTCATGTCTTTTGCTCCCTTGTCTTTAAACCTTTTTGTATTATACCATTTATTCTACAAGAAAGCTAGTACTATTTTTAGAACCTCTTTTATAACCTCGCCACTTCCCCGGCATGGCTGATATCATAGCCTCCGGCCTCCCGGGCCTTTTGCGCGAATGCGCTGCTTTTCAGCACTTCAAGGAACTTTTTAATCTCCTCTAGTTCCAGGGACTCCTGTTCTATAGCAAAGTCGTACTCTTCTTCTCCCACAGGTATGAAGTCCAGATCCATCGCGTGGGCCGCCGAATAGATTCCCATCCCTGCGTCTGCCCCTCCATTTTTCACCAGGGCCGCTACTGCCATATGGGTCGCGGCTTCCTTGTCGTAGCCGTCAATCTCCTCTGGATGGATTCCGACTGTCTTCAGCCGGTAATCCAGCAATACCCTGGTACCGGCACCTCGCTGCCTGTTGACATACGTAACCCGCGTCAAGTCCTCGATCCCGCGGATTCCTTTGGGATTGCCCTTCTGGACAATGATCCCCTGGATACGCTTCACCCCTTTGATCAGTGCCATACGTTTACCCGGAAATAGTTTTTTCAGATAGGAGACATTGTATACCCCCGTCTCCTCATCCAGCAGATGGGTCGGCGCAATATGCGTCTCTCCCCGCTTCAGCGCCATCAGTCCTGCCATGCTCCCTACATGGGTGCTGGACAGAAAGGTTCCCGGATAAGATAGCGGCATCAGGTCTGCCAGAAAGTCCAAAATCAGGTCATGGCTTCCGATGGATACCACCGTGTGCTCAATCTCTTCTAAGTCCCGGTAGAGTTCGACTTCCACCGTCTCGCCTGCTTCTACTCCTTCGCTGTTCTGGTCAATGACGCAGAATCCGTCCGCCCGCACCAAACTCATGGCAGCCCCCGCGCCTCTTGCCAATGGGGAGGCGATCAGCTTATCTCCTACCTTTCCTACCTTGACCCGCACATATTCCCGGTGCTTAAGCGAGGACACCAGACGTTTGGAAAGTACTGCCTTGACGGTATGTCCGGCGTAATGGCGTTCTCCTGACATCCTGTCCATCACAGGCCTGACAAAATTCTCAAAGTCGATGTATGCGGAAACCGGATAGCCTGGCAGGCCTATCACCGGCTTGCCATCCACAATGGAGAGGATCACCGGCTTGCCTGGCTTGATTGCCACCCCATGGACGAGCACTTCTCCCATCTCCCGTAAGATATGTACAGTGTAATCTTCCGTCCCCGCGCTGGATCCGGCATTCACCACCACGATGTCGTTCTCTTCATGGGCTTTTTTTATGGCGTCCTTAATCTTGTCATAATCGTCCTCCACCGGCGCATATCGGCGGGGGATGCCTCCGTAATTGATGGTCATCGCCGCGAACATACGGGAATTGGACTCAATGATATCCCCCTCGCCCGGCTCTTTGTCCGGCTCTATGATCTCCGTCCCCGTAGGGATCAATCCCACCCTCGGACGCTTTATCACTTCGACTTCCAGTATGCCGCCGCTTAGAAGCACGCCAATGTCGATTGGCCGTATCTTATGGCTGCCGGGAAGCAGCATTTCTCCTGCCACGATATCTTCTCCTATAGGGCGCACATGCTGCCAGCCGCTGGCCGCCTCCATGATCTGTACCACGTCTTCCTCCGCTTCCAGCAGGTCTTCCGCCATAATCACCGCGTCATAGGGCGGATGTACCGGATCTCCTGTATCTACAATCTGATAATCCTTCCCTCTGACGAGGGTGAGCGGATTCTCCTGCGTTGCTCCGGCTGTCTCCTTCGCGATCACGGCAATGCCGTCCATGGCAGCCGCATTGAACAGCGGGGAGCAGCATCTGGCGTAAATTGCCTTTGCCGTCATCCGCCCTAAAGATTCTTCTACCGGTATCTTCTCCGTCCTCCTGACGGCAATCGCCTTCAGCGCATCCTGGTATAATGCCTGCGCCTCCTCCACTGGTATGGTTTTTAAGTATAGATTCCGTTTTCCCATGGCTCCTCCTTCAAATCTCGTATACAGATACCCGCTCTCCCTTTTTCAGCCCTTCCTTATTCTCTTCAATCAATATATAGCCGTCCGCCCCGGAAAGCGTGCTGATAAGTCCGGAGCGGCCAAATATCGGGATGGCTGAAAGGCTTCCGTCTTCTAGTCTGGCAAGATGCACCAGCTGGCAGGTCAGTTTGCCCGGCGCTGCCGGAAGGTTCGTAGATATGGCTGCCGTTCGGGGATAAGGCTCCATCTCCCCTGTCGACGCACGCCATAGCCACCCAATCACCAGCCTAAATACCAGCATGGCTGCCGCCGGGTGTCCCGGTAGTCCAGCAAGCAGGGTCTGCGTAGGCCGGTCATATCCCAGGATCGTAGGCTTGCCCGGCTTAAGGGCCAGCCCATGGGTAAATGCGCCTTCGCTGGCCAGCTCGTCTATGACGGAATTGGTCTCATCCTTCTTCCCCTGGGAGCTTCCTCCCGAGATCACTACGATATCGCTGTGTTCCATTCCTTTTCGCGCCGTCTCCAGAAGCAGTTTCCTGTCATCTTTGAGCACCGCGCATTCCGCCACCTCAAAGCCCATCCGCCTGGCCGCCGCATAGATCCCATACGTGTTGATATCCCGTACCTGCCCTGGCTTTGGCGTCTCCCGGGGCGCCACCAGTTCATCTCCCGTGGATATCACCGTGATCTTCCACGGACAGTATGTACGAACCCTGGTGATTCCAAGCGCTGCCAGGGCTCCGATTGCCTGGGGCGTAATCTTCGTCCCTTTTTCCAGAACTTTCTGTCCTTCCTTCATGTCATCCCCGGCTTCTACAATGTTGGCTCCTACTGGCACCGGCTTGTAGACTGCCGCTTCTGTATCCGAGAACAGTTCGCAGTACTCCACCATTACGACGCCATCTGCACCTTCCGGAATCATGCCGCCGGTAGGAACATAGACGCAGGTTCCGGGCGTGACTTCCATCTCCGGCGCACGGCCCATCTCCACCTCCCCCACGATCCTTAAGAATGCGGGAATACTCTCGCCTGCGCCTCCGGTATCCGCTGCCCGGACTGCATAGCCGTCCACCGTAGATCTTCGGAATAAGGGCACATTCTCCCTGGCACAGACGTCCTCTGCCAGCACGTATCCTTGTGCCGTTAAAAGTTCCTTTTCTTCTACTCTAAGCGGCGAGCCCTCCATCGCTCTTATCACCTTCCGGCGGGCCTCCTCCAATGTGTCTACATTCAGCAATTTCATGATTTCACAAACCTTCCTTTTTCCATATAGTGGATCTGGTCGCAGAGCTGATAGATGTGATCCAGCTGATGATTTACGATCATCCAGGTAATCGGCGCCTCTTTCTGCACCTCCACGATCATTCCCTCAAATAGCGCCTCGCTCTCCGGGTCCAGATTGGACAGCGTCTCATCCACCATAATCAGTTTGGGATGGAAGATCAGCGCCCGCAGGAAGGACAGTTTCTGGCGTTCCCCGCTGGAGAGGGATTTTGCGTACTGCTTCTTCTGGCTCAAAAGCCCTGCTCTTTCAAGCATCTGGTCTACCGCATCCTCATCCGGCCTGATCCCTCGAAGCGTAAGCGGGTATATCAGGTTCTGATAGACGGATGCATCCATCAGATAGGGCCTCTGGGACATCATCGTGATATCCCGGCCCGTAAGCCCCTCATAATCGATGCTCCCGCCGTCCGGCTTCAATATTTTGGCCACCATCTTAAGGAACACCGTCTTGCCGCATCCGTTAGGACCCACGATCCCGTGGATCTTTCCCGGCTCTATATATAAATCATCAACTTCCAGATGGAAGTTTCCAATCGTCTTTTCCAAGTTAGTAATTTTCATCCTCCGCCTCCTCTTTCTGGAGTATATCGCATATCCACTGCAATAGGAATGCCATCACCAGAAGCAGGACTCCAAGCGCCACTCCTTCCGTGAATATGCCCTGGCTCTTTAGCAGCGAGATCGTCGTCGTCATCGTGCGCGTCCTGCCCTTGATATTGCCGCCCACCAGCATGACTGCCCCCACCTCGCTGATGGAGCGCCCGAATCCGGTAACCATGCAGAAATAGATTTCCTTTTTCATCTCCCGCACCGTCAGTTTCGCCGTCTGCCATCTGTCCGCCCCCATAGTCACCGCGAATACTCTGATCGAAGGCGCCGTCTTCCTTGCATAGGAATAGATCATCCCGCATATGATGGGGGTAATGATCAGCGTCTGCGCGATCACCATCCCCTTGATGGTAAATAGAAGCGACAAAGGGCCCAAAGGCCCCCTGCGCATTATCAGGAGATAGACCACCAGGCCCACGACCACCGGCGGCACTCCCATCAGCGTCCGGTTGATCCGGACGACAATCTTCTTTCCGGGAAACTGGAACCTCTCAAGGAGAAGCCCCAGCACGATCCCCAGCACAGATGATATCGCGGTAGAACAGACCGCCATCGTAAATGTCACTTTGATGGCGCTGATAATTCCCGGATCTGATATCACGCTTTTTAACCACTCTACCATCTGCTAATTCCTCCTGTCTATGAATCGGTGCCTGCATTCGGCGTAAACAATGCCTGCCCATACTCGTCGATCCCATATTCCCCAATCAGTTTCTGTATTTTGTCAGAGCATATCCACTCGATGAAATCATTGGCTCCTTCATTATTCAATTCCGGATACTTCTCCGGATTAACGGCAATCACCCCATACTGGTTCAGCAGGTTCTTGTCTCCTTCGCAGATAATCTCAAGCTCGCTTTCAAGCGTTGCGTCCTTACTCTGCTTAAGCCAGGTTCCTCTGTCCGTCAGGCAGTAAGCCTTCTGCTCGTCCGCCATGGTAATGGTCGCGCCCATTCCCTGTCCGGACTCTACGTAGTTCGGATCTGAAGCAGGGTCAAGACCAAGCTCGCTCCATATCTTCTTCTCCTTCTTATCCGTACCTGAGTCGTCGCCTCTGGATACGAATGGAAGCTGGTCATTGATGATCTGTGTGAATACGACATTGATGTCTTCTGTCTTGGCGATAGGCTCTTTCGGGCCAATCACTACGAAATCATTATACATGACTGGAAATCTCTCCACGCCATAGCCGTTTGCAATGAATTCCTCCTCGCTGGCCTTTGCATGGACAAGTACAACGTCCACGTCCCCATTCTCTCCCATCTTCAAGGCTTCTCCGGTACCTACGGCATTCCATTCCAGATCCCATCCCGTGTCCTCTTTAAACAGCGGCTTCAGATAGTCCAGAAGTCCCGTATCCTCCGTGCTGGTCGTGGTCGCCATCATAAGCTTCCCTTTATCCTTCACCGAGTCCTTGGATTCTGCCTCTTTTTTTGGCTCCTCTTTCTTGGGCTCTTCTTTGCTCGCGCAGGCCGCAAGCCCCAGACACATTGCAGCTACAAGCATCACTGCCAAAACCTTCTTTTTCATACAATTCTTCCTCCTTTTCAGCATGTACCATTACATTCTATTGCCACGCTCCCATTAAAAAAATGGCCTCTGAAAAAGAAGACCACGCAAAATACACCTATCGATGTCTGCGGATATTCTTTTCAAATATGGAAGGCGCCCTCTTTTCAAAAAGCACCCATTGGCCTGCTGTCATGGCATCTTTTGCTACTTTAGACAGCCAGGCTCGAATTCCTGCAATTGATATGTAATTTTTAATTGGTTACTATCTTTAAAATGTCGCCGGCTTTAATCACACCTCCTTTGATTACTTTTGCGAATACGCCTTCCCTGGGCATGATACAATCGCCCATTTTCTGGAATATCTCGCATCCATGGTGGCATTCCTTCCCAATCTGCGTCAGTTCCAAGATGACATCATTACATTGAAAGATCGTGCCAATCGGCAACGTTTTAAAATCAATCCCTTCCACTACCAGGTTCTCTCCGAAAGCCCCATCTGCCACCTGGGCGCCCTTCTTCCTAAATTCCTCGATCTTATCATAGGATAAAAGGCTAACCTGCCGGTGCCATTTGCCTGCATGGGCATCGCCCTCGATTCCATAATCCTCGATGAACACTGCCCGTTCTACGCTTGTCTTCTGCGTTCCCTTGGCCGGGCTTGTGCAGACCGCTATCACTTTTCCCACCGTTATCATCCTCCAATCTTTGACATCTGCCTTTGTTCAAATCCTTCCCCTTCTGCCTGTTCGAAATGGTGGCTTCTGGGTTTTCTGTATATAGCATCCTCTATAAGCATGGCTAGTTCTTCATCTGATTGCCCGCGCCGCAGCGGTCCCTTTATATCCGTTCCACTTTCATACTGGAGGCAGGGCTTTAAGAAGCCTTCCGAGGTAAGCCGGATACGGTTGCATTCCCCGCAGAACTTATGGGATATGGCGCTGATGAATCCTATCCTTCCTTTAAATCCCGTAAATTTTACGTAAACGCTCGGACCATTTCCACATTTCCCGTAAAAGAGGGTCTCCTGCCCATAGGCTTTTCTAAGCGCCTCAAGGATATCATCCTGGCTCCTCCCATGGAACTCTTTTCCCAGCCCTATAGGCATCATCTCAATGAAGCGCACGTCCACCGGCAGATCCCTGGAGAGCCCTGCCAGTGCCGTCCACTGTCCTTCATTGACATTTCTCATAGGAACGCAGTTGATCTTGACCTTGACCTGCGGATACCGAAGCGCTTCCTTAAGTCCCTCCAGGGCCTTATCAAGCATATCCCGGCGCGTGACCGAGGCATACATGATAGCGTCCAGCGTATCCAGGCTGATATTGACAGCATCCAGCCCTGCTTTGGCAAGTTCCTCCATCTGGCTTTTTAATTCTACGCCATTGGTCGTCAGCGTCACCTGCTCGATGCCTTCGCATCTCTTCAGATCTCTTACCAGGCTGTAGAGGCCCTTGCGTACCAGCGGCTCTCCGCCGGTCAATTTTACTTTCGATATCCCCATCCGGGCGCACAGCCCGGCAATTCTTACAATCTCCTGATAGGTCAGGATCTCTTCATGCGCCACCTGCTCTACGCCTTCCTCGGGCATGCAGTAGACACATCTCAGATTGCAGCGGTCCGTCACCGATATTCGGATATAATCTATGGTTCTTCCATACTGGTCTTTCACATTGCGTTCCTTCTTTCAAGCGTCATTTTCTGTTTTAGTCTATTCCGCGCCATAAGCGTGCGCCATCACGTCTGCCATCTTCTTCTTCCTGCAGTCCGGGCAGAGATACGTCGGTTCTTCGCCGCAGCGCATTGCCGCATAGTCCATCTCTTCTTTTGTTCCTACGGCCGCGCCGCATTCCTTACAGCGGATCAGTTCAAACTCCCGTCCCCAGATGCTTCGCGTCTTCTCATCTTCCGCAAAATCAATGGCTCTGGTGGGACAGATCTTTGCGCAGCTTAAGCAGCCGATACACGCGCTGCTAGGCTCGTCGTAAGGCGTGGATATCTTCTTGGAAGTTCCGCGCATGACGGTAGAGATGGCTCCTGTTCCAAGGCTTGCGCACGCCCTGGCACATAGTCCGCACATGATGCACTTCTCCCCTTCTATCGGGGCAAAACGGCTGCCATCCATGGCTCCATACTGCTTGCACAGGAGTTTGATCTCCGTGCTTTCCGGGGCTCTTGCCGCCAGAAGCATCAGGACTGCTCCCCGGTCTTCCCTGACCCGGGCGCTGTCCGTATACACCTCGCAGGGCCGCTCCACCGGGTATACGCAGGATACCACGATCTTGCTTCTTTTGTTTTCCACCACTTCTACCAGGCACACCCGGCAGCATCCTTGTTCCGCTACGCCAGGATGATGGCATAAGGTCGGTATGTAAAAGCCATTCCTTCTGGCTACTTCAAGCAGGAACTCTCCCTTTTCGCAGGTACATGCTTTTCCGTTGATCGTAATCTCTATCATGCCTGCTGCCCCCTTTCCGCGGCATCATTTCTTCCCAGGGTAATGACCGCGTCAAACTTGCACGCTTCCCTGCAGCTTCCGCAGGCGATACATTTCTCCTGGTCAATGGCATGTATTTCCTTCTTGCCGCCGCTGATCGCATTCGCCGGGCACCCTCTGGCGCACATATCGCAGCCAATACATTTCTCTGGCTGTATGGCGAACCTGGTCAGTTCCTTGCATACGCCCGCCGGACATCTCTTCTCGCGGATATGCGCCTCGTATTCTTCCCGGAAATACTGGATCGTCGTCAGCACCGGATTGGCTGCCGTCTTTCCGAGGCTGCAAAGGGACGCGTCCTGCATAGCCCGCCCCAGGCGTTCCAGCAGTTCAATATCTCCTTCTCTTCCCCTGCCCTCGCAGATATCCGTAAGGATCTCCAGCATCCGCCTTAAGCCCTCGCGGCAAGGCGTACATTTTCCGCAGCTTTCCTCGCACAGGAAGTTGGTGTAGTATCTGGCCACCTCCACCATGCAGCTTCTGTCATCCATAACAATCATACCGCCGGAGCCCATCATGGCTCCGTACTTCGCCAGCGAATCAAAGTCCACTTCCAGATCCAGCATGGATTCCGGAATACAGCCTCCTGACGGCCCTCCCGTCTGTACAGCCTTGAACGCCCGGTTGTTCAGGATTCCTCCGCCGATATCATAGATCAGGTGGCGCAGGGTCGTGCCCATTGGCACTTCTACAAGCCCGGTCCTTTTTACCTTTCCTACCAGGGCAAAGACCTTCGTCCCGCTGCTGCCTTCTGTTCCAATTTCTGCAAAGGCCTCCCCGCCTTTCTTAATGATCACCGGTATATTAGCCAGCGTTTCCACATTGTTGAGCACGGTAGGCTGGTTCCACAAGCCTCTTTGCACGGAACGGATATACTTAGCCCGGGGCTCTCCCACCCGTCCTTCTATTGATGCCATCAACGCCGTGGACTCGCCGCATACGAACGCGCCGCCGCCCCTGACTACCGAAAGTTCCAGCCTGTGGGACGAGCCCATCACGGATTCGCCGATAATGCCTCTGGCCTTTGCATCCTCGATGGCTTTCTTTACATGCCGCACTGCCAGGTCGTACTCATCCCGGATATAGAAGAAGCCTTCCTCGGCTCCTACCGCTACCGCGGCGATGGCCAGTCCTTCTATGACGCAGTGGGGATCGCCTTCCAGAATCGAGCGGTCCATAAATGCGCCCGGGTCTCCCTCGTCTCCATTGCAAGCCACATATTTGGGGAAATTCTCATAAGAAGCGGCAGTCCTCCATTTTCTCCCTGCCGGGAAACCGGCTCCGCCTCTTCCCCGAAGCCCTGACTTCTCTACTTCGGAAATGATTTCGTCCGATGTCATGGATACCGCCTTCTTAAGAGCCTCGTATCCGCCTTCTTTTAAGTAGTCTTCTATATTCTCGGGATCAATCTTCCCGATATGTCTTAATGCCACCTTCTGCTGATGGGCATAGAATGGATTCTCTTCCTGGGAGCGTACCCTCGCGCCGCTGTCATCCTGATACATGAGCCGCTTGATCTCTTCTCCCCCCAGAACCGTCTTCTCTATAATCTCTTCTGCGTCCTTAGGCTTTACTTTATAGTATACCAGATTATCCGGCATAATTTTCACGATCGGCCCATTTTCGCAGAATCCATTGCAGCCGGTAGTCTTAACTTCCGCAATCACCTGGGCCTTGGCCCCTTTTGCCTTTGCTGCCTCCGAGAGCGCCTCGGCAACCTTCATGCTGCCATTTGCCCGGCATCCGGTACCACAGCATATAAGAATCTGCTTCTCCATCTATGCAGCACCACCTTTCCGGACATCCTCGATAATCTCTCTTAGTTTCTCCAGCGTCACTTTTCCATAATAGACATCATCCACCACCAGCACCGGCGCCAGCGCGCAGGAGCCAAGGCAGTTCACCGTCTCGAAGGAAAACAGCCCGTCTTCTGTCGTCTCGCCGGGTCCGATGCCCAGTTCTCTCTCTATCCCGTCAATCAGCGTAGATGCGCCGCGGATATGGCACGCCGTGCCATCGCAGCATTTGATGATATGCTCGCCTTTTGGTACCAGGCTCAATGCCTTGTAAAACGTCGCCATGGCGTACAGCGCCGATACCGGACACCCAAGATATCCGGCAAGAGCCTCTAATCCTTCCCTTGGCACATACTGGTAAGTCCTCTGCATATCCTGCATGATAGCCAGTGCATATCTCTGGCTGCATTCATAGGAATGAATGATCCTCTCAATACTTTCTTTGGAAACTTCCAACAATTCCACCACCTTTAACCGCCTGCCACGACCGGAAAGATCGACACCACATCGCCGGGAAGAAGCTTCGCATGGATGCCTCCCAGATGTGCCACATGCCTTCCATTAATCAGAATAATGATCTCTTCTCCCAGATCTTCCCCATCCGGCGTAAGCATCTTTTTCCTCAGCCTATCCCCGTAAACGTCGCATAAGGAATGCGCCAGATGATAGAGATCTTCCTCATAGGGGAAATCCGTCGTCTTGCAGCCGGTATAATCTCTGAGATAAGCAAAAAACTTGATCTGCATTGCTTCATCTCCTTTTGCCTGCGGCAGGGGCGCTGCCCTGCCGCAATTTATGATTCATGATTCCGTTCTATAATCCTAATTCCTTTTCTTTATCTGGTGTCGGAACGCCTTCTGCATCCCATCCTCTAACCTGATAATACTCTGCCAGCATGGTATAGAGGTCATTCACCTTGCCCTTGGCAGGCCCTTCCGGCAGATGCTCCCTAAGAAGCCTCGGCGGCAGGGTATCCTTCTCCACGCCGGCAGCGATGTTGAACTTCTTCTCAAGGTTCCAGACACGCTCGCCCTTCAGCAGGATATCCGCATCCGATTCATCGCTTCCTACTGCCTCCCGGTACTGCGCCGCTACTTCTGGCAGTCCGATGGCAAATGAGGTGAACAGGCAGATTCCTACAGAATCGATCAGCGCGGTAAGATCCTGGAATACCTTCAGCATAGAGGCCTTTCCTTCTGTTACCAGCGGATCCATCTTAACCGGAAGCCCCAGGACTTCCGGGGACGTCATATAGCCACGCACATGGCAGCCGCCACGGTTGGAAGTAGCATATTCAAGGCCGATTCCCTGCATCGCGCGTCCGTCATAGGCCGGCATCTCCTGTTTCTTTACGGACATGGAAAGTTCTGGATGGCCATATCTTTCTGCCAGCCGGTAAGAGCCCATAGCCAGCTGTGCGCCGAATCCTTCATTCTTTCCTGTCATTTCCGCCAGTCTTACCATCGTCGCCGCATCCCCGAACCGGATCGGGATGCCGCCAGTGTCCTCTTCTGTGAGGTATCCTGCCTCGAACAATTCCATCGCGCAGGCAATGGTGGAGCCAAGCGTGATCGGATCGAATCCATATTCATTACAGATGAAGTTGGCCTTGCACACCGCCTCCAGATCATCGATGCCACAGTCCGCGCCAAAGGACCAGCCTGCCTCATACTCGGGGCCCTCTCCCCTGGACTTGAACGGTCCATCCGGGATGTCTACGATACGCCCGCATCCGATACAGCATCCAAAGCATCCTTTGTTTCGAACCAGATATTTTTCTGCCAGCGTCTCGCCGGATATGTTATCCGCATCCGCATACAAGGAACCGTCACGCCCATTGCGCAGCGGCAGCGCTCCCGACTCATTGATAATGTTGACCAGGATCTCCGTTCCATATGCGCCCAGGCCTTCGCCGGTAACCGGATGTGCTTTCAGTACCTTCCTTGCGTTTTCAATGGCATCCATGAAGCCTTCCGGTCTTGCAACGTAGATGGACTTCGTCCCCTTCACTGCCACTGCTTTAAGCTTCTTGCTTCCCATAACCGCTCCCATGCCGCCTCTTCCTGCCGCACGGTGCTTGTCGTTCATAACGCCCGCGTACAGGCACAGGTTCTCGCCTGTAGGCCCGATACAGGAGATCCGGAAGGAAGATCCGCAGGCCTTATTCAGTTCGTCTGTCGTATCATATACCGTCTTTCCCCACAGTTCCTGCGCATCTCTTAACTCTACCGTATCGTCATTGATATACAGATAGACCGGATGATCGCTTACGCCTTCAAAGATGATGCCGTCATAGCCTGCATACTTCAGTTCTGGCCCAAAATGTCCGCCGGAATTGGCAGCGCCTATGGTTCCGGTAAGCGGCGCTTTCGCTACGACCTCGAAACGGCCGCTGCAGGATGCCGCGGTTCCGGTAAGCGGGCCCGTCATAAATATCAGTTTGTTGTCTGGTCCAAGCGGGTCTGTCTGCGGATCCACCTCGTCGCAGAAATATTTCGTTCCCAGCCCTCTTGCACCTACAAAATCCTGTGCGGACTTCATATTCAGTGGTTCTTTTGTTATACTGCCGTTCGATAGATTTACTCTGATAATCTGTCCCATATATCCATACATCATGCTTTTGCCTCCTCTCCAAACACATCTTTAAAGTGGTCGGCAATCGCACGCTTTCTGTCGATACCCTCTTCCGGATCCTCATAAGAGATGGCTCCTGTCGGACAGAACTTGGCACATTTGGGGTCTCCGCCGCACAAATCGCACTTATGTACCTGCCTTCTCTCTGTATTAAACCCGATATTGCCGAGAGGACATGCATTCATGCACATCTTGCATCCGATACACTTATCCGGATTGATAATAACAGCATCCTTCTCGTCCCTGAATATAGCGCCTACCGGACAGACCTCCATGCAGCAGGGCTCTTCGCACTGCATGCACATCATCGGCACGCTGATGGCTGCCTCCTCATAGGCCATTACGCTGACGTTGGCAAATCTTGGATTGAATGCTCCATTGTGCCCGAAAGAGCAGACCAGTTCGCAGGTTCTGCATCCCAGGCATTTTTCGGGCTTAATTAATAACTGCTTACCCATTAGCCAATACCTCCTTCTCTACATAGAAAAATCCATTATCACGCCCCGCATAATAATGGACTCCTTCGCAATCAGGCAGGCAGCACCGTTACCCGTGCTACCCATTGGTCCCGCCTTCCCGTATGCTTATCGGCATCCATACGTCAGAAATCCGGGACTCGGAGTTTATTTACTTGTTCTAGTACTCATTATAATATAAAGTGACTGATAATACCACAAATTTCCATAAATTATCATTAATTATTTCATCAGCACGTCCAATTACGTTAATAATTTGTCAATTTAACAGTCATCTTCTCCACATATCGGACATGAAGGATTCTTAAATACCGGAATTTCCTCCACGGTTCCATAGATTCCATCGTAGCTTAGCACGCTGCCTCCTTTTCGCTCCTGACCAGCCAGATACGCCACCGCAAGCTGGGCCTCCAACGCTCCGACAATCATCGTAGTGGTTCCCAGGGAGCTGCTTATATGTTCCGGTTCTTTCCCCTCCGGATTCATGCAGGCCAGGCAGGGATCCTGCCTTCCGGTCACGGCGGTCACCGTTCCATAGTGCCCGTCTATGGCTCCGTCGATCAGGGGCTTTCCGGCTTCTTTTGCCAGCCGGTTGATCAGCAGGCGGGTCTTGACCTTATCCACCGCGCAGATAACCAAATCAAACGATGATACGATTCTTTTCCCATTCTCCCGGGTCAGCCGTTCCTCCCATATCTCAAGCTCGATATCCGGCCGGAACCGCTGAAGCCATGCTCCGGCGCAGACCGCCTTCCTCTTTCCGATATCGGAAGGGGTATACAGATACTGCCGGTTTAGATTCGACCGTTCTACCACGTCCCCGTCCATGATTCCGATCCGCCCCACGCCAGCCTCTGCCAGCGCGGTCAATACCGGGCATCCAAGCCCGCCGGCCCCCACCACCAGAACGGATGCCCGCTCAAGCCTCTCCTGGGCCTCTCTTCCCATCCCGGGAACCATCATCTGCCTTTCATAGCGCTGCCAGTCATATTCCTGGCTACCTGGCTTTGTCAGCAAGTCGCCTGCACGGATCTCCCCGTCCTCAAGCGCTGTGGCAAACCAGCAGCAGTCCTTTAGCATACAATCCATCCCTGTCTTGTACCGCCCGCACTCGTCAAAGCAAGCGCCTTTCCTATCAGTAATCAGAAGCAGGGCGCTGCCTACGCGGATCTTGTCTCCGACTTCAAGCCTCATCCGGCCCTCGATCATCAGGTTCGCCTTTATCCTGGAAAAGCACAGCCCTTTTATCTCTTCCTCTTCTACAAAGCGGCTGGCATCTTCCCACATAATGCTGATCTGCTTTTCCTGGTCCATACAATGCCGGTCTCCTTCGATCCCGCCGTTTCTGACGACACGCACAGCGGCTTCCTGCCTTCCCGGCATATTCTTCGCTTCAAATACCTGAATCCTGCTTATTCTTCCTGCATTCATTCTATGCACCTCCGCATTCTCCATCCCTTCCTGTAAGGATGCCAAGCCCGTGCTCCAAGGAGGACAGGATGAATGAGAGATTTTCCCTGACAGCCTTCGTGCTGCCCGGAAGATTGATGATCAGCGTCTTTCCCCGGATCACCGATACGCCCCGGCTTAGCATGGCGCGCGGAGTGACTTGAAGGGAGCAGTAGCGCATGGCATCGGCGATTCCCTGCGCATTTCTCGTAGCCACATGCAAGGTTGCCTCCGGCGTACAGTCCCGCTGGGCAAATCCGGTTCCCCCCGTAGTGAGTATCAGATCCATATGGTCATCGTCGCACAGACGGATCAGTTCCTTCTCGATCATCTCCTGCTCATCCGGGAGCAGCAGCCTCTCCTCGATACTGTAGGAATCTTCCGGCAGCATCTCGCAGATCAGCGGACCGCTTTTATCCTCTCTTTCTCCCCTGTAGCCCTTGTCGCTTAAGGTAATGACAGCTGTTTTCCATTTATAATCGTCCATAATATTGCCTCCTTTCTATGGGCTTATTATAGCCCCTTTTACATCCCCGTGTATACGTAAATTTGCTTGGATCATTTGATCAAAAAACTGCCGGCAGTCATACGTGACCCCGGCAGTCCTTTATGCAGATATCCTATTGTACCGCTACTCCCTTGATAGTGATTCTTGTGCCCCATAGAAACTTCACAAGCCCCAGCTTGATATTCTCGGATACCGAGATGCCTCTTTCCGGCACGAACAGTTCGCCCGTTTCCGTCGGAATGCTTTTAAACCCGCTTGCCTTTAACTCCTCTTTTTCTTCCTCATCAGCAAACCTTGCTGATATATCCTCGTAGGAGCCGCCTCAGGTGTTGCACGTTTCTTTGAATAAAACGATATTCTTTAATTTCTTATTTTCCATGTAATCTCTTAATTTTTTATCTATTACTGCCTTCATAGTGATCCCTCCTGATTTCGTTGCTTGGTTTGATTTGTTGGCATTATCATAACGCAATCCAAAGGGATCTTCTGTGACCGGGTTACAAAATCTCATATTTTCCCAAGTTTTATTGTATTTCCCTCAAGCGGACTGTATAATATCTAACCATACAGTATCAGGGACATCATTATCTCATATACGGAGGAATGAAAATGCAGATCATCTATGAACAGAAGTTAAAAGACTATATGGACAAGAAGGGATTCTGCGCGATTGTCATTGAGTCCTACGCCGGGCAGTCTTGAACAGGCCGTCCGGAAATCTCAGCAAGGTTTGCTGACCAGAGGCTCTCCAAAAGCCTGAAAGAACACAGAAAAGTCGTCCGCATCATCCCCGGAGAGGCGGGCGAACTCCTGATTCTCTCCCCAGCCCTCATCTATGAGGACATTATCAGGCTGCGCCTGAAAAGTTTTCTTGGCATCAAGGTGGTAGAAGTGGAAGGCATCCGCCCTTAGCCTATGCAAGGGTCAATAGTTTATCTGCCCCCAGAAGTTCCAGATCCTGCCTGTCATGCGTAATGACAATCAGGGTCTTTTCTTTTGCGTTCTTACGGATATAATCAGCCGTAACCATCTTCGTCTCTTCATCCAGTCCCTTTAACGGCTCATCCATCATGATGCAGGCGCACGGTGCCAGAAGTGCCCGCAGGATCGCGACCCTGCGCTTCATCCCTCCGCTCAGTTCCCGCACGGGCTTTCCAAATGCCTCCCCAAGCCACAGCGCCTCCATCTCGCGGCGTAGTTCTGCTTCGCATTTGTCTGACACAAGCTTCAGATTCCGGATGGCGCTTACATTCTCGCATAGCCTGTCTTCTTGAAATACGGCGCTTATCTTTCCGTAAGGGACGCCTTCTACCCGTCCTTCATCCGCACCTTCCAATCCAAGAAGAATCCGCATAAGCGTAGTCTTTCCGCACCCGGATGGGCCCATGATGCAGGAGATTCTCCCCTCCAGGAAACAAAAAGCCAGTTTCTTAAGAACTGCCTGGTCTCCGTAGGACTTGCTTACATTGTCTACAATAATATCCATCCTTCTATGTCCTTTCTATCCACTGGATGATTCTGCCTAGTCCCCACAGGAAGCATTTTTCAAACAAGAAGCTGATCGTAATGATTACCAGAGTCCAGGCAAACAAGTCCGGCGTATTCAGGTAGATCTTAGCGTGGTAGAGCTTCTCTCCAATAGAGCCTTCCGGCACGCCGATCACTTCCGCCGCCGTCCCGGCCTTCCAGCAAAGTCCGAGGCCAAGGCTGCAGGCAGTCATCAGATAAGGCAGTGCCTGCGGCAGATAGATATACAGCGCCCGCTTTCCCTTCCCTATGGAAAATACATCGGCCATTTCCAGCAGCTGTTCGTCTGTCCTCTGGAGTCCTTCCAGCAGATTTGCATAAATCACAGGAAAGACGATCAGGAACGAGATAAATACCGCCAGATTCCTGGAGGGAATCCATATCAGGCATAAGATGATGAACGATGCTACCGGCGTAGATTTCACAGCGGTTACCAGCGGATGAAACAGAATCTTCACCGTCTCAAAGCGATAGGACAGGATTGCCAGAAGGGCCCCGATCGCCAGAGCACTTAGGAATCCTCCTATAATCCTTCCAAAACTGAACCAGACAGATATCCAGAATTCCTGCGTCACCAGCAGTTCGGATAGTTTCCGGGCCACGGATACAGGCGAGGCCAGGAGAATCTCCTGGCCCAGCCACATGCTGCCAATCTGCCAAACCAGCAGCCAGAAAGCCACCGCCAGAATGCGGATGGTTATCCTGGAACTTCTGGAATGTATGTTCTTCTTATCTTGCATAATAGAAGTCATCATCCGGTACTGCACCTCCGACGGTCACCGGATTCTGCTCTAGCAAGGTATTCAGATATCCGGAGAGCATGGTCTTCATCTCTTTGCCTTCCACGAATACGATGCTGCACTCCGGAATTGCCTTTACTGCTACTTCTTTGGCTATGATATCATGGTTTCCGATGATCTCAGCAGCCGCCTGCGTATCTTCATTGACAAAATCCACCGACTTTTTGTAGGCCTCCATAAATGCCTCCACTTCCTTGGGATGCTTTTCCAGGAATTCCTTGCGAACGACCGCAACGCCTGTCACCAGGCGGCTTCCATCTGCCGTTCCGCTTTCCCACAGTTCATTCAGATCCAGAGCAACCCTTAGCTGGTCGTTCTTCATCAGTGCCGTAGTCACAAAAGGCTGGGGCAAAAGACCTACTGCCGTCGGGTCTGCCGCCAGAGCCGCAACTACCTCCGCATGCTCGGACTTGTACTCAATGGTTACGTCGCTTAGAGGATCGATGCCATGCGCGGTAAGCACGGAGTTAAGAGCGTACTCCGGCGTCGCCCCTTTTCCGCTTGCATAGATCGTCTTTCCCTTCAAGTCTTCCACCGACTGGATGCTATTCCCATTTTCCACCAGATAGAGAATGCCTAATGTATTGACTGCCAGCACGTTCACCTGCTTCTGCGTCTTCTGGTACAGGACGGCTGCCAGATTCGCTGGAACCGCGGCAATATCCACTTGTCCCTGGACTATCATCGGCACGATCTCATCCGGAGATGCCGAGATCGTGAACTCATACTGGTCATCGTCCAGCATCTGCGCCATTCCCATAGCCGTTGGCCCCTTAAGCGCCCCTACCTTGATCGGAGTCTGGGATTTCGCTTTATCATCTTTCTTGGCCTGCTCTTCTTTGGCCGTATCTGCCTTCTTGTCCTCTTCCTTTGCGCTGCATCCCGCAAGCGCCGCCGTACAAAGGCACAGCACCATCAGCCATGCGGCCAGCCTTCTCTTCTTCATAATATTTTCCTTCTTTCTTTAAGTAGATTAATTTCTATTATACCTCTTTTTCCCTTTATGTACTATTGCAAAATATATTCACCAATATGTAAAATATAGTTGACATTCTTTGAGAAACTGATTATTCTATAGTCAAGAGGAGGCACGGGAAAAGATGAAGAATAAAAAAATGAAGATGGCCCGCCTAAGCCTCGATATGTCCCAAGAGATGCTTGCCGCCAAAGTAGACGTAACACGTCAGACAATCGGCATGATAGAGGCGGGGAAATTCAATCCATCACTAAAATTATGCATTGCCATCTGCAAGGTTCTGCATGTAACATTAGACGACCTATTCTGGGAGGAGGATGAATATGAAGAAAATAGTTGATGAACGACAGGAATTAGAATTATTAAAAATAGAACGGGCAGGCTTCTACGTGTTGTTTTTTGCCCTTGCGGCCGATATTTCGGCTAAGACATTATTTTTCCAGGTACCTTTTAGAGCGTTGATCGGGGAAAATGTCGCCTTTCTGGCAGGCTGCGTCACAATCCTGGCCGGATGTATGAAGAGAGGATTATGGAACTATAGCTCTAAGCCCGGGCTTAAGAACTATCTGCTGTCAAGCCTGATAGGAACCCTCATATTCGGCCTGATGTTCCTGGCTTCCCTTATATACCGGGACATCCCGCACGCTGGCTATGCAGCCCTGATTTTTGCAATCTCCATCTTTATCCTGATGTTCGCGACCCTTGCGGCTATTGGGGAATATACGAAGAAAAAGCAGGCGAAGCTGGATCAGGAATATGAAGATGAAGATGAATAAGCAAGGATTGAGGTGATTCTATGGATTTTGAGCAAGATTATATTATGCGTATGATTCAGGATGTCGTACGGTTCCTGATGCAGCTGATCACCGGCAGGCAGCAGTTTCAGTATGACTTTGCTAATTTCACAGGCAACATGACCGGCAATGATAACTTTGCCCGTCTCATCGCCCTTGCAGATGCCGGAAGGATCAACAGCGCGGAAAATATGATGTACGAAGATCTTGACCCTGAGGATAAGGAATATCTGATGCTGGGCCTTGCCTTCTATTCCCACATCAATGAATACTCGGATGATTTCCTGACTGCAGCCGACTACTCCCGGGCCGAGATCCAGGAGGGCATCCGAAGCCTCCTGAATGAGTATGGGATCACCGGGCTTGACGCCATCTATGAATCTTTGGACTAAACGCTCACCCGTCAAGGCAAGATACGATTTGCCGCTTTCTTACAATTATGGTAGAATAGGGATAAATAAAAAAAGAAAGAAGGCATGTCAATATGAACAAAGAAGTATTAGATTATGTAGTTGAAAAGACACACGAATTGATCGACGCGCCAACATGCAGCAGCGAAGCCAGAGAAGCGGCTAAGGCCTGGCTGGATGCACTTGGGACAGATGCCGAAGTTGCGGAAACGAAGAAGTATATTGACGAGCTGGAGGCAGATATCATGCCGATCGACACCTTGATCAGTTTTGCAGAATCCGAAGGTGGAAGTCAGTGCTTTGGCGCGGACGCTGCCAAGAATATTGCGGCACATGCCAAAGAGATCAAGGCTGCCGGAGCCAAATACTGCGACTGCCCGGCCTGCGTAGCCGTAGCCGCGATTCTGGAAAAGAAAGAAAGTCTTCTTTAAAACAGACTGAACCAACTTCGGCAAGGCACTCCTTTTATAGTCTAAAGCAACAGGACATGAGACTCTCTATAGAGTGATGCATGTCCTGTTTTCTATTTATCGTATCTATATGCATATCTATAATTTTTTCTCATCTTCTATCTGTCATATTTGGCGGCAAACCTTTTCATGATTTGACCCACCGTTATGATTCCTTTAGAAACACCAGCGTATCCGCATCAGAATATTTCTGTGAAAAATGGTAGCCCAACTGGCTGAATCCCTTGATTCCTTCCATGTCTTCTACCTGGTTCTTTGCCAGATAGCGGACCATCTCTCCACGGGCCATCTTCGCCAGTGTTCCCTTCTCAACCACCTTATCACCGATCAGTTCTGCAAAGACACAGGTAATAAACCGGATATCCTGCCGCAGATATCTGGATATGCATTTGCTGTATTCCTTTGAGGCCAGATTCAGAATGAATGGATCCTCTTCAAATAACGCGTCTGCCAATGCGCTGCCCCAGAATTCATACAGCGAGCCAAGCGAAGGGCGCTGTCTATGATTCCCCATCTTGGCCTGCATCTCCAGCCGGTAGGGCACGACGCCGTCAAACGGCTTTAAGATTCCATAGAATCCGGATAGTATGCGTAGGTGCTCCTGAAGGTAGGCAAATGCCTCTTCCTCCATAACCGCCGGGGCCATATACTGATACTGGATGCCTTCGTAAGACAGGATGGCGGGCGTCAACGATTTTTCCAAATTCATCTTGCTAAAACGCCGGTAATTCAATTCCGCGATCTTGTCATTGCATTTCCAGATCGTCTTGCATTGACTATAATCCAATGACTGCATATAATCTAACAATTCCTGGGTCTTGTCAAGAAAAGCCGGGAGTTCCTGGCAGGGGAATACATCTGTATTGACATTCATTTTCTTTGCCGGTGATATAATAATGCGCATCTTTCGTCTCCTTTAGTACTTCTGAACCAGCAAAAGCACGGGAGCCTAGTGGCCCCTGTGCTTCTCCTTTTTCTTCTGCTGCCTCAATTCAAACTTGCGCAGCTGCTCCGCCTCTCTTTGCTCCCGGCTTCTGCTTTTGCGCTCCGTCTTCCTCTCTTCCAGCTGTAATTTCAGCGCCTGCTGGGATTTTGTTCCGATCCCGGCGGCCTCCGTCTGCCTGCGGGCCTCTTTCTGCCTGCGCTTTGGATTCACTTTCGCCTCTTTTACAGCCGTTTCAACAGCCGGACTAAAGCGTAACCTGTCATAACCGCGTAGCAGGATATCCCGGACCTCATAATCCTTCGGCTCTGCTCCGAATGTAATCTTCGAAGCCGAAAGGCTTCCCTCTGCGATCCTCTCCACCACGCCGACCCAAAAAGGATCTTCAAAAAATACCGTCAGTGTTACCAATACTTTGTCCATGTTCTTTTCCTCCTTAATGAAAACATAAGCAAAAGAATGGACGACCTAAGGAGGAAGGTTACTGACAGCCCGCGCAAATAGCACAGTGCCGCGCCCGGACTACCAACCGGACTGTATGCATAAGCATACGTTGTGTTTTTATCTTTGCTGATTACATACTATCTTTTTTCGATCGGAACGTCAAGTTGGCTGCCTAATCAGGACAAATTAAGATTATACCGCAGGATATCCATCGTAAGCCAGTCAATAGCATCCTGCCATGTCTGAAATACCGTATGGCCTTTTCGCCGCATAAGCCAGGAGAAATAGGTGCTGACTACCGCCGCGCCGCCCCTTGTGCCCTTTTGCGTCATCTCCTGCTCTATCCGGAAGCCCTCCAGCATCTTCTGGTACTTCCGGCTCCGATACAGAGGATTCCGGCTGCTAAGAAGGCTGGCCTTACCCGACAGCCTGTATAGCACCTCTACATTTTCCAGGGCCTTTCCCACCAGTTCTGCGCTGCGGTATACCCCGAAAGAATACGCCATAACCTTGCGGCTGCCCCGGTCGATCAGCGCGCACATATAGAGTTCGCCGTCCCGGACCGTCTTATATGTCCCGATCCCTACGCACAGTCCGGGCGGAAGCAATTCTCGTTTTGTATCTTCTTCATAATATATTATGGATTCTCGGACGACTGCCATATCTTCTCTGTCAATGAACGGCCGTAATTCCTCATCCTGCTTCCACCTGTATAATTCATCCGCGATCTCCTCATATTGCTCCAGATACAGGATTGGATTCAGGGTCAGAAGCCTCATCTGGCGGCCCCATTCCCCCGAATCTTCGTGGAGAAGCCTTAGTTCCAGAAAATTACTTGGCTGCATTATAGAACTCCTTTAGTTCCGCTCTCTTCTCTGCAGACAATTCACTTTTTCTGATGCCTTGGATTGCGCCTTCCAGCGCGAGCAGGCGGTGCATTCAGGTGGAATCATCAATCGCCTTGATCTTAAGCCACGCCTGCTGGCTCCCCATCTCTTTCAACTGCTCATAAGTCGTGATTCCTACTCCCTGAAGCTGTTCCTCTACCTTTGGGCCGATATTCGGCAGTTTCGATAATTCTCCCATATGATACCTCCCGCTCTAATGACGATATTTTCCCGTGGATTATAGTCCTTAGTATAGCATCTTCACCCCCGAATGAACAGTCATTTATCACATGTCCCCCTTGGCAGAATCCATATATCTTACAAAATGTCTATATGTTCTCCTGCCAGCGCCTTATTCATGCTGCGCACCGCACAGAACTTTCCGCACATGGAACAAGTATCCTCGTGCTCCGGCTTGCGCTCTTCCCGGATTCTTTTGGCCGTCTCCGGGTCAATGGAGCAGGCCCACTGCGCCTCCCAGTCAAGGGCTTTTCTCGCGTCCGCCATCTGGTCATCGATTTCTCTTGCGCCCCGCACGCCTTTTGCGATATCTGCCGCATGGGCCGCAATCTTGGAGGCGATGATCCCCTGCTTTACATCCTCTACATTGGGAAGGGCCAGGTGCTCCGCCGGCGTTACGTAGCACAGGAACGCAGCGCCGGAAGCGGCGGCGATGGCTCCCCCGATCGCGGAAGTGATATGGTCATAGCCCGGCGCAATGTCCGTCACCAGAGGGCCCAGCACATAGAAGGGAGCACCCTGGCAGATGGACTGCTGTACCTTCATATTCGCGGCAATCTGATCCATGGGCATATGTCCCGGCCCTTCCACCATAACCTGGACATCCTTTTCCCACGCGCGCTTCGTCAATTCTCCCAGCCGCACCAGTTCCTCGATCTGGCACACATCCGTAGCGTCTGCAAGGCATCCGGGCCGGCATGCATCCCCCAGAGATATGGTCACATCGTATTCACGGCAGATATCCAGAATCTCATCATAATACTCGTAGAATGGATTCTCTTCCCCGGTCATGCACATCCACGCAAATACGAGGGAGCCGCCCCGGGATACGATGTTCATCTTACGCTTATGCTTCTTCACCTGCTCGATGGTCTTTCTGGTGATTCCGCAGTGCAAAGTCACAAAGTCCACGCCGTCTTGCGCGTGCAGCCGGATCACGTCTATAAAATCCCTGGCAGTCAGCGTGTCCAGATCCCTCTGGTAATGAATGACGGAATCGTACACCGGAACCGTGCCAATCATAGCCGGACACTCGTGGGTAAGCTTGCGCCTGAACGGTACCGTATCCCCATGGGAAGACAGATCCATAATCGCATGGGCTCCCATGCGGACCGCCTCCATGACCTTCTCCATCTCCACATTATAATCCTTGCAGTCTCTGGAAACGCCTAAGTTCACATTGATTTTAGTCTTTAGCATGGAGCCTATACCCTCCGGGCTGATACAGGCGTGAATTTTGTTGGCGCAGATCGCCACTTTCCCGGACGCTACCAGAGGCATCAATTCCTCCACCGTCATCCGCTCCTTTTTCGCTACCGTCTCCAGTTCCTTGGTCACGATTCCTTTTCGTGCCGCCTCCATCTGTGTTGCATAATTTCTCATTCTTTTTCCATCCTTTCGTTTTGTTCTTGAATGACAGATGGATGAATGCTGGCAGAAGAGATTCTGCAGGAAATCTTACGCATAACGCAAAAAACTGCTGTAACGCAGATAGCATTACAGCAGTAAAATCCCACTCTTTACTCCTATATCTCCCTACGTTGGCATTATCCAAATCAGGTTATGGGTTAAAGCGATACAGCTTACTCTCAGCCCGCTTACGCGAGCACCCCTGTTGTTCCTTCGTTAATTATACTATACAGGCCTTGCCCTTGCAAGATGCTTTTCCTATGCTATGGACGCATCATAGATTGCCTGGATGGATTCCTTCAGCATCTCGTTGAACTCGTCATCCGTCTGGGAGTCAGCAAGTCCCTCCGTCAGCGCTCTGGAGAAGCTGGCAATCATATGGTGGTTCTGTGCAAGCTTCTCATTGGCTTCCTCACGGCTGTACCCGCCGGAAAGCGCGACCACCCGGACTACATGGGCGTCTGAGGCAATGCTGTCGTACAGGCCGGCTTCATCGGGAAGCGTCAGTTTGAACATAATCCGGATTCCATCATCCAGATCGGCCAGATGCCTATCCATCTCCGCTTTCAAGAACGACTCGATCCTCCCCTTCTCCTGGCTGTGGATGTCTACCTCCGGCTCCAGAATCGGCACGAATCCCGCCTTTGCTATCTGGACGCCGTAGGCGAACTGCTGCTTGACAATCTCATGGATTCCCTTCTCATTATAACTGCTGATAACGGAACGCATCTTCGTTCCGAATATGTGGCGCTCCTTTGCCCGATCAAGGAGAGCATCCAGCCCATTGATCGGCTTCATTAGGCGCACTCCGTCCGCCTCGGCTGCAAGCCCTTTGTCAACCTTCAGTATTGGAAGAATACCCTTTTCAATCAGATAATCCGCCGTGTACTTGCCATGAATCTTCCGGTCCATGGTCATTTCAAACAGAATTGCCGCAAGTATGTGCTCGGATGTGAACGAAGGACTTGCGATAATCCTTGTACGCATCTGATGGATCATGTCAAACATCTCTTCTTCCGACTGGTACCGGTCTTCGCCAATCCCGTAATTCTTAAGGGCCTTTGGCGTGCTGCCGCCGCTCTGGTCCAGAGCCGCTATGAATCCTTTGCCATCATGCATCCTTCTTACCTGTTCTTCACTCATACGAATTCCTCCATTCTCTGTGTGAAACATAGTCCAAGCCGTTTCCATTTACAGTTCAAACAAACTCATCTGATGGCACTGTTCTACCCTCCTTTTGTGTGCCGTTTCTCTCTCCAGCAGTTCTGACGGCAACCCTTCCAGAAACCCGGATGCCTCTTTTGACGTCGTTAGAATCAATTCCTCCATCGCCCTTGTCATGCCTACATACAGAAGCCTGCGTTCCTCTTCCAGATCTGTTTTCCCCTTTTCACTTTCCAGAGGAATCAGTCCCTTCCTTGCCCCATAGATAAAGGTAACCGGGAATTCCAGGCCCTTCGCGCCGTGAAGCGTCATCAAGGTAACCGCTCCTGAAGCGTAGTCCCGGTTCCCGCACCGCTTGATATCGCTTTCTATTCCTAATTGGACCGCCGACATGAATTCCGTCATCGTCTTATAAAATACGCCCATGCCCGCCAGTTTCTTCACCGCCTCATTATCTTCCAGCTGCAGTTCCTCCATCCACAGTTCCAGGAACTTCTGCGGTTTTTTCTTCTGGTATAGAGGACGGTACTTGCCCGCCATCCTTTCCAGCACTTCTTCCGCGGCCAGATTGCCATCCATATTCCACAGAAGTCTAAGACACTGCTCCTTCGCCAGGATATCCATGGGATTGTCAAGATAACGGAAGAAGCAGATGCTTCCCCGTACTTTTTCTTCCTGCAGAAATGATCCTCTTCCCGCAACAATATAGGGAATCCCTTCCTTCTTCAGGCATTTCTCCAGCAGATCCCCCTGATGGTTGGTTCGGTACAATATGGCAATCTCGTCAAATCCCCGGACCCGGCCTTCTGTCCTGACGGCACCGGATAATTCATGGGCTTCTAGCATTCCAATCCCTCCGGCCAGGCGGTTGATCTCCTTGGCAATAAAGATGGCTTCCCCCATCCCCGACTCTGCCGTCACCAAGCGCGCCCTATCGCCATCCTCCCGGTTGGCAGCAAGTCTTCTGTCTTCTCCGGGATTATGGGAGATCACTGCGAGAGCGGCATTCAGGATCTGGGGCGTGGAACGGTAATTCTCTGCAAGCCTTATCACATCCGTACCCGCATGTTCCTCGACAAGCCGGTCAAAGCAACCGGCATCCGCTCCACGGAATCCATAGATGGACTGATCCGGGTCGCCGATCACGAACAACTCGCGGCCCTTTTTATTCCATGCCTTAAGCAGGCGGTACTGCAAAGGATTGATGTCCTGGAACTCGTCCACCAGAAGATAGGAAAAATGCTTCTCCCACCCCGCAGAAGCCTGTGGTTCTTCTATCAGCTTCAATGTCTCCAGCAGAAGGTCGTCAAAATCAAGAAGCCGCCTTTCTTCCAGATATTTCTGATAGGCGAGGAATGCGTCCGTGTCCTCCTGCGGCACTTCTCCTTCTGCCTTCCAGCCAGACACCCTGTATAAGAACTTCTTCACCGTGTCCTTTAACTGGTATTCTTCAATAATCCCGCGCGCGATCTCCTGCGCCCCTTCTTCATCCAGAATAGAAAATTCCCTGCCCTGGTCTTTCAGAAATGCCAGGCAGATGGCGTGGAAGGTTCCAATCTGCATCGTATGGATCTGCTTCTTCTTTCCCAGCGCATTCCTGAGCCTCTCCCTCATCTGGGACGCCGCCTGATTGGTAAATGTAACCGCTGTAATCTCCCCGGGCTTTACTTTTCTATTTTCTATCAGATACAGGATATGGCTGATCAAGGTCTTGGTCTTTCCTGTGCCTGGCCCCGCGATTACGGCTACCGTCCTGGCTGTAGACCGTACTGCCTGCTCCTGCTCGCGGTTGAGCCTGTCAGGCAGCGGTAATGGGGAACCTGAGCCTTGCTGCGTGCCGTCTTCTACTGGCTGCTTTACTTTCACGGGAGTTATTCCCTCTTCTATGGCTGCATTTGCCCCGTCTTTTGCTTTGGCGCCTTTTCCATCGCCTTCGCCCTTTCCTCCCAGCAGATCAAAGAAGTCCATCTGGCCGCTGGTATTTTCTATTTCTGAAGGAGCGAATAATTTTATAGTCCCGTATTCCCCGTCAAACCCGGGAATCCTCTCTACCTTGCCTTCCCGCAGCCTTCCGATTCCCTCGGATATCAGATATCCCGACACGCTGCGTATTTCCTCCAAAGGCATGGTTCTTAAAATATCAAACTCCGGCCCCAGGCGTCGCAGCATGTTCTGATATTCCTTCTGCACCCTGGCGCTGGCTGCCGAGTGCCCTACCGAAGCGCCGATGACTTCCGGCAAAGGCACCAGACTCTCGAATGGCCTGGCATCCGCTCTTACATAGCCTTCTGCCCGGTCCGCCAGCTGCTCTACCCGGTGGGAAACGCCGATGGTAATCTTTCTTTTGCACACCGGACAGATTCCCTGATATTTCTCCGTGTCCAGAGGACTCAGGCAAAGGTTGCATTTCCGGTGCCCGTCAAAATGATACTTCCCCTCTTCCGGAAAGAATTCTATAGTGCCAGACAGTCCCTGCCCCTTCTGGATCGCATCATAGAGGCCTTGATAGGAGAGTTCGATATCCAGAAGGTTGGCTTCCCTTCCCAGTTTTGCCGGAGAATGGGCGTCCGAATTGGAGATCAGATGATAGGAATCCAGGGCAGATACCCGCCAGTTCATGGGCGGGTCCGAAGAAAGTCCGGTCTCCATGGCATGGATGTAGGGCGACAAGTCCTCGAAGCATTCTTCCACCGTATCAAATCCAGAGAACGCGCCAAACAATGAGAAATGAGGCGTCCAGATATGGGCCGGGACAAAGATCGCCTCGGGACAGAGTTCCAGCACGATCTCCAGCAGATCGCGGCAGTCCAGCCCCAGGATCGGCCTTCCATCAGAATGGATATTTCCGATGGCCTCCAGTTTCCTGGATATCACCTCCGCCTCCTCAAGGCCAGGAAGCAGAATCAGGCTGTGTACCTTCCTCACTCTTCCGTTCTTTTTATAGATGGAACTGATCTCCCCGGTAATCACGAATCGGGGAATTATTCTATCTGTACAGGTTTCGTCCTGAATCCGGTACTCCTCCTTTAATACATAGAGCCCGTCTTCAGCCGGCACAAGCTTCTCCCTTAGTTCTTCCCTCCATGCGGGGTGGGTAAAGTCCCCGGTCCCCACAAGGTGGATTCCTTTGCGCCTTGCCCCAAGATCCAGATGCTCCGGGGTACAGTCCTTGCTGGTGGCCCGGGAATAGCGGGAGTGGATATGCAGATCTGCTATATACATGCGGACACCTCCAATCCCAGCGTCGCCTTCGCCTGCGCAAGCCTGCGGCTATACTCTTCATAAAATGCCTGTGCCTGCGGATCCTTTGGATATGCAGTCTGGTAAAACGTCTTTAAGACATAAAGGTTCAGGATCCTTGCCTGCTCTTCATCCAGTCCGTTTAATCCTTCTTCGCACTTTCTTAAAAAATCATGCCAGCTAAAGATATACTTTTCATAAGCCTTCAGGTCCGGCGCATCCACCCATTTCTTCACCTTGATCTTGCCCCGGTCCTTCTTCCTGCACTCGTGAACCTGCAGAAAATACTTAAAACCCTCTTCCTCATAATATCTTCCCAACGGAAACAGCCTGCATATGCCCGGCCGGTATGGGTGGACGGCGCATCTTCCCTGTTCATCCAGAAACGTGCACGCTTCGCCCTCCCCATCCATTCTCAAGTTGGGAAGTATCATTCCATCCACCACGTGCAGTTCCAGGCATCTTTCCAGCAGGCCGTCAAAATCCAGAGAAAGTCCATTGCACAGCCGCCATACATCCAGAGGATCTAAAATGATCGAATTCCCCATTCCTTTACAGCAGGCAGAACACCCCTCGCAGTCATGGCAGTCTGCCCTTACCATGTCATTTGCCGTATATAATTTTCCATCTGATATTTCACTCATGTCTATCTCGCGTTTCATACAACCGTCCTACTTTCTTTCTCCAGTATCTCGTATTCAAATTCCCGGGCTGGCATAGGCTTGTAGAACACGTATCCCTGCACCATGTCGCAGCCTTCTTCCTTCAGGAAGTTCACAAGGCTGCTGGTTTCAATGCCTTCCGCCACCGTTTTCATATGCAGTTCCCTGGCCATATGAAGAACAGCCTTCACTACGTTGACTCCCCGCTCCGTCTCGCCGCCCATAAAGAAGCCTCTGTCCAGTTTCAGGATGTCTACTGGTATATCTTTCAACACATTCAAGGAAGAATATCCGCTTCCAAAATCATCCATGGAACACCGGTATCCTGCCTCGTGAAGTTCCGCAATAATCTCCTTTAGCCGCGGCAGATCTTCAAACACCATCGCCTCTGTCAGTTCAAATTCCAGCAGTTCGCAGGGAATTCGGTATCTTTCCTGTATCTCCTTATACCGCTGGATAAATCCTGCCTCTCCCAAATGCATCCGGGAAAGATTGACAGAAATCGGGAGCACCTTCTTATGGCTGTCCAGCCAGTTCCTTAGGAGGCGGCACACCTGCTCGAACATGTAATAATCCAGTTTCAGAATAAACCCGTTCTTCTCAAACAACGGAATAAATTCATCCGGCGGTATCAGCCCGTACTCTTCGGACTTCCATCTTACCAGCGCTTCCGCTCCCACAGCCCGCCCGTCTGATAATCGTATCTTCGGCTGCAGATATACCAGGAACTCTTCCGACTGAAGCGCCCCTTCCATCGCATTTTCCAGCGTCTGCTCCTTCAGAAGCTGATGCCGTTCCAGTTCCGTATAGAATACGCAGCCTTTCAAGTAACCGGATTCGCTCTTGCTGATATTGCGCGCCACATTAGCCCTGTCCCGGATGCTTACAACATCCTGCCTTCCATGTTCCACTTGATATACTCCGCAGTTAAGAGAAAGATGGTAATTCTTCTTGCGCCCGTCTCCAACCATCCGGTCAATTCGATCATTGATCTCATCAAGCCGGAATTCGATCTGCCGGATATCCGTCTCGCACAGCAGGATATTAAAAATATCCGACTGAATTCTCGAGACACATTCTCCTGGCCTCAGGCAGCTGCATACCGCGCCATAGACCTCTTTGAGAACCCCATCTCCTTCCGAACTTCCATATACGTCATTAATTAACTTAAAACGCCGGATATCCATGGATGCCAGCGCAAACCTTTTCTCTTCCTGTAGGTATTTCACCATTTCCAGATCAAATCTAGTTGCCGTATATCCTCCTGTCACAGGATCTACCATCTGGATATCCGCAATCTCCTTCTTCTTATCCTGGATCTGGGATATTGATTTATTGAACGCCGAAATCAGGCATTGCAGTTCATACGACCCCTGCGGCTTAAGTCCTCGCTCCCGGTTCTTCGCATCATCCAGATCCCGGCAGCAGGCATGGATCGGGCGGATCACGATCCAGTAGAAAAAAATCTGGAAGCCTATGCACCATGCAAGCAGCAATATCGCCGTAATCTGCTGCAGCCTCTGGGCCTTATCCGTATATCGCATTGCCTGGAATACTTCCTTGCTCTGCCTCTTATCGAGGCTTTCGGTAAATATATCTATCTCATTTGAAATCGCAGCCTTAGCTCTGGCATATTCATCGCCAAACACGAACCGAAGCGCCTCTGCCCTCTTCTCCCCGCCGGAAAGCCCTTGGTCTTCTTCGCTTAACTGCACATTCGCAATAGCCGATGGCAATTCTTCTATCCCCTCAGATTCATATACCAGCTTCATACACTCAAGTTCCTGAACCATCAGTTCATCGGATTCTTCCTTGGCATCTTCCATCAGCTGGAGTTCTTCCTTAGAAAGCCCCTCTTTCCTCAATTTCAAAATCGCCTGATCCCTGGAACGCGTGACCTCCACTTCTTTCAGATATTCTTCCGCATACTGCACATCCCCAGTGGCCACGAATCTCCACACGGCATCTGTCAGCACATCTGAGCCGGATTGCACCTGCTGTGCCAGTTCAAGGCAGCGCATGTTCTTTTCCGTCACCGACTTCTGGTGCCCGACGGCCTGGGACGCGGCGTGAAATGTCTCGAACAGCATGACGATCACGCCAAGCGTAACTAGAATCCATATAATCATTAAGTCTTTGATCTTTATTTTACCAAATCTGGCCCGATTATCCTTCATGTAAGAATCCTCCAGCAGCCTCTTGGACTGCCCTATTATTTCTGCTTTATGATTATTATAGCATCCCTCTTCCTCAGAAGTAACCCCATTAGGGGTTTATTTCCTGTACCGCTCAACGCGGCGCTACAGATCTAACAATCGAATCTCTTACCATCAATCTGGATATTTCTTCCAAAAATCACGGTAAGAAAATTTTATACAAATCCTATTACATATATAGAAACGGATAATCCTATTTCCTCTGGTGAATAAGGGGTTTTATCTTTATTCTAACTGTGATATTATAGATATATAATGTAACATATACATATTACAGTTTAACGGAGGATGTTATGACAAACTTACAGTTTTCCACAATCAAAGGACAAAATGTTGTCTTTTCTAAATATCGTATTATGGAGCAGGATAAAATACTATATATCACACCAGCCAAAGATGCAATTTCCAAAGAGATCGATCCTATCGCAGACATTGATGGCCTGATCATGGACATCATATCGGTTGCCCAGGTCATCACCTCCTGCAAAGGCTATATGCGCTTTCTCGCAAAAGAAAGTGAAAATTCTATTGTAACTGAGCGCATATTCTGGAAAAAGGACGACTTTTTTCTCGACAGGGACAACCCCGAGGTGACGCTCATCCTCAATACGCTTCTTGCTTTTAGCGAAAAATATGGCATTCCAGAATGGGAGCTGGATCGGGATGTAAAAGCCATACTTCCCCTGGAATATTCCATACTTACCCAGCATGCGCCCTCTGATGAGGAATCCCCCAACACGTTCCTCAAAACATTTTTATCTACAAAAATCAGCATGCAGGACACCATTATCATCCCGGTCGGAAGTTTTACCCTGTTCTTTTTAGACCTGCTTAACATTTTTACCATCAATCGCACCAGCAAATTGAAGCGAGTGGAGCACTGCCGCCTGTATTTCCGGAACGAGCCCGGGAAATTTCCCGAACTGGCAGCATGTGCCGTGGGATTAAAACCAAGCATCATTCTTGCATTTATCACCTTCTCCACCGGGGACCAGAAGCATGTCCGCATGTGCAAGAACTGCGGAAAATATTTTATTACGCCGGACCAGCGCACAGAATACTGTTCCCCCAAATGCCGCACCTCTTATAACACGGCGCAGACGAGAAAGCGGCAGAAAAGAAATGGAATAGAATTATAATAAAAATAAGCAGGGATACGTTTGACGTGTCCCTGCGCTTTACTTTCTTCACTATTTTGCTAATTTTAGAATCTCATAGCAATTCTTTGGCGTTGCTTTCACAAGAGATCCCCACATGCCATCACCCATCTGAAGCTGAGCCATCTCTACCAAAGTACCAAGCACTGATTCATCCTCCGCGTCTATGCCCACCTCCGCAAGGGTCGTCGGCATATGGATCCTCCGGAAGAATTGCTCCAGTCTCGCAATGCCTTCCCTTGCCGTTGCTTCTTTATTTTGGAAGTCAGAGGAAATCCCAAAGACATTAACCGCAAACCTCACGAACAGATCCAGATTGTCCTTATAGACATATTTCATCCATGCGGGTGTAATGACAGATAGCGTCGCCCCGTGCGCAGTATCATTGTAGCTGCTGATAGCCATGCCCACTGCATGCGATACGCAATCTGCTTCTTTGCCAAACCCCAGCAGATCACAGTGCGCCAGAGTTGCCGCCAGCATCACTTCAGATCTGGCCGCATAATCATCCGGTCTTTCCAGAAGCACGGCTGCCGCATTCATAACCGTCCGCAGTAGCCCTTCTGCCATCCGGTCTACCAGATTCGTATCCGTTGTCTTGGAAAAATAACGCTCCATGGCGTGACTCATCATATCTGTAATGCCGCAGAAGGTCTGGTATGGCGGAAGCGTATAGGTAAGTTCTGGATTCAGGATCGCAAACCGCGGCCGGATCCTGTCGTCCACAAGCCCCAGCTTGACCCCTACCTCTTTGTCTGTAATGGTAGATGTGCCGGAGGACTCGCTGCCTGTGGCTGGAAACGTAAGTACTACGCCCGTGGGCAGAGTATCTTCAAGCTGCTTCTCTCCGATCCATAGGCCCCGGATATTGTCGCCCGCCAAGACGCCTGCACCGATTGCCTTTGCCGTATCAATAACGCTTCCGCCTCCAACAGCAAGTATAAACTGGACGCCTTCTCTACGCGCGGTCTCCACCCCTTCCAGCACAGGACCCATCTCGGGATTAGGCTTCACGCCGGTAAAATCCACATACCGGATCTGCTCCTTCTCCAGAGATTCCTTAATTTCATTGATAATCGGAAGTTCATAAGGCTGTCCGTAATATACGACCATGACCTTGTCCGCATATTTCTTGATCTCCTGCCCCACAGTCTTGTGCTTGTCTTTTCCGAATATCAGTACTGTATGATTATCATAACGATAACTGTCCATTTCTTTTTCCTCCGTCTTCTATAGATTCCAGATTTCTTCCATTGCCCTGGCAATCCGTTTCGATTTCTTCATCTTTTCTTCTATATATTTTGCGCCCCCGGATTCATCCGGGACGAATTCCTCCTTTATCCGGATTGGAAGGCTGCCTGCCTCTGCATGATCCCTGAATACGCCAACCGCGATCCCTGCTGTAAGCGCTGCGCCCCTGCAGCCAGATTCCCGGATATCCATAATACGCACCTTAACTCTTGCAGCATCGGCAATCATCTGTGCCAGGAGCCGGTTAGATGCCCCACCCCCGGTAAGATAGATGGCATCCAGGCGATCTGCCGCATTTCTGGATACTTCCAGAAACAGAGCCGTCTCTATGGCGATTCCTTCCAGCACGGCTCTTAAGAGCTGCCCTTTTGTCGTCCTGGCCGTCATTCCGTAAAAGCCCGCCTGCGCATTTTCATATCCAGGCATCATGAGAAGCGGTTCTGTGTATGGATGGCAGATCACCGAAGATCTGGACGCATTCTCTCCCGCAAGGATCCTCTCTTCCACCACCTCATATACGCTGACTCCTCTTTCTTCTGCTTCACTTTTCTCTTCTTCACAAAATCTGTCCATGAACCATTCCAGAGAACTTCCGGTGCTTCCTCCGTTCATGAAAAGGTACATATCCGGCACAGCACTGAGAATGATCTTTCCATAATGCTCCATCATAGGATGCGGATGTTCGATCAAAAGCAGATTCAGTCCCCAGGTTCCAAGCACGCAGGACAATTGATCCTTATATACACATCCACTGCCAAATGCCGCCATGGCCACATCATGCCCGCCTCCGCAAACCGGCGTTCCCGGCAGCAGCCCTGTGTCTCTTGCCGCCTCCTCTGTAACGGTTCCGGCCAGATCCCAAGGTTTTATGAGTTCCGGAAATAGTTCTTTAGCCTCAGATATGCCGTATTCATCAAGCACTCCCAACTGATATGCATACGCCTTGTCGATCAGGAAGCCATTGCTGGCATCCGTAATTTCATAGCGGATACTTCCAGTAAGCCGATACCGGATCCAATCTTTGCACTGAAGCATCCATTTACATTTTCGGTATTGGTCCGGCTCTTTCTCCTTCATCCAATATAGCAGAGCCTGTGGCAGTGTCGAATTGCCATCCTTCCAAAGTTCTAAGAATTCCCGGTGCAGCCCTTCCTGCTTCCATTTTTCTGCTTCACAGGCCACCCGGCTGTCCAGGGATACGATTCCTTCCCTGACTGGCACACCCGATTCATCTACCAGAAACATGCCTCCGCCCTGACCGCTCAGCCCGACCCCGATAACCTCTTCCGGTCTGAATCCCTGATCCCAAAGACCACGGATCGCTCTGGCCGTATCCTGCCAGATACGCTTCATATTCTGTTCCGCATATCCTGTTCTTGGGCTTTTTACCTCCTCACACGCCTGTCCTGAAACTGCGGCTTCTGTTCCATCCAGGTGGTAGAGTCCGGCTTTCACATTTGTTGTCCCTCTGTCTATACCCATCAAATATTTCTGCATTGTGTTCCCACTCTCTATTTATGTGCGATGTTCTCAAGTGCCAGCGGCTGAGTATGGTATACTTCAAATAAATGTGCCATTTCCTCCCGAGCCCTCTTATGTATGACGCCCAATACTCCAGGAAGCTGCATACGTCCGCCGTTTTCATCAATTGCCTTTCTGGCTGCTTCCGTCGTGCTCAAAAACAGACCCGTACAGAAATTGATCTTGCTGATGCCATGGGCAACCGCATTCCTGAAATCCTCATCCGCAAGACCCGAACCACCATGCATGACAATCGGGATATCGACCTTGCTTCTAATCTCATCCAGCAGTTGAAGTTCCAGTTTTGGCGTTCCTTTATATACGCCATGTACCGTTCCAAAAGCAATCGCCAGCGCATCTACTCCTGTCTGTTCCACAAAGGCCACAGCCTCCTGTGGGTCTGTAAACGCATTCGTATCCACTTCATTTCCGTCATTGTCGTTTCCTTCGCCTCCTGCTACATGACCGATCTCGGCCTCTACGCTGATGCCGCATGGCGCGGCTGCCTCTACCACCCGCTTGGTCAAGGCCACGTTTTCTTCAAAGGGAAGGGCGGATCCGTCGATCATCAGAGAAGAAAATCCATATTTTATGCCATTCATACATTCCTCATAGGAAGCAGCGTGATCCAGATGCAGGCAGACCGGCACGCTTGACAACTGGATTCTTTGCCTTGCATAGTCAAAAAAACGGGCATCCAGCTGAGAGAGAAGGAACCCCGGGATCATTAGAATCACCGGTTTGTTCTCTTCCTCCGCCTGCGCCAGCACTGCCTCGAACAGCACATGGTTATCCGCCCCGATAGACGGCACCGCATATTTTTTTTCGCGTGTCTCAAGTAATATTTGTTTCAAAGTAACAAGGGCCATTTTTTATTCCTCACTTTCTGTATTCTCTTCATCCAATACTCTTTTTTCTTCCAGTTCCTCTACTATCCCGTCATACACTTTTTTGCTCAGCTTGTACGGAATGACCGCTGCCGCTCCAAGGATGCCGCCGATGATCAGGACCAGCGCATTGGACCAGTAGATGCCTTGAAGCACTCCCGTCGCCTGTACGGCAGAGCCTTGGGAATATCCGATCACCGTCAGTACGATGCCCAGAATCCATCCGGATGCTCCCTGTGCCAGTTTATTGGCAAAGGTACATGCAGAATAAATAGATCCCGGCGCCCGTATTCCAGTCTTCCACTGTCCATATTCAACCGTATCCGGAATCGTCCCCCACAGAATGGGGAAGCTGAAACTTAAGCAGAATCCAAACAGCACTGCTGTTGCATAAAGCATGGGAACACTGTGTCCTCCCAGGAGAAACACCACTCCGTCAATTACATAAAGCGCGCCTCCCAGAAACAGCATATTCCTCTTCCCGATTTTCTCAGTGAGCTTTGGGATCACGACCAGCACTACCATTGCTACGAAGAAAATCAAAGTTCCAATAATATTGGTCAGGTCTGCCCGGTTCATATATGCGGCACAATAATAAATATTATATGCAAATTTGAAATTGACTGTTGTGTTGAAAAAAAACATAGATACCACAATACACAGAGCCGGTTTATTTGTAAAAATCACTTTCAGGGACTCTTTTACCTTCAGATCATTTTTGGCCGGCTTTAGTCTCTCCTTCGTTCCAGCACAAAGCCAGAAAAGAGCCAAAGTACTGATCACCGCAAAAACGACCGCCGTCATCTGATAGCCTTTCACATCATTTCCGGCTCCCAGATACGCCACCAGCGGGATAGTTCCGTAACTAACCAGCATACTTCCGATATTGGAGCCTATATTCCGGAAGGTTGAAAGCACGGTCCGTTCATTCATGTCCGCCGTCATCACGTTGTTAAGGACTCCGTACGGCACATTGACCACGGTAAACAGCATATCCGTTCCAATATAGGTCACATAGGCCCAGACTAGTTTTCCCGCCATGCTCAGGTTAGGGCAGGTGAATTGAAGGATAAAAAACAGTCCCAATGGTATGGCCGCCCTCTTAATCCATGGCCGGTATGCCCCTCCCTTTCTGTGTTTTGACTTATCTGCCAGAAATCCCATCATAGGGTCATTGACTGCATCCCAGATATTTGCCACCAGGAACATGGTTCCCACCGCCATAGCAGGCAGGCCGTACACCTCTGTATAGAAGAACATTGCATAACTGCCTATAAAGGTGGCCAGCAGGTTTGCCGACACATCCCCCATAGAATAGGCTATCTTTTCATTTAATCCGAGTTTACCATTCTTCATATTCTCAATTCCTTTTTATAAATCTGCGAAAGCGTCTATTTGTCTTTTTTCCTATCCTGAATCTCTTCGAGCATCTTATCGTATTTTTCCGTGGTCAAATCATACGGTATCAGTGCAATAATCGTCAGGATGCCGCCCGCAACTAAGACAGCCGTCATAGCCATGCGGATAGCTGGAGCCACTCCCGCAGCCTGAGCAGCCGCGGTTCCATCAAATCCGGTTGCAGCAAGCACGACGCCTACCAGCCATCCGGAAATGGCAACCCCCAGCTTATTTGCAAATGTTGCTGTGGCATAGATAAACCCAGGCGCCCGAATACCGCTTGACCATTCGCCGTATTCAATGCTATCCGGAACCATGCCCCAGATCGGCGTAAAGGTAAAAGTCAGCGTCAGACCAAAGAGGACTGCCCCCACATATACCATTGCAACGTTGTCTCCGCCAAACCAAAAGGTAATTCCGTTTAGAATCAGAATGATGCATCCCGCGATCAGCGTGTTTTTCTTGCCAATCTTATTGGACACGACCGGCACAAGCGGTTTGGACAACAGCCCTACCGCAAACGCGATCGCTGCCGTAATTCCGATAATTCCCGGATTCCCAAGATAAAATTCGCAATAGAAGGAATTCCATGCAAATTTAAAGATGACGGCAGTGTTCATAATGAGCATTACAAGGATCATGACCCATGCTGCCCGGTTTCCTTTCAAGGCCTTTACAGACTGAGCCAGAGACATCGTTTCTTTTTCGTTCTGTACGACCCGCTCTTTGCAGCCCAGGAATGTGCTCATCAGGCACAGGAATCCAATAACCGCCAAAAGAGCCGCCGCTTTAAAATACCCTTGCGTCTGTTCTCCTTTTCCAAAAAACAGCACCAATGGAAGAAGACAGTAGGAACCGAAAATATTTGCCACGTCAGATCCCATGTTCTTAAAGGTAGACAAAGACATTCTCTCTTTAATATCCTGGGTCATGACATTACACATAACGCCATACGGCACATTCACAGCCGTGAAAAACGTCTTCATGCCAAAGAACATTACATATGCCCATACAAGCTTCCCTCCATCTCCCATACTTGGCGTCATAAAACACAGAACGGAGAATATGGCAAGAGGAATAGATCCCCATAAGAGCCATGGACGGTAGCGTCCCCATTTTGATTTTGTCCTGTCCGCCACCAATCCCATGATCGGATTAAACACCGCATCCCAAATTCCTACAACCAGCGATAAGGTCGCTGTCGCCGCCGCAGATATTCCATATACCGTTGTCCAGAAATAAATCAGATATGTAGAGGCTGTCGTGTAAATCAAATTGGCCGATACATCGCCCGCCCCATAGCATATCTTCTCTTTCATTCCTAGCTTCATTCTGCTGTCGTTCATAAATATAACCTCCTTTACGTCCCTTTCCCTACTTGTTTTTCATTACGTCCGCTGCAACGTATATAATCTTGCTTCGTGTTTGTAATATTACTTTGCAAGTTTTATATTAATTATTTTATATCATATTACATTTTTCGTGTCAACATTTTTCCCTACTTTTATACATATTTCGATTTAAATATTGACATTTTTACTATATAATGCTATTGTTTCATCAACAAACACCATTAACAAAGGAGGAATTGTAATATGAAAGCAGTAGTATTATATGGCAAAGGAAAAACTGAATTAAGAGACGTTCCTGTACCAGAAATCGGTGACGGCGATATCCTATTAGAAATAAAAGCTGCCGGTATCTGCGGAGGTGATGTTCACTTTTACGACGGCACCATGGACGGCCTCGGCGGATATCCTATGGTATTAGGCCACGAATTCGCCGGCGTCATTGCAAAAGCAGGAAAAAACGTAGATCCATTCTGGAAACCGGGCGACCGGGTCGTATCCGAAAACACAGGCTATGCCTGCGGGCGTTGTCCAGCATGCCAAAGTGGTAATTTCGTCAGTTGCGAACACAGAGAGACCCTTGGCTGCAGCATGGACGGAGGATTTACTAAATATGTGAAGATTCCCGAACAGATTCTGCGCCTTTATCCAAACTGTATGTTCCATATTCCGGACAACCTTTCTTTTGAGGAGGCCACAGTACTGGAGCCAGCCAGCAACGCATACAAGGCCGTAATCCAGGAAGGCGGAATCATGCCCGGCGATAATCTGGTTGTATTCGGTGCCGGAACGCTGGGGCTTATGACTGTTCAACTTGGTAAAATTGCAGGAGCTGCCAAGATCATCTTGATTGGAATGTCCAAAGATAAAAAAACTAGATTTGAACTTGGAAAGAAATTAGGAGCCACACATATCCTGGCTTCTGACGAAGAACCTAATATTGTAGAAAAAGTCAGAGAAATTGCCGGACCGGACGGAGTCGCCGTTGTTGTGGATGCCGCCGGAGCCCCGATCTGTCTGAACCAGGCCACCCAGATGGTCCGGCCAATCGGCAGAGTCATCCGTATCGGCATGAACGATGCGCCCTATGGTTATGGACTGAACGACGTAAATGTCAAGTCCATCACCATACGGGGCCATATGGGATACAACACCATATCCTGGAGAAACAACATCTCCCTCGCAGCCGCCGGCATCCTGGATTTAAAGAGTATCATCTCGCACAGAATGCCTCTGTCCGATTTTAACAGGGGCTTTGAACTGACCATCAGCCAGGAAGCAACCAAAGTCATTTTAACTCCAATTGAATAGCTTGAGGTGAAGATATGTTAAAGATACTATGTACAGCAGAATTTGACCAAGATTATATAGAAAAACTCGAGGCCTTTGCAGAAGTCCGGCGCAGAGGATTCAGCATTAATCAGGATTTCCGGGAGATGCTGACAAAGGAAGAGTTAAAAGACGAACTTCAGGATGCAGATATTTTTATTGTTGGCTACGACAAAGTCACAGACGACATCATCAAGGCTGCCCCTGATTTAAAACTGATTTTGAGCGTCCGGGACGGCCCGGAAGAGAATATCGATGTCCAAACTTGCAAAGAACTGGGAATCCCGGTTCTGTTCAGCGCCGGAAGATGCGAACGGGTGGTGCCAGAGCACACGATGATGCTCATGCTAGCCATGGCCAGACCCCTTATCTGGGCAAACCAGGCACTCTACAGTGGTCTGTGGTCCAAAGAAACCGAGCAGGAGGATCCCGACCGTTACTATAGTTTTTTCAAAGTCATAGATCAGAGCCGCGAGTTGTACGGCAAAACCCTTGGCCTAGTCGGTGCCGGCCGCAACGGCGTGGGCCTCGCTACCCGCGCGCAGGCCTTCGGCATGAAGATCCAGGCCTTCGACCCTTATGCAGATAGGGAAACCATGAAATCTTATGGTATCGAACTGGTCGATCTCGACACGCTGATGAGGACTTCCGACTATATCAGCCTTCTGGCCCGCGTATCAGAGGAGACAAAAGGCATGATCGGCGCAAGGGAACTGTCACTGATGAAACAGGATGCATGCCTGATCAACACCGGACGAGCTGCCCTCATGGACACATCCGCCCTCATCGCGGCGGTCAGTTCCGGAAAAATACGGGCCGCCCTAGACGTATATGACAATGAGCCCCTCAGCCAGGACGACCCCCTTCTGAAACTGGATCCATCCCGCATCCTACTTACACCGCATTTTGCCGGATGCAGCATTGACAGAATCACCTTCCACTCCAAAGCGGCCACTGAAAACATTATTCGTTTTCTCAATGCGCAGGATGTGGACCATATCTACGATGCTTCTGTACTCAGCACGCAGGCATTTACAGAACGTGGCGGGAAAATCCGCGGATATCTGAACAATAGATAGCCAAGGATATTAGGGAATTACGCTAAAGGGGAAGAAATCCAGCAGATTTCTTCCCCTTTAGCCAGCCCTATCAACTTGTTTTGATGATCTCTATCCCTTCCACCTCGAAGCAGGTGACCCAGGGATATTCTACATACTTTACGATAATATGATCTGGGATTTTTATTCCCTCCCTTGGGTAATATACGTTTCCCAACTCGCTTTGGTCCGTCTCATACCCCTTCTCCAGCATCGCCACTTCATCCTCATCGGTAAAACTTACCGACATCTCCTTATACGGAGGCGCGCATCAGCTGGTTATACTCTCAACATTAAGTACCACATGCTTCCAGCCGAACCTTAGCATGTATTCTTTTGCTTCTTCATTTAATTCGACCACCTTTATCCCTCCTTTTGCATTGCTATGACAGGATCCATCCGCTTATACGTGCTCCATGCTCAACCCTCTCCCCTATCTTAAACATGCTCCATTAGTCGTATTCTACCACAGCCATGAAAAAAAAGAAATGGTATCGCTATTCCAGCAGCAAGATCTTCTCTTCCGGCATCATAAGGAAGTCCGGCATTCCCTTCCTGTCGATCAAAGGCCATTTATCCCTTTGCAGAAACCAGCAGATATCCTCCTCGCTTCCCTCTGCGCCCGCCAGGAAATACTTTCTTTCAAATGGCAGGGCTGCGCTGCTTTTAATGTTCACAGGAATGCAGTTACTTCCCGCCTCGCCCCACACAGGGACAAATTCATGGGCCCGGAATCCGACGAACGCCACCTTTTCCGGGATGTTTTTACTCAAGCGCAGAGTAATCCCCCATTCCGGCACTTCAAGATGACAGCGGTCTATCCTTCTCGCCCCCGCAATGTTCTTGCACCCGGTCAGGCGTGCCGTCTCCTTCCTCCCTGGGTTTGCAAAGATCTCCCGGGTGTCTCCGTAACTAATCTGCCTTCCATCCGCCATAGTCAGAAGTTCCCTGGTAAACCGGTAGATCTCGTCCCGGCTGTGGGATACGAGAATGACCGTTCCCCGGTAATTCTTCAGCAGGTCCAGCATCTCCTGCGCAAGCCTGTCTTTCAAGAATTCATCCAATGCGGAGAACGGCTCGTCCAGCAGGATGGCTTCCGGCTCATAGGCCATGATCCTTGCCAAAGCCACCCTCTGCTGCTGGCCGCCAGAGAGTTCTCCTGGCAGCTGCTTTCCAAGCCCCAGCAGCTGGAACTTTTCCATCATCTTTGCAACCTTTCTTCGTTTCTCCTCTTTCCCTCCCTGTAGTCCTGCTGCTATATTCTCCTCCACCGTCATGGTAGGGAACAGGGCGTAATTCTGGAAGAGGTAGCCGATATGTCTCTTCTGGGGCTTCAGGCTGATCTTTTTCGCCGAATCATACAGCAGCGTCCCATCCACAATGATCCGCCCCTCATCCGGCGTCTCGATGCCTGCAATGCATTTCAAAGTCATGCTTTTTCCGCAGCCTGAGGCTCCCAGGATGCCGATCCGGTTCTCATCCGTTTTAAAATCAATATCCAATTGAAAATTTCCCAGTTTCTTCTTCATCCTAACTTCGATTGCCACTGCCCTACTCCTTCTGTCCGTATTTTTACCAGCGCTTGACGTTTTTCATATTCCTGCCGGTGAAAAGATTCATCAGGAAGATGACGATAAATGCGATGATAAGCACGATAATTACCCAGACTCCCGCAGTCAGATAATCGCCATCCTGGATGACCATTGCAATCTTCTGGGAAATGGTCCCGGTCTTGCCGGGAATATTTCCGGCAAGCATGGAAGTGGCCCCGTACTCTCCCAGTGCCCTCGCAAAAGTCAGGATGGTTCCTGAGATAATCCCGGGCCCCGCCGTAGGAATCACTACTTTCCAGAAAATCTTAGCCTCGCTCATCCCCAGAGTCCGTCCTGCATAGACCAGATTTACATCGATCTGCTCAAACGCCGCCCTGGCATTCCGGTACATCAGCGGGAATGCGATCACCGTCGCCGCAATAATGCATCCAAGCCAGCTTTGTACCACTTTGATATCGAATTGATCATACAGGAACATGCCAAGCGGCCTTCTTCTGCTGAACAGAAGAAGAAGGAAGAAGCCCGCCACTGTAGGTGGCAGCACCATGGGAAGCGTAAGCAGCCCATCCGCCACAGCCTTTATTTTCGGACCCGCCTTGATTACCTTCCTGGCCGCGAATAACCCCAGGAAAAAGGAGATTACGGTTGCCACCGCTCCTGTCTTCAGTGAGATATAAAGCGGGCTCCAGTCCAAGTCCTGCAGGACTGCGCATATTTCCTCCATAGATGATTCCTCCTTTTGGTATCTCATTCTATTTATCTCTGTACGTTGGTGTCAAAATAATAATTGTAGAAAATCTCGCTGGCATCCTCGGATAACACATAATCATAAAAATCTTTTGCAGCCCTGCTCTGGGCCTCATCCGCTTCTTGATTATCTACCAGGCAGATCGGGTAAATCACGTTTCCTGTCAGATCGTAGCCTACCGTCTCCAGTATATCCAGATCATCCTCATAACCATAGGTATCGGAATAATACGTGGTGCCTACTTCGCAGGAGCCTTCCACCACTGCTGCCAGAACCTTGCTTACATTATCCTGCTCGCTGATCTCCACGCCGCCAAGCGCTTCTGATACTTGTTCTGTAGTGACTGCATCGGGCTCATCCGTCTTTTCCAGGATGCCCAGATTCACAAGCGCCTGCCTGGTGTACTTGCCCGCCGGAACGCTTCCGCCTGCCAGCGCGATGCTCTGGGCATCCTTCAGGTTCTCAAGTCCGCTTGCCTTGGTTCCGCTGTCCTTCCGGGTCACAAGCACAACCTGGTTATTCACCACATTTGCGCGGGTTCCTTCCCGGACCAGCCCATCCTGTTCCAGCTGGTCCATCTGCTTCTGGGCAGCCGAAAAGAAAATATCACATTCATACCCTTCCTCGATCTGGGTCAGCAGGGTGCCGGAACTATCCGCATTGAAGGTAATCTTCACATCCGGATTGTCTTTATTATACTTTTCCGCGATTTCCGTCATGACGGTATTCAGGCTTGCCGCGATAAACACTTGGACCTCCGTCTCATCTGCGTCATCCTTCTTGGATTCCTCCGAGGCCTTCTTGTCCTTGCCATCCGTCTTCTTTGCCTCGCTGCTTCCGCAACTTGCAAGTCCTAATACCATCACTGCTGCCATAAATACTGCCACCACTCTCTTTTTCATAAAACTTTCTCCTTTTATTTATCGTATTCCCAATACGGCTTCTATTGAAAAGCAAGATGCTACGAAAAAAGGCCTTCACTTCTCAATACTTCTCTCTTCACCTGCCGCTATCATGCCGCCCGTTAAAACCTTTGCAAATACGCCTTGGGCCGGCATAATGCATTCCCCATCTTCTGATAGATCTGGCAAGGGGAGTGGCGTTCCTTCCCAAACTGCGTCATCGCAAGCAGCACGTCATTGCAGCGAAACACCGTTCCCACCGGCAGGCTTGGAAGACCAAAGTCTGAGTACCTCTGCGTTCGCCGATACAGACTGTTTTTACTATTCTTTCAGTCTGGCATCGTCTGCTCCATTTCTCATCAATGCCTTTATATTCCGATCACTCTCGTAATGGAGGCATAGTTTTAAGATTCCGCCCGAGCCAGGTAATCGATCTCCCTGCCATATTGATCCTTCATCGATTACGCTCCTTTTCCGAACCCGCAATTTGGAAACGTACAAGTAGGACAGGACAAGCATAAGCCTCCCTGTCCAAGTCTGGACAAATCTTCTGCTTTTAACTTCTCGTTGCACAGCACTCTTGGAAGCACCAGATCAAATATGGTCCTTTTCGCATACATGACGCAGCCCGGCAATCCCATGACGGGAATATCTCCATTGTAATAAGCCAGCATGAACATTGCCCCCGGAAGAACCGGCGCGCCATAAGTCACGATATCCTCCGCCACGTTCTTGATCGCCAGCGGCGTACGGTCATCCGGATCCACGCTCATGCCTCCTGTGCAAATGATCATGTCCATTCCTTTATCGAGCATCTTATGTATGGCTTCTGTAATCATTTCCGGCTTGTCATCGCAGACCGCATGGTCTTCCATCTCCACGCCATATTCCTTTAGCTTAGTTTCGATCACGGGGGTGAAATTATCCTCAATCCGGTGCTTATATACTTCACTTCCGGTAGTGATAACTCCTGCGCGCTTCTTTTGGTAAGTCACGATCTGGAAAATCGGTTCTCCCTGTGTCAGGGCCTCTGCCCGCCTCATCTTCTCTTCTTCAATGACCAGCGGGATAATCCTGGTTCCCGCAATCTTGTCGCCTTTCTTTACCGGAAAGTTGCCGTGACGGCTGGCAATCATCATCTCTCCCAGACGGTTTACCGCATTCATCTTCTCCACATCAATCTTTAATAAGCCGTCGCAGTCTGCGATCAGTTCAATCTTGCCTTCCTTGACCTCCGTCGGGTGCATATTGGCCCCCTTGCACATCCGGCACAAAATCTGCGCGGCTTCATTCTCATGCAGGATACCTTCCTGCTTCTCCCAGACATAGAGATTCTCTTTTCCCACGGAAAGAAGTACTGGGATATCCTCTTCTCTCACGATATGGCCTTTTCTAAATACGGCATCCTTGGTCACTCCCTTGATGATCTGCGTGATATCATGGCATAGCACATGGCCAGCTGCTTCCTCCGTCTTAATCAGACGCATGGCTCTTTCCCTCCTTCGTTTGGTCTCTCGATGTGATTGCGACGGGCTCGCTCCATAATCATCTCCGCCGCAATGCTGACCGCTATTTCTGCTGGCGTCTCTGCCTGGATATCCAGCCCCATCGGCGTCTTGATCCTTGCCAGATCCTGGTCTGTATACCCCTCCTGGCGGAGTTTTGCAAAGACCGCCTCCTTCTTTTTTCTGCTTCCGATCACTCCGATGTAAGATGCCGGCGTGCGCAAAATCTGCTTTTCTACCAGAAAGTCGTGCTGGTGGCCTCTGGTCATGACACAGATATAGTCATCGGACGTGATATCCCTGCATACTTCTTCCAGATGCTCCATATCTACCAGCCGCGTCCTTCTCGCCCCCGGAAATAATTCCGGCTTTGCAAAGTCTTCCCTGTCTTCCAGTACAATACAGTCAAAATTGACCCTTGCAAGCGTAGGAACCGCCTCCTGGGCCACATGGCCGCCGCCGAAAATATAAACTTTGCTGCCTTGCACTAATTTTTCCAAATAGTATTTCGCAGGACTCTCCTGTGGCTCTGACCTTGCTTTGGCACATACGGCTACTTGCACTTTTTTTGGCAAATCCCCTTCTTCATAAAGATACATCTGCCCCTTCCCTTCTTTTGAAAGATCCATTGCCAGCCAGCACTTTCGATCCTGGTCAAACATCCGGATGGCTCTTATGGCCAGATCTATCATCTGTTCGTCTCCCGATGGCATGTACCTGAAAAAAACACTTATATCTCCTCCGCAAACCATGCCAAGATCCGCTGCCTGATTCGGGTGAAGCCTGAATTGTTCCAAATGGGAGTTCTTGCTGTCAAGCACTCCCAAGGCTCGATGAATGCACTCATGCTCTACCGCGCCGCCGCCTACCGTCCCTCTGACACGCCCCTTCCTTGTAACCAGCATATGCGCTCCCGCGCCCCGGGGCGCGGAGCCCGAACTTGCCACCACTGATACCAGCACGGCATCCTGCCCGCTCTGCAGCGTATCCTTTAGTATAGAGAATAATTTTCTCATCTTTCCCCTTCCTCTCTTTCACAGCCTTATGCGCCTCTTCAAACTTCAAGCCTATCCCAGAATGTCCGATAGATATTTTTGAAAACTTATTTCCGCAGCAGCCTGCACTTCTTCCCTCATCTTCCGGTATACCCGCAGCAGCCTTTCGCCTTCTTCCGTAAGTTGAGAGCCTCCGCCCTCCCGGCCTCCCGCAACTCGTTCCATCACCCGGTAGCCTAATTTCTTTTCAATGCGGTTAATCATCTTCCAGGCCTTAGTATAAGACATCTGCATGGCCTGGCAGGCCGCATTCACAGAACCGGTGACCCCAATGAGTTCCAGAAGCTGTTCCGTTCCATTTCCAAAAAACTTCTCATCCGTAGCAAGCATCGTCTTGGTAATAACCCGAACCTGGTCATTACGGCCTGCCTCGTCCAGATAAAGCCTCAACGCCTTCTCATAGTCCTTCTGCGAATTGATCTGAAGCGTTACTCCCACATCTTCTACTGCCAGTTTTGTAACCGGGATACCCAATCCCTTCATTATTTTCAACAGATCCTCTATGGCATTTGGCTGAATTGAACCTTGAGTTAAACCTAGAGTTGAACCTTGTTCTGTTGATATGGCATTTGTTACCCGAGAGGCTGCCTGACCGCCTAATACGACAGGGTATCCGGGCTCTCCCTGAAATGTCGGGTATGTGAATCCCCCCGCCTGTGCAAGCAATTCCCGTATCGTATCTTCCGTTACCATGGGAACATCTCCCGGAATGACTAATATCTTATCGCACTTATCATCAAGCCATTCCAACCCCATCTTTACCGAATCAATCCAGTCTCCCTGAATGAAGCGTTCGTTTTTCAAAAACATAACGCCCGCATAATTTAAATTTTCTTCGATTACCTCATGGCGATACCCCGTAATAACAACTACATTCTCTACGTCTGCTTTCCTAAGCGTCCGCACGACCCGCTGTATCATCGTTTCCTTCCCGATTGGCAGCATCGGCTTAAACTCGCCCATCTGAGAAGAAATCTCCGCCACTGTAACCACCGCTCCGTAACGCAATCCAATCACCTCGATTTTTCCTGCCTGTTGTGCTTTGTATGCTTATAGTAGCATATTTGCGGGGGGAATGGAACTAACTAACACGTAACATTTTTAAGATGGACACGTAACAATATTTAAAAGTGTTACGTGTCAAGCCTACATAACTGGTGTGTAAAGCTGCAAAATTCCCTGTGTCAATCTGAAAATAATGGTGCGCAAAATTAAATAAATCTGCAAAAGCCTATATTTCTATGAGGCTGGTCAGCATTTCCTGCTAAACTATTGTTTGCTACTACCTTTTTTCATTTTGACACAGGGGTTTATTCAAATTTACACACCAGTTGTAGAAGGTTAACACGTAACACTTTTTAACTTTGTTACGTGTCCATCTTAAAAATGTTACGTGTTACCTTTTGTTACCTTCTTCGTGTTACTTCTTCCAGCAGCCCTTGGCATCCCTCATAAATATCCTCATACGTTCTATCAAAGTTTCCTGTATACCATGGATCTGCAATATCTCTTGGCGATTCAGAAAAATCCAGTAATCTATATACTTTTTGCTCCGGATCGCCTCCTAGAATCCTCAGCATGTTTTTCACATTTCTCTGCTCCATGCCAATCAGGTAATCGTATTTTTCATAATCTTTCTTCGTCATCAAAGTGGCGTATTTCCCCTCTGTGCTAATGCCACATTCTTTTAATTTCTGTACAGTGCCATAGTGTACCGGATTGCCAAGTTCCTCCCGGCTGGTGGCTGCTGAAGCAATGGTGAACTTATCTTGCAGTCCGTTTTTTCGGATCATATCACGAAATAAAAATTCTGCCATAGGGGAGCGACAGATGTTGCCGTGGCAGACAAATAGAATTTTTATCATATTTATAAAGCCCCTTACATATCTTATTTTATCTAGACTTCATGCAATCTTCCATACCTTCTACATCGATCGGAAACTTCCTCTTTCTCGATTTATCGATCCCCAATTCAGTATGTTTTATCTGCACTCAATCTTCTTTTCATAAACTATATTATCATTATTTTGCCATCTAAGCACCCCTTTAACTAAATATCTCTACAATAAGTCAAATTAAATCTTTAGTCTTTTAGAATGCGTATTTCAACTCATAAATTCAACAAATCATTCAAACCAATCAGTTTGCACCCTTTGCTCTCGTAATATCGCAGCATTTCGTCAATTTTCCTTTTGTCATAACTAGTGATGCAATCTGTCAGTACACTAACATCATAATTTGCTTTACGCAAGTTGTAGCAGGTTGATTTAACACAGGCAACAGCATCCGCTCCTGTTATATAGAAATGACATATTTCATTTTTATTTATGAAGTTTGAGAACTCCTCACTGGTTAATGCGTTTCCTTTGAATTTTGTGAAAATATTTTTTGAAACTATTTTCAAATCCGAAGCCAGTTCAGCCCCGCATGTATCGGGTTTGAAAGTTCTGGTTCCGCTTGATAAATTTTCATGTCTTATGTACACAACATGAATATTTTTTTCTACTGCCCAATCTATGGATTTGTTTATATTTGCAATTATTTCTTTGTAATTCTTAGTTATATCATTTTGAATATCTATTACTACTAAAGCCTTTTTTATCATTCCGGATCCTCCTAATATATTGATACCATCACACCGGTACTACAACTTGGTGCTGACGCTTTAACATTTAACATATTTCATTGCATGACGTTCATTAAATTTGCCTATCTGCATTTTGACAAAATATCAGGAAGATTTAGACTTCATATCACCCCTGCTTTCTTATCCTCGTTTTGCTTTATATACAGAGTAGATTATCTATTCTGCTTTATTCATGAGACACGTTGCGTTTGATATGTTGATATGATAATATCACACATAACTTGCAAAACCGTGTCATGTTTTATATTTTTCATAAATCTTTTTTGCTCTTTCAGATACTTTATTGCGAATGTTTTGGGGTGAAATTACTTCCACTTTATCACCCCAAGAAAGGATATGGCTGATTAATAATTCATTATTTGGCATAACGGTTTCCACTAATAAACTACCATCTTGATTTTCGGTTACTTCATCGTCAAACTTATCGTACACTCGAAAAGACATACTTTTATCAAATAAAAGCGTTACTTTTACCGTTTCCATTTCAAATTTTTCTTCTTCCACAAATATTTGTTCTGGAATGGAACGAACATACTCGCCGTTGGTAATTTCGAGATTTCTTATACGAGTTAATTTAAAAAATCGGAAATCGTTACGGGTAGAGCAATAACCATATAAGTACCAGTCCGTACTCTTGAAGACCAGTTTAAGTGGTTCTACAACTCGTTTGATCACTTCGCCTTTGCCGCTGTAATAATGAAATGCAACTATCTTACTCTTAAATATAGCACTTTGTAGTTTTTGAAAGTTATCTTTTCCTGCCCCGCTTTTTGTCCAACTTGAGAAATCAATTTCAAGCCAGTTTACATTCTGCTTTTGAAACACGCTACTCAGTTTCGATAGGAGAGTTCTCGTATATTCATCTTCAACTATTCTAATTCCCTGCAAAGCCATAAGTATTTGCGTCTGCTCTTGTTCGCTTAAGATAGACTTTTTGAGCACGAAATTATCTTGAATAGATATGCCGCCGCCTTTCCCCCGGGTGGCATATACCGGTATGCCGGCAGCGCTTAAGATATCAATATCCCTGTATATAGTCCTTACCGACACTTCAAAATAATCTGCTAATTCTGGAGCAGTCATACTGCCTTTTTCCAGCAACAAATAAACCATTTGAAAATATCTATTTTCTTTCATAAAATGTCACCTCATATTTATTATACCGCATATACATGACATTCCATGTCCTATTTTAAGCAAATACTCAAAATAGCAGAATTCAAAGCATTGTTGCTTTCAATATCCTTGCTCCCTACAGCAGCTAAAAAGCACCAATCCGATCAGGATTGATGCTCTTACAGTCAAAGTATCCATTTTCTTATTGTTTCCTCTTCAGTTTATTTGGACATTTCTCGTAACATTGATCGCACAAAGTTTGTTCCCAGGGCAAATCTGACCTTAGTTTCCCACTCTTCCCACAGTTCTCACATATTGACATGCTTTTCTCTTGATAATTATGAACGATACATGCAATATCAAAACGCAATTTCTTTTTAGAATCATCGACAGACTCCTTACATGGCATATCTTCAAAACTGTAATAATATCTGAGGATACCGAACTTTTCTTTAATTTGTATCGGGATCAGATCTATATTTTCCGGTAAGATTTCCTCTTTTACATATCGGTCAGTAATTGATTGGCAAAGTTCATGGATAAGCCCATACCATCCATCGCCACACTCACACCCAAATATTTTATATGTATTTCTTTCTTCCTTGACTCTGCTTTTCTGCATAAATGGAAAATCATGCTCTAACTGCTGTTCTAATTCTTCTTTCATAAAATAGTTCCTCTTTTATCAAGTATCTTAGTTTCTATTATTGATATTGCTCGTTCAACCGTTATCTTGCCAAGGAGAAGTAAAAATATAGGTATGCTCAGATTATTGAGCAGCTCTGGCAAACATGCTGTTAAGAAGTCTTCTGTCTCCAGAGGCGCAACATTGTAAAAATCATAATTAACAACTGTTGCAAGCACGATATCAAAGCAATCGTCTTCCGTCATATACAGCCTTGGCGTATACAAATGTTGTGGTTTATATAAATTATTACCCACGCCATCCGCGCCGCATGGCCATATCATAGCGTTAATATAGTTAAATAGTCTGAAAAGGTCATTGCGGCAATTGCTTCTTCGAACCCATTCTGCTCCATCTGCATTAAAATAGACTCTGCATTCTGCGCAGTCTGAAAAAAAGTAGATACTCGATTCTAAAACCTTATCGGGACAGTTTTCACATCCTCTATACAACATTGTAATCTGAGGAGCGTCTCCACATAAGCCTTCCATATATGGAATGTTATGTTCTTTAAGATATTTGATAATACGCCTTTTAACTTCTAACTGGTTCAAAATCATAGCCCCCTAATCATAATTTAACATAACCATCTTTCGAGCGTGAGCCAAGACAACGCAGTGTTCCTTTCAAATTTCCATGGTCAACCTGTTCGAATAGATATCTACCAAGACGCGGGGATGCCGTTCGCTTTTCGAAGAAATCATCCGGGTAATTCAAATGTGTTCCTGAAGATGCATGAACTATCACGGGGAAAATATGCGAAGCGTAATCATCCATTTCGTTTTGGTTTAATACAACATCTGGCATATCTTATTCCTCCCATTCTAATAAAGCATTTTTGACTTTTTCTATCACTTCTTTATCTGCCTCTCGGTTAAGCAGTAATATTTGTACCAGTCTTTTTACCATGTCAGGTCCAGATAAATCTACGGAATCTGAGATGGTTTTTCCGACAGCCATTTTCCTTTTTTTTAATTCATTCAGATAATTCATCCAGAGCAACTGCATAAAATATGGTGTCTGCAGCCGCTTTAGATCTGGTATTACATTTTTCAGGTCCAGAAACATCTTCTCACGAATTTCTCGTACTTTTTCTGCTCTTTCTTCATCAGGCTTGGCTTGCATTGATGTAGCAATAGAAATATCCATTCTTTTTAGCAATGCTAAATCATCCTTTACCTTTCCCCAATCTTCAACATTCCTGGCTGCATCAATTGCCCTATTGGTAATGGCGGACCTAGATAAATCTTGATTCGTGTCAATCTCCTTAATCTGGTACTCTAATACAGCGTGTTTCCAAGATGACTTAAATGCTATAGTCTCCATAATGCAACTCCTTTTTTTATTTTTCATTGTTTAATGACACCCCTTTTATAAAACTATACTCAGTATAATTTATAATTCGTTGTTTGTCAATGACTTTTCTTAAAAATTCAAAGGATCGGATTTGTGCCGTCATATGGAAGATATCCCCGGATATAATTTAAAGAAGTCCCACTAGACATAGAATACACGCAAACAGAATTAGGCCAAAGTTTTATGTGTATCTTAGAAGTGATAAATCTCTCGCTATACTCTTTTCAAAAACCTCCTTGTGAATAAGGCAATCCACAAAAAGCAAGATATCAGTCCAAGTATAAAGGAAAAGAAACTTGCTCCGTCGAGCAGTATTTTCCCAATCCAGAATGATGGAAGAAAAGCCATTAGGAAATGATAAGGCGCAGGGAGAAACCATATTAGAATGAGTCCGATAAAACTAATCCCCATCAGTTTTGAAAGCGCAAGCCCTTCCACACGGTTTCCAGCAATCGAAACGACCATCATTGCCAGAAATATGCCTGTAAAACCGCTGATTATGGAACAGTCTAGAATGGTGAACGTAGATAAGGATGATATATTGAAAATTTTAGAAACAATCATTGTGACAGTGAATGCCCATATCATTGGCAGGCCAATTCGCGCAAATAAATAGGAGTAGCCTTCTGCCGGTGTAATCTGATAGAAATCGCTTAATCTTTCATCTCTTTCTTCCAAGATCAGGAATGACGATATCATCGCCACAAACATGGGAGTCAGGCATATCAGCATACCATCTATCAGGCCATACCAGGCTATTATAGAAAATGAAAACTCTTTTGTTAATATCTGATTGATAAACGGAATGGCAAGCTTTATAAACAGGCCAACTAAAAATGGCGCTGGAATCAAGGCTATCAGCATGCCATCTTTTAATACTTGTTTCATGCCTATTTCAAATAGTTTCATTGTATGCTTCATACGCCTTCGCCTCCTGCTGACTGCAATGCGACACCGATACGTTTATTTGCCACGACTGACAATACTCCAAACCAGAGAATAAGATTAATTCCAATCCAGCCATTTATACTTTTTTCCCAAAAAAATGCGCTTTCAATCATATGCCACAAGGCTGTGCCCGGAAATATTTCGAAAAACGGATGAGTGATTCCAAACGCAGTAAAAACAGGTGGTAATGACAGTACTACTGTTGGAAAAATTACTATTATCATATAATGATTAACCGAATGCGCATAAGAAGCAACCAGAAGTCCGATTAGATTAAATACGATGGCTCCAATGAATATGCATAAGGCCAAAAATATGAATCTGATCCTTCCTCCTATCCCAATCAGGACAATTAGTATGGCAGAAATTGTTGACAGAATAGAAAGTGATATGGCTTTTGACCATACATATTCGATCGTCCGAAGCGGTGAAATGCTCCAAAAGCGATGCAGCCCCTCCCCTTTTTCAAGCAGCCATATGCCTCCCATAAAGAAAACACCAAGCATTGCGGGATCCGTCAGTATAATGAGTGATGCTGCCATATTCTTATATTCCGAAGGCGTTATCCTCAATGCAACGATATAAACCACGGTGAAAAAGAAATACAGAAAATAGAAACCATATTTTATCTGAAAACGGATGTCATTTTTTATGGCATTTAACATTCTCACTGCAATCCCCTTCCTGTCAGTTCTATAAATATATCTTCAAGCGTCTGCTCCTTTGAATGAATACTTGTCAGAATACCTCTTTTCAGCGCAGATTGAAAATCTGGCGAATCAGCCAAGTGGGATAGCGTACAGACGTTTCTTATTTCCTTTCCGCCTTCTATATAACCGTATTCCACCTTTGTATCTGATCCACTCTTACGCAAATCATGCGGCGAACCAATTGTTTTAATTGTACCGTCAACGATAAATGCCACACGGTCACAGAGTTCCTCCGCATCATGCATGTTGTGGGTTGTCAGAATGATGGTCTTTCCCATTCTTTTTTGCTCTAGTATCATATCCTTTAATACCCTTGCATTCGCAGGATCAAGGCCGCTGGTAGGCTCGTCAAGAAACAGCAGTTTCGGATCATTCAGCAGAGAACGCACGAATCCTAGCCTCATTTTCATTCCCTTTGAATAACTGGACACCTTCTTTTTGGCGTCGTGATGAAGGCCAACCTTTTCTAAGAGTTCCATTGGATCCATTGTTTTAACTGAATAAAGGGAGGCGAAATACTTCAAATTTTCGATCGCGGTAAACTTTCCATAAAAATTTGGAAATTCAAAATCAACTCCTATATTTTCATAATAATCGCTCGTTCTACGCTTTATCTCTGTATCAAAAACGTGAACGCTCCCTCGATAATCCCTAAGAGTCCCTGTCAATATTTTCTGCATGGTGCTTTTTCCAGCACCCGACGGACCAAGGAAGCCAAATATTTCCCCCTGCTCCACCTTAAAACAAATCCCCTTAATGGTATCGTTTTCTGAAGATGGATATTTGAAAAATACATTTTGGACATCAATCATTTTCATCACTGACAATCTCCTTTAATACGCCATCCAAAATAATTCCCATTATAGTCCGCTGATCTTCAGCATTATCCTGTTGTAAGTTTAGGAAACTAATTGCAAGTGTCTGTAATGTTTTTGTTGCAATTTCAATTCCACATTTAAAACGAACGCCATATTCCTGCAATTTTACAAGTTCATGACTGTCATCTTTTGTATGCGCCTCAATCACTTCACGGGGCAATTTACGATATAAATAGTCAGCCGTCTCGCCATTAGCCTGCTTAAGCATCGGATAACGTTGCAACTCGTCAAACATCCATAAAAAACATTGTTTACAAAGTTCCCTTGGTGATAACGAACGATTTTCATTTAAAAATTCATCCATCTCCTGCCACATCCTCATCTGCAGATTCCCCGCAATATCCATATACAGATGTTCCTTGCTTTGGTAGAAGGAGTAAAATGAGCCCTTCGCTATGCCGGTGGCCTGTACGATTTCATCAATGGATACTTTTTTTATTCCGAACGAGACAAATAATCGTTCTCCCTCTTGCATTAGTTTTTGTCTTATAAACTCTTTTTCAGCATCGCTGAATTTTGGCATAATTGTTCCTCCATTCTATATGACTATTTATTTCTATTTAGTCATATATATTGTATTCCTTTTTATAAAGATTGTCAACTATCTATAAATCAAGTTGTCAAATGAATATGAAATAATTACCACCAAGTAGGTCTGCCAGGACTTTTATTATGAATTTATCATTTTAGAATATTGTTTACTTAAATATAGAAATGACCGTCCATCTTCGAACGGTCAATATAGAAATTTTGAAATGTTATTTATGCAGTTTTCTGTATATTACACGTTATTATCTTCCACTACTTTTATAGTATAGCAGCATTTGCTTCTGATGGAATGTATGTGATTCTCATTTTGTTATAAGACATAACCTTAGCCATTAGTTAACTTTTATTATTCGGAGTTTTGTCTGCTGTTATTTTTCTTTAAGAAAAGTTATGTTCTATACCTTTTTATCGCACTTTGAAAATATTTCGCTATTTCTTCTGAACGAAAGGAACATCTCATTACGTAATGTATGTTTTGAATAACTCATTTTACTTATACACTACATAGAAAAATGCTTTGGTGCTGGCATAGTCATTAGCATCTGCGACTATTTAATTCGCTCTCCCTTTACAGGGTGAGACGCCTGACAATGACGAAGAAGTAAGTATAGATTATATTTCAATCCACTCTCCCTCTGCAGGGAGAGACGTTTCTGTTCTTGGGCATTCTAACCAGACATAACTATTTCAATCCACTCTCCCTCTGCAGGGAGAGACGCAGTATACCGATCACATAAGCGTTGTGAATGGATTTCAATCCACTCTCCCTCTGCAGGGAGAGACCATAAGATT
>ERZ791934.405-NODE-405-length-59635-cov-3.774975_pt1 | contig 59635 bp, 49 predicted proteins | sample MGYA00510125_ERZ791934 | MGnify/ENA primary metagenome ERZ791934 (study PRJEB30046, sample SAMN00993240) | human gut metagenome | study: EMG produced TPA metagenomics assembly of the A metagenome-wide association study of gut microbiota in type 2...
GGCCTTATCTCTATAACGTATTTCTAGTCCCCCTAGTACCTTTATCACAAACTTTTCATTTGGGTCCATACTGCTTCCGTTCCTCCTCCATCATCAACACAACATCACAACTTTACAACACTTTATTTCACAATTCTTTTCAAAGCTTTCTTTGCAGCCTCATTGTCACCCATCCACGGCCCCCTGCCGTGTTGATAGTACATATAAGACTCATCGCCTTTGCCCAGGATCAGAACGCAATCCCCCGGTTCTGCCGTACGCACTGCCGCTTCTATCGCTTCATATCGATCTGCAATGAAGACTGCCTTGCCTTCCGGGATGCCGGACATAATCATAGCCGCAATCTCTTCAGCCCTTTCGTCTCTGGGGTCCTCCTCTGTAACAAATACTTTATCACAGTATTTGCCGGCAATCTGGCCCAAAACCTTTCGTTTTACCTTGTCTCTTTTTCCCGCGCAGCCAAAGACTGCATAGATTTTTTTGCCCCTTGCGATTTCCTGTCCATACTGAAACACTTTTTCGAAACCATCCGGGGTATGGGCATAATCTACGATCACATGAAAGTCCTGTCCCTCAGCAATATTCTCCATTCTGCCTTCTATCTGAGAAATCTTCGTGAGACGAGGCAGCATCTCTTCAATGGCCATGCCCGCTTCATGCATTCCAGCAATAGCGCCTAAAAGATTATAGATGTTATACAAGGCCACCAGGTTGGTCTTAACCGCATAACGATTTCCGTCGTGAAGCAGATCAAAGACGGAACCGTCAGGTGATAACTTCACATTCTCTGCCCGGTAATCGGCATCGGCATTTACGCCATAGCTGACATATCGGCAGCTTACGCATTCTGCCAAAGCTTCAAAACTGATGTCGTCGGCATTCAAAACCGCTACGCCGTCTCGTTTCATATTTTTAAAGAGGATTTTCTTTGCTTCAAAATAGTTCTCCATGGTCTTGTGGTAGTCCAGGTGGTCGTAGGTCAGATTCGTAAAAATGGCTACATCAAAATCCACCGCATCCACCCTGCCCATGGCAAGACCGTGGGAGCTGACCTCCATGGCAACGCCTGCCATGCCGTAATCCGTCATTTCCTTCAGATTTTCATGGATTTCAAGAGCATCCGGCGTAGTCAGATTTGGGATTTTATTGACGCTGCCATACCTGACAGCGATGGTTCCCATATAACCGCAGGGTTTGTTGTAAACATCACTGATAATGCTGGTGGTCGTGGTCTTGCCATTGGTTCCTGTCACCCCAAAGACGGTCATTTTCTGACTGGGATGACCGTTAAAAAGATCACAGATCCGATTCAGTTCCTCGTTTACATTGTCTACCTTTATATAAAATACGCCTTGGCACTGCTTCAATTCATCACAATGAACCACTGCTGCAGCCCCAGCCTTACATGCCTTCTCGGCAAATTGATGCCCATCTGCTTCCAGCCCTTTCAGGCAAAAAAACAAATCTCCTGCTTTTGCTTTTCTTGAATCTATGCAAAGTCCCTGAATTTCAATTTCCGGCGCTCCTTCAAACATCTCTGATAAAAGCATATACTGCCTCCTTATCATTTATCTCAATATCATTTACATTTTATTATAGTATCTTCCCCACCACATGTCAAAATAAAACTGCAATCTGTTATATTTTCAACAGATTGCAGCCGCAGAATTATCGTCTCTTTGTCTTTTCTGATGGCGGCAGCGGGTTGACATGTACCATGCAGTGCTTTACCGCCGGAAAGTTTTCTTCCACCGCGTGATGCACCCTTTCTGCGATTTGATGACTTTCCGTCAGAGGCTGACTGCCGTCAGCCGCAATTTCTACGTCTACATAAACCTTTGCGCCAAAGAGTCTCGTCTTAATTTCATCAATTCCTGCAACACCTTTTTGCTGGGCGATGACAAGCCTCATGTCTGCTACCACTTCATCTGGCGCAGATTTGTCGACCATCTTATCCATGGCATCCCGAAAGATATCATAAGCGGCTTTTGCTATCAGCATACAGATGATGATACTGGCTAAAGGGTCCAACACGGGATAACCCAGCCTGGCTCCCAAAATGCCTAGGAAAGCGCCCGCCGATGACAAGGAATCCGATCTGTGATGCCAGGCATCCGCCATCAATGCTCCAGAATTGATACGTTCTGCTCCTCTTCTGGTGTACCAATACATCCACTCTTTCACGATGATAGAAATCACAGCTGCCGCTAAGGCTAATCTGCCCGGTATTTCAATACCTTCCGCACTGAAGCTGAGAATCTTTACAACTCCCGTATACCCGATACCAAGGCCTGTGGCCGCAAGTACCACTGCCAGTACCATGGCTGCAACACATTCCATTCGCTCATGCCCATATTGATGCTCCGTATCTGACTTCCGGCTCGACAGATTGATACCGATGATGACGATAATCGTACTGAATACGTCTGACGCCGAGTGTACGGCATCAGAAATCATCGCACCGGACCGGGCTATGATTCCAGCCAGAAGTTTCATTACGGACAGTAAAATATTAACAACGATACTGACGACGGAAACCTTCATTACAAGGTGATGGGCTTCCGCCGGATCGTAAATCTTTGCTCTGTTTTTCACGATAACATTCCTCCATAATTATCTTATTAATATGAGAGGAATCTCGTTACAAAACTTTATTAGTCCGCGGCTTTTATCGGTCCGTCATATTGAAAGCTAGGCATTAATTCCAGCTTGAACTTATTCATTCTCCGTTTCTGGTCGATTTTCGCCTTTACTTCTTTGTCCTCACAGACACCTGTACGGATGTAATTGTCAAGAACAGCATAGGAAAAGCCCAAATTCTCCTCATCTGTCAAACCGGAAAGGCCATCTATCGGCGTCTTGTGGACCAGCTTCTCCGGCAGTCCCAGTTCCAGGCCTACGGCTTTGACCTCCTGGACAGTTAAGCGGGAAAGCGGGCTGAAGTCACCTGCTGCATCCCCGTACCTGGTCGCATAACCCACCCAATCTTCTGACAGATTACAGGTATTAGCTACCCGTCCGTTCATAGACTGCGCGACGGCATAAGTGGCCGCCATGCGGAGTCTGGCTGGAAGATTGGTCACAGTCTGTTTGGATACCGTGCCGGGCAGTTTCTTTTCCACTTCATGAAGCATACCCTCAAAGCTGTCCTTGATGTTGATAATGGCAGAATCGATTCCCAAGTGAGAAACGAGAAGCTTTGACGCGTCGATATCCGCTTGTTCTCCATTAGGCAGCAGAACGCCGAAAACGCGTTCTTTTCCCAAGGCTTCTACACATAAAGCCGCCACCACTGAGCTGTCTTTGCCTCCGCTGATGGCCACCACTGCCGTACAGTCTTTTCCATTCAGTTCAAAAAAGTCCTGAATCCATTCTACCAGATTCTCTTTTACTTTTCTTGCATCAAATTCATACATTTGCATCACCTCTATTTTACATTGACTTGACAAGCCTTCATGGCGGCGAGGGCATTTTGATGGCTCTCAGGCGTCACGCCTGCGCAAAGCGCTCCCTCTACGGTAACTGTCGTTTCTGGAAAAGCCGCCTTCAGAATCATTGCATTTGAAATTACACAGATATCTGTACAGACGCCGCAGAGTTCAATCTCCGCTGGCACGGCGGAAAGCTTTTCTTCAATCCACTGCGGAAGCTGCAGGCTTCCGAAAACCGGCTTATCCAAAACATCCTCTTCCACTGCCAAAACCTTTAGCTGATCAACAAGCTGCCAGCCCTCTGTACCCTTTATGCAGTGAGGAACGGGCAGGAGCTTTCCCTCCTGCGTCTCTAAATACTCTTCTCCATGGGTATCCCTCGTAAAAAATACGGGGTGGTCATCTTTCTGATAGGATTCAATTTTAGCTACAATCGCCCCGATGATTTTTGCAGCTTCTTCGTTGGCTAAAGTGCCAGTGACAAAATCATTCTGCATATCGATTACTAGAAGTAGTTTGTCTTTGTTCATTCTAAATCTCCTTTTTCTCTGCCAAATCTGTATGCAATACTTCCTCTCTTTCAGGGATAGAAGGCGCGGCGCCGGCACGGGAAACTGCAATCGCAGATGCTTTTGCCGCCAAAGTCAGACATTGCTGCGGTTCTTTGCCCTGAAGCATCGAGGCGATAAAATAGCCAGTAAAGGTATCACCTGCACCCGTCGTATCTACGGCTTCTACTTGGTAAATGCCCTGTCGGCAGCACCGTTCCTGATCCTGATAAACAGCGCCCTGGCCGCCTAAAGTCAGTACAACCTTCACGCCGGGAAATCGTTCCTTCAGCTCGTCTAAAATCTCCTCTGGCTTACAAACACCTGTAATCTGTTCGCCTTCAATCTCATTGAGCAGGAACATGGATATTTTGCCAAAGTCGCAGCCTTCCAAATTCTGATCGTAGGGCGAAGGATTTAAGATGATTTCCAAACCTCTTTCATAGGCTTTGTCGATAATATAGGACAGTTCGTTGATTTCATTTTGCAGAAGCAGGATATCGCCTCGTTCAAATTTGGATATCACCCGGTCGACAAACTCCCGGGTCACACTCCTGTTAGCGCCTCCATAAAGCAGGATACAGTTTTGACCGTTCTGATCTACTTGGATTATCGTATGACCGGATTTTCCGGCAATGGTCTCGATGCAGGAAGTGTCCGCCCCGCTGTCGGCAACGGCTTTTCGCAGGATTTCTCCTTCTTCGCCGATCAGTCCAGCATGATAAACCTCTGCCCCTGCTCGGGCCAATGCGATAGACTGGTTGAGTCCCTTCCCTCCGCAGTAGGTTTCCATGGTCGAGGCAGCCAGAGTTTCTCCCGGCTGTACCATGTGATCTACCGCATACACATAATCCAAATTCAGCGATCCAAAATTCAGTATCTTCATCGGTTCACCCCTATCTGCAGAATTCACCTGCAAACCATTCTTCAAAAGCGACTTCATCTACGTCAACGCAGACATTTACATTCGGTTCCCGGCCTGGAGCAATGGGGTTCACTTTGCCTGCCACCGTGGCGCCTGCAGCATACCCTTCCGTTACCATGCCCACATACAATTTTTCTGTCTGAAACAGTTCTGGTTTGAGCATATAGGCCATAACACAGGCGTCGTGTATTCTCAGCCCCGATTCAAAGGTTCCGCTGCGGTAATGCTCGAACAAAGAGTACAGCATCTCGCCTTCTTTTCCGCTCTCTTTGATTTTCTCGATGGTGTCTTTCCGCAGCAGAGCTTTGTTGGTCACGTCCAGGCCGAGCATCGTAATCGGCAGCCCCGATTCGAAGACCATGTAAGCGGCATGAGGATCGTTATAAAGGTTAAACTCTGCCACAGTATTGGTATTGCCGCCTGAAAGGCCGCCGCCCATCATGACGATTTCGTCAATCTTCTCTTTGACCTCAGGATACAGCCTCAACAAAATCGCAATATTCGTGTGGGTTGCCAGAGCCGCCAGAGTGATCTTCTCCTCGCTTTCCATCAGCATTTCCCTCATGACCTCAACGGCGTGCTTCTGCAAGGGCTGTCTCTTTACCTCTGGAAAATCGTAGCCGTCCATCCCGCTGACACCGTGAATCTCCGGACACGGTTCCAACTTCTTCAGCAAAGGCGCGTCGCAGCCTTTGGCGACTGGTATATCCGCCTCCAAAAACTCCATCAGCTTTAATGCATTCTGCGTCGTCTTCTCCACTTCCACATTGGCGGCGACGGTACTGATTAGCTGCACGTTCAAGGCAGGATTCCGGACAGCGATCGTTATGGCGGCTGCATCATCAATCCCCGGATCTGTATCGATAATAATATTTCTTGGCTTCATTATAATCTCCTTTTCTTCTGCATGTTCTCAGGTCCATTGTACCATTTTGCAACAAACAGAGCAACTATATAAAGTATGAGCAAGGGACAGAAGGAAAATACACCGCGGTTTGAGCTTAAACACATGCAAGGGAAAAGTTACAACTGGTGAAACAAACCTCTTATGAATTTATGCGCAAAAAACCCCCTCTGTCTTGATTTTGCAGCAAAGGGAGCTATAACAAAACCGCCCGTACAGCGCAAAACTGAACAGACGGCTATGCTATAGAATGTAACAAATTGTTGTGACAGCTGAATTTTCTGCACTCAAATATTATAGTTGCTTAACGATGTTTTAAAGCTATTTAGAATATTGATCAAAAAAATTGATATAATCCTTAATTGCCTGTTCAAAAAAATCCCCCAAATAAATACCAAAATGCCCACATTCATATTCTTTTATGACAGCTTTTGGAGAAAGTTTCGCGCATTTGATCGTCGCATCAGCGGGAGCCAAAGTATCTTTTTTGCAAACTGCATAATAGATTGGCTTTTCTATATCTTTTGTATATCTGCTGGGGGAATATTTGAGAAATTCCAAAAGCGTTCTTGCAGGCGCTTTGTTTACAAAACTTGAGTTTGCAGGAATTTGTTCAAAAAACTCCTTATAGTCGGGAACTGCCATCATGGCGGCTTTTCCAGGAGCATCGCCTAATTTCAGCATAACCGGGTGATATCCTGTTAAACATGATAATAGGTCGGCTATGACAAGCGGAATTGTTTTTAAAGCGGTTAGCGGTGAAAGTGTACCCAAAGTGGCCTGTGTGTTTGTATAGGGGCACTGTGCTATGGCAGCAAGAATATCTTTTCGTTTTGCAGACAGAGTTATCACATGGCCGCCGCTGAACGAGCTTCCAAACAGCAGAACTTTACTTCCGTCAACCTTGTCGCTCTTTTTGATAAAGTTGATAGCACAATCCCAATCGACAAGCTGTTCTTTCACATGAATCCTCTGACGTTTATTTCCGTCGCTTGCCCCATAGTTACGATAATCAAATAGAAAACAGGCATATCCGGCAGTAGAAAAGCGTTCTGCATATGTGTTTAGCCGCATTTCACGAACACCACCTAATCCATGCGCCATTACAATGACCGGACACTTTCTATTCCCCTCTTCTTTGGGCAAATACAGCCATGCGCCGCACCTGGTTGCGTTAGAATAAAAATCAACATCTTCACGAATAAATTTTTGATTCATGTGCTTCCTTTCTCTCGCTTTCTACGAGCATACATTGTTTTATCCTAATAGGATTGACATATCTGTTTTTTTTATGATATGATACATTTTATATCTGATTCAAATTGTATCACATAGAGCCAATAAGTCAATCATTTGACCTGACACAAAATAAGGAGAAATGTCTTATGGATAAAAGAGTAGTAGCAAATCAGAAAGTAAAAGACAGTTTATTAAATGCACTTATTAAATTAGCAGAACAATGCAACTGGTCGACTATTTCTATTACTGCATTGATTAAACAGGCAGGAGTAGCGAGGTCTTCTTTTTACCGCAATTTTTCATCTATTGAAGATATTATTGACTATGGGATTGCAAAAATAAATGAAAAATATAATCAGGAAAATCCATCACCTGATGAAAATTTTCGTAATAAAGAATTGATGTATTTCAAATTTCGATTTTTTAAGGAACATGCAAGCCTTTTACTGACCTTTCATCACGCACAGACGCCGCAAACCCTGCTGGCGGTAATTAACGACTTTGTTGTTGATACTTATGGAGATATGCCAGCAAGTTCCATCTCAAAATATGAATTATATTACTATTCAGGCGCATTTTATAATATGGTTATTCATTGGTTGGAAAATGGCGCAAAGGAAAGTCCGGAAGATATGGCAAACGAGTTTTTACGAATCGCTAATGCTCGTGATTAAAAACAGATACATCTATACAGCGTAACGCAGAGAGCTCAATACGTCGCTTGGCGGTATAGGTAACAAGGGGGGCGGGTCTGCCGCAACTGAATAGGAATTGAGAAGCGTTGCAATCTTTTATTAGGATTGCAGCGTTTTTCTGCGGTCTGTTTAGCATTTGGGATTTTCCCCGTATTAAGAAGTGAGAAAACTTTGGCAAAACTGCCCTGTGCAGTATTGCAGGTAGTGAAAAGAGAAATACGAATGGAAAACAGGAAAAGACGGTACAGCCCATTGTAAACGGGGCTATACCGCCTAACCAGAAAATACTTCCTTGTAACCTCAATCCCTTCAAATAAGGGCAGTTTTCCTCGAAATTGAATGATTAGCGGATAAACCGACGTTTATCTGCTCTTTATGATTATTCAGATCTGACAACTGGGCAGGAAAATCAACGGCACTTTCGTCCTCGCAGCTTCCGTCAGAAAGGTCAGCTCATACCGATATCCGTTGCCTTCTGTGGACAAGGCCATATCAAAGCACTTTTGGGGAATCCCTCGCAGCTTGCTCTGCACGTCGTCGCAGGAGATGCCTGTCGCAAATCGAAAGCGCAGAGATGCAAGGGTATTTTTCAGCCGATAAAAGGCCGGAACTTCTCTCTTCTTTAAGTTCCTGGTCCCCAATATGATGCTGTCTTCATGTTCTTCTAATTGGTCACAGACACGAAAGACATCCTCTGCCCCATACCATCCGTCCTCATCTACAGTGACAATGCCCCCCAGCTTTTCACAGTGTTTCATGGCATAACGCATGCCCGTCTTAATGGCTGTGCCTCTGCCCAGTTTGTGCTTATGGTGTAATACGGTCCCCCCTATTTCTTCTATCATCTGATAAATCCTCGTATAGACGATGTCTTCTCCGCAGCCGTCGTCGATGACGACAATCATGGTTTCCTCTCTTTGAACCAGTTCCTTTGCAAGCTTTACCAGCTTTTCGTCAGGACAGTCTGAAGGAATGATAATCCCAAAGTTCATTTCATCTACCTCCCTTTTTATCAACTTCATCAGCTGACAACTATACCATACACCTTTTCCTTGAATGTTTTGTGGAGGTGCTGTGAATGAAAATTCATTCTAAAAAAAGTGGCTGACGCCACTCCTATGAATTAAAAAAGAGACTGCGCACATCAGTTTGTACTCTAATGCAGCAGTCTCGTCTTTTCAATCTATTTTGCGAGTTTTTTGTACAAGGTAATGGTCGTTGCCACGCCGGATAATCCGCCGCAGATGATGGCCGTCACCACATTGCCTATCACATTGCCGCTTACAGAATCGGGTACGCCTTTTTCTCCGATAATCAGACCGATGACTAAGGCTGTCAGCACTGCGCTGACGATTGCGCCGATAACAAAATTTTTAATTGCGTCTTTTCCCATTTTCTTTTCCTCCGTTTTTAAAAATGATCTTTTTCTTCTTTATATAGATCCGGCAAAATCGTCGCCAGATGTCCAAACTCTTTTAAATTGTGTGCGAACAGTCCCATAGGAACTTCAACTGGAACTCTGACGCCGTCTGGCACCAGCTTTACTACTTGTCCGTTCACCAGACCCCAGCCGATCCAAAATCTGCTGCGAAGTTCAATGCCGCCTTCTATCTCTCTGACCATGTGGGTCATGACTGCTGCTACGCCTTGTCCTGGTACGGGTCCGTGTCCGTTTGCACACATCATGGCAGCGCAATCCTTCGTACCGACCTTTGACTCGTCGTATCCCAACTCATGAGGATATCTGAATTCCAGGATCAAATCGTCAGGTCCTGCTCCGATGTCTTCGCGGACGATATGTACAGTGCCCCAGGTCTTCTCTCTCATCGGCACCTTCGGATCCAGAACTTTTTCCCGCATCTGCTGTCTGGCATAGAAGTGATCCTCAGGATCCCATATTCTGTATCTCATATCCTCAAGACCGTGCCATGCGAACCACCATTCGAACATTTCCGGCGTCACCCCCGGCATCTCCGTTCTGTTGGCCAGGTAGGCTGAGCCGTCTTCCATGACACAGTATCCGATTTCACAAGGTAGATAACCGGGTTCGAAGAGCTTGTTTCTGTCTTCAATTTTCAGGGCTAGGGATGGGTCGATTGGTCCCGCTTCAAGGACAGCAATCTTTTCTGCTGGAATCGGTGTAATTGGTAAATCGTAATATTTGGCATAAGGGAGTTTTCTCTCTTCTGCTGTTAGAACAGGTCTCTGACTCATAATCATTACTTCCTTTCGTTTTCTGATGACACATACTAAAGCAAGTGCCGTGCCAAGATTAAAAACCTCTGAAATTCAATGTTTCTAATTTTCTGCCAATGACAGGTTGTATAAATCTTGAACACATGTTAAAATAACACCTAATAAAAATTGTACAGTGAGGTTTCTATGAACAAGATTCATCTGACAAAAAAAGACATGCATACCCGCGGAGGCATCCTGGATGAACTGATGAACAATCTCTTCGATGTTTCCATTCTCATCGATACGGACTGCAAGATTGTTCACATCAGTGAAAGTTCTTACAAAGACATGCCCAAAGGCACCAATGTCATCGGCCAGGATATCACCATTTTGGACAACATTTCTCCTTTTCGGAACGTGATGAAAACAGGCAGAGCCTCAACCGGCCTGCTGTTAGAAATTCATGGGCGCAAATGCGTCTCCAATATTTTTCCTATTGAAGAGGACGGGCAGATCATCGGCGCCATCGGCACTATCGTCTTCCGCAATCTGCAGCGAGTCAAGCGTATGTTCGCAGGCAGCGACAGCGGCGGGCCTGACGACCTGGGAGAAATCTACAACAGTATCTCCCGCATAGAAAGCGGCTACACCTTTCACGACTTTGTCGGCGAAGACCCTACAGTCAAAGATCTGATTGAGAAATCAAAGAAAGCAGCCGGCAGTCATCTGCCTGTTTTGATTATCGGCGAGACGGGAACTGGCAAAGAAATCATCGCCGGCGCGATTCACAATAGACGATATAATGAGCAGTACGCACCTTACGTAACCATCAACTGCACAGCCATTCCGGAAAATTTGTTAGAATCAGAACTTTTCGGTCACGAAAAGGGAGCCTTTACCGGTGCAGACGCAGCAAAGCCAGGCAAATTTGAAGTTGCAGCCGGCGGCGATATTCTCTTAGATGAAATCGGCGATATGAGCCTCTTCATGCAGTCAAAACTGTTGCGCGTGCTGGAATCCAAGGAGTTTGAACGGGTTGGCAGCAGCAGGATCATCCCTCTGCAGGCTGGCATTATCGCCTCCACCAACAAGAATCTCTTTCTTCTCAGCGAGGAGAAGAAATTCCGTTCCGACCTCTACTACCGGCTGAATACCATAGAACTCTTCATACCGCCTCTGCGCAGACGTTCAGGCGACATCCCTCTGCTGCTGGATCACTTCTGCGACGAACTGGAAACAAAACTGAACCTCACCCAGAGCGCCCTGCGCCTACTGACCGGCTATGTCTGGCCGGGTAATGTGCGGCAGCTTCGCAATCTGACCCAGAGACTGGCGATCTTCTACGAGAACAAGCAGATTACCGAAGAAGACATCGCTCAGGAACTGCGGGTTGGCCAGCGCACCTACAATGAAGCCTTCGGTTTCACCAAAGACGATGAGACCACCCCTTTATCCGTCATAGAAAACACTGAGCGGAGCGCCATTTTGATCGCCATGCGAAACCAGAAAAACAACGTCTCCGCCGCAGCCAGGGAACTGGGGCTCAGCCGCGGCACCCTGTATAACAAATTGAAAAAATATGGACTTGCTCCAAAAGGTTAAACACTGGAAAGTTGGTGTATAAATATACCAAAATCTATGTTACAATATGATCAAATGCGAGAAGAAAGGAAGGACTATGGACAGCAGAGTTGCATTAATTTCAATCATCCTCAAAGATTCCGGTGTCGTGGAGGAGCTTAACGATATTCTCCATCAATACAGTCAGTATATCATCGGACGGATGGGCATTCCCTATCGTGAGAAGAATATTCACATCATCAGCGTGGCAGTCGATGCGCCTTCCGATGTGATCAACGCCCTCTCCGGCAAGATCGGCAGAATCAGCGGAATCAGCAGCAAGGTGGCCTATGCCAATGAATAGACATCTGATTGACAAACTGGCTGACGGCGGAGAACTGACCCGTCAGGAACTGGCGAGATTGATTACAGACGACAGCCGCGAAATCGCCGCCTATCTGGCAGAACGGGCAAATGCAGCCAGAGAACAGATCTACGGCCGCCAGGTATTCATCCGCGGCTTGATCGAATTTACAAACTACTGCAGAAATGACTGTTACTACTGCGGCATCCGCAGAAGCAATGACGCAGTCAGCCGCTACCGTCTGACTGAGGGACAGATTCTTGACTGCTGCCGGCAGGGGTATGATTTGGGATTTCGTACCTTCGTCCTGCAGGGCGGCGAAGATCCTTACTGGACAGATGAACGAACCTGTCAGGTCGTCAGCGCCATTCGTCAGAGTTACCCCGACTGCGCTATCACCCTCTCCATGGGAGAACGGAGCAGAGAAAGCTATCAGAAGCTCTTTGACGCCGGTGCAGACCGCTATTTACTGCGCCACGAGACAGCCGATTCAGAGCATTACAGCAGGCTTCATCCAGCTGAACTGTCCCTGGCACACCGCCTTTCCTGTCTGCAGGCCCTGAAGGAAATCGGTTTTCAAACCGGCTGCGGCTTTATGGTCGGCTCCCCTTATCAAACCATAGATCATCTAGTCGAAGATCTATGTCTGATCCGAGAATTCAGACCGCAGATGGTCGGCATCGGACCATTTCTGCCGGCGGCAAACACGCCTTTTGAACGTGAACCTGCCGGTTCCAGTGAGCTAACAATCAAGCTGCTCAGTATAGTCAGACTGCTGCATCCAAGAGTTCTGCTTCCTGCAACCACTGCCCTGGGCACAGCGGAACACGATGGTCGGGAGAGAGGCATCCTGGCAGGTGCCAACGTCATCATGCCAAACCTGTCCCCGCTGGAGGTGCGGGAGAAATATCTCCTCTACGACGGCAAAATCGCAACTGGAGACGAGGCTGCCGAAAGTATCCGTCATCTGACCGCCTCCATGAAAAAAATAGGCTACGAAATAGTCACCGCCCGCGGCGATTATTTAGTATAATATATTCATACGACGCACTTCATTCCGGCTGAAGCCGGGGAGTGCCAGTATAAATTCTGCCCTTTTGCCCCAAGCTTGCTTGGCTAGGCAAAACGAACAGCGCAGGGAACGCAGTTCACGGAGGCGCGAAGTGTTGCCAAGCCGCCCACTCATGTTCGCTGGGCAGAATGTCACTAACGGGGAAGTTCCCTTGCAGGACCTGACCCGAAAGAAAGGAAAAGAAAAAATGTATGATCCAAAATCACTGAAAGCAGAAGAATTCATCTGCCATGACGAAGTCATGGACTCCCTGGCTTACGCCGACGAAAACAAAGACAACAAGGAACTGATCCGTCAAATCCTGGATAAGGCTGCCCTGCGCAAAGGCATCAGCCACAGAGAGGCCTCTGTGCTGCTGGCCTGCGAAGACGAAGAAATCACCAAAGAAATCTGCAGCCTGGCGGAACAAATCAAAAAGGACTTCTACGGCAACCGTATCGTCATGTTCGCACCGCTGTATCTGTCCAATTACTGTGTCAACGGCTGTGTTTACTGTCCATACCACCATCAGAACAAACACATCGCCAGGAAGAAACTGACCCAGGAAGAAATCAGAAAAGAAGTCATCGCTCTGCAGGATATGGGCCACAAGAGACTTGCCCTGGAAGCCGGAGAAGATCCGGTCAACAACCCCATCGAATATATTTTGGAGTGCATCAAGACCGTCTACTCCATCAACCATAAGAACGGCGCCATCCGGCGCGTCAACGTCAACATCGCCGCCACTACCAAGGAAGAATACAAGATGCTGAAAGACGCAGGCATCGGTACATACATCTTATTTCAGGAAACCTATCACAAGGACAGCTATGAAAAGCTTCATCCGACCGGTCCAAAGCACAACTATGCGTGGCATACCGAAGCCATGGACAGAGCCATGGAAGCCGGTATCGACGACGTGGGCCTGGGCGTTTTGTTCGGCCTGGAAATGTACCGCTACGAACTGGCAGGCCTGTTGATGCACGCAGAGCATCTGGAAGCTGCCCAGGGCGTGGGACCGCATACCATCAGCGTGCCGAGAGTCAGACCTGCAGACGACATCGACCCTGACGATTTTGACGCCGGTGTCGATGGAGGCCTCACCGACGACCTCTTCGCCAAGATCATCGCCATCATCAGAATCGCCGTTCCTTATACGGGCATGATCATGTCCACCAGAGAAAGCCAGAAAATGCGGGCAAAGGCGCTGCACCTGGGAATCTCTCAAATCAGCGGCGCTTCCAAGACCAGCGTCGGCGGCTACGACGAGCCGGAACCAGAAGAAGAAAACTCCGCGCAGTTCGAAACCGACGACAAGAGAACTCTGGATGAAGTGGTCAAATGGCTGATGGATATGGGCTACATTCCGAGCTTCTGCACCGCCTGCTACAGAGAAGGCAGGACGGGAGACCGCTTCATGACTCTGTGCAAAAACGGCCAGATTCAGAACTGCTGTCATCCTAACGCGCTGATGACCCTGAAAGAATACCTGGTCGATTACGCAAGCCCTGAGACCAGATCCGTCGGCGAAGCTCTCATCGACAAGGAGCTCACCAACATCCCGAAAGAAAAAGTCCGCCAGATTGCGGAAGAGTATATCAAGGAGATTGAAGATGGAAAAAGAGACTTTAGATTTTGATAAGACCCCCAGTGCAAACAGACTGCACATCAGTTTCTTTGGCAGACGCAACGCTGGAAAATCCAGCGTTGTCAACGCTGTCACGGGGCAGGATTTATCTATCGTATCAGAGGTAAAAGGCACCACCACAGACCCAGTCAAAAAGGCCATGGAATTGCTGCCCCTGGGACCGGTGGTGATCATCGACACCCCCGGCATCGACGACGACGGCAAAGTAGGAGAGAAACGAGTGGCAAAATCTTACCAGATACTGGGCATGACTGATGTTGCAGTGCTGGTCATCGACAATTTCGTGGGTCCTGCCGCAGAAGATCTGGAGCTGATAAAGCTTTTCAAGAAAAAGAACATACCTTATATCGTAGTCCTGAACAAAGTGGACCTCGACATGGAATCCCTCATTACAGGCGCTGACGGGGAGGATAAGGAACAGTACGATTTTCCTCACATCCTGGTCAGCGCCCTTACCGGTCAAGGTATTACAGAACTGAAAGAGAAGATTGCAGAAATCGGCAAGCCTCTGGAGAGCAATAAGAAGCTGATTGCAGACAAAATTGCTGACGGCGACATCGTCGTCCTGGTGACGCCCATCGACGCTTCGGCGCCTAAAGGGAGAATGATTCTGCCCCAGGTGCAGACCATACGGGACATCTTAGATACGCAGGCCATCGCCATGGTAACGCAAGTTGCAGAGCTTTCGGCCTGTCTTAACGCACTGAAAGAGCCGCCAGCCTTGGTAGTCACCGACAGCCAGGCTTTCCAGCAGGTCAAGGAAATCGTGCCTGACAGCGTCCCTTTGACCTCCTTCTCCATTCTGTTTGCCAGATTCAAGGGTATTTTGGACACGGCTGTTTACGGCGCCCAGTATTTAAACAAGCTGAAAGACGGCGACACCGTTTTAATCTCCGAAGGCTGTACCCATCACAGGCAGTGCGAGGATATCGGAACCGTCAAGCTGCCCGGCTGGATCAAAAAGTACAGCGGTAAAAAGCTGCTCTTTGAATTCACCAGCGGCGGGCATTTCCCCCAGGATCTATCGGCGTACGCCTTGGTAGTCCACTGTGGGGGCTGTATGTTAGGTGAAAGAGAAATGGTCTGCAGACAGGAATCAGCAGAAGACCAGGGGGTACCGTTTACCAATTACGGCATCCTCATCGCACAGATGAACGGAATTTTAGGCCGAAGCCTGGAGATTTTTTATGAATAGGATTATGGAAAGCAAAAGAATCGTCATCAAGGTGGGAACTTCTACCTTGACCCATCCCAGCGGAAAGATCAACATCCGCCACGTCGAAAACCTCTGCAAGGTCATCGCTGACCTGCAGAACTCCGGCAAGGAAATCACCCTGGTTTCCTCGGGGGCTATCGGTGTAGGCGTGGGAAAACTCAATTTAAAGGCCCGTCCAAATGAGACCAGTAAAAAGCAGGCCCTGGCTGCCATCGGACAGTGTGAACTGATGTTCATGTATGACAAATTCTTCGGCGAATACAATCATACCGTCGCGCAGGTTCTGCTGACAGCCGACGTGGTTGACAACAAGGTGGGACGTCAAAACGTGCAGAATACTTTTACAGAGCTGATCGATATGGGCATCATTCCTGTAGTCAACGAAAACGATACCGTCGCAACAGACGAGTTGGAGGGAAACAATTTCGGCGACAACGACAATCTCTCCGCCATCGTCGCCAAGCTGATTGGCGCCGACCTCTTGGTGATTCTCACCGATATCGACGGACTCTACGACAAAGATCCGCGAAAGCACAGCGACGCTCGCCGCATCCCTGTCGTAGAAAAAATTGATGCGAAGGTGGAAGCTTTGGCAGGGGGCGCCGGTTCAATTTTCGGCACTGGCGGCATGACTACTAAAGTCAGCGCAGCAAAAGTCTCCACTGGAGCCGGCATTCCCTGCTGTGTCATCAAAGGAGATAATCCAGCTAACCTCTATCCCCTATTTGAGGGGCAGACAATTGGAACTATTTTTAAAGCCGGGAGGTAAATCATTTATGACAAATTTAGAAAACATGGGCGCTCTGGCAAAGTCCGCCGCCAGAACCCTTCGAATAGAAGATTCTTCAGTGAAGACAGAAGCTTTAGAATTAATCGCTTCTGCCCTGCTGCAAAAGAAGGCTGATATATTAACCGCCAACGCCCTGGACGTAGAAGCAGCCAAAGGCAGCTTGTCACCTTCCATGATTGACCGGCTTTCTCTAAGTGAAGAACGCATCGAGTCCATGGCAGACGCTGTCATCGCCGTCTCCAAGTGGCCCGATCCTGTGGGTCAGGTTTTGGAAGAACGAGTTCTTCCAAACGGTCTTCACGTACAGAAGACTTCCGTTCCCCTTGGTGTCTGCGGCATCATCTTCGAAGCTCGTCCCAACGTGACCAGCGACTGCGCAGCCCTCTGCATCAAAGCAGGCAACGCCTGCATCCTCAGAGGCGGAAAAGAAGCTTTTCACTCCAACATGGCCATCACCGGGGTCATGAGAGATGCGCTTTCCTCCACTGCCCTGCCCGCAGACTGCATCCAGCTGGTGGAAGATACCTCTAGGGAATCCGCCGCTGAAATGATGGCTTTGACAGAATATCTCGATGTACTCATTCCAAGAGGCGGCGCCGGTCTGATCAGATCAGTCGTAGACAATGCCAAAGTGCCGGTCATAGAAACCGGTGTCGGTAACTGCCACATTTACGTGGATCGAGCCGCCGACATCTCCATGGCCCTTGATATCGTTTTTAACGCAAAGACCTCCAGGCCTTCCGTCTGCAATGCGGCAGAAAAGCTTTTGGTCCACAAAGAGATTGCGGCGGTCTTTTTACCTGCCATGGCCGAAAAGCTGGCCGAAAAAGACGTGGAGCTGAGAGCAGACGAATCGGCCTGCCGCCTGCTGCCCCATGCCAAAGCAGCTTCCGAGGGAGACTGGAGCCGTGAATATCTGGACTACATCATGGGCGTCAAAATCGTGAACAGCATCGACGATGCCATCGACCACATTGAAAGATATTCGTCTCACCACAGCGACTGCATCGTCACCTCTGACCAGGCTGCGGCAGACCGTTTTCTGGCTTCCGTAGATTCTGCTGCAGTCTATCACAACGCTTCTACCAGGTTCACCGACGGCGGCGAGCTGGGACTGGGGGCAGAGATCGGCATTTCCACCCAGAAACTCCACGCCAGAGGCCCCATGGGTGTAAACCAGCTTGTCTCCTACAAATATGTGATTTCCGGCAGTGGGCAAATTAGATAAATATATGCACAATATTCCAGAATATTCATATTGATATATCAAAGGAGATGATAAATTGATATGAATGGAATAACATGGGCATTGATCGGCACCCTGTTTACCTTCTCGGTAACCACTCTGGGTGCCTTAAATGTTTTTTGGGTCAAAAAAGAAGTTGGCAATACCTTTCAATGTATATTCTTAGGTTTTGCCGGCGGCGTCATGATTGCGGCCTCAGTCTGGTCTTTACTGCTTCCCGGAATAGAAAGAGCTGAACAAAACGGTCAAATCAGCTGGCTAGTCATGACATGCGGATTTCTCCTGGGTGTCATTTTACTGCTATTTGCCGACGCTATTCTAAAAAAACAATACTTAAGGCGGCTGCAGACGGGTCAGCAGACCAAACTAAAACAGAGCACTTTGATGTTGGTCATGGCTATTACCATACACAACATTCCTGAGGGAATGGCTGTCGGTCTTGCTTTCTCTCTGGCTATGTCGGATACCTCTGACCCGGCGCTGTTCTCCGGCGCAATAGCCCTTGCTCTGGGTATCGGTATTCAGAACTATCCCGAAGGCACTGCCGTGGCTCTGCCTCTCATCAAAGACGGCATGGGCAAAAAGAAAGCGTTTTTGATCGGCAGCATGTCTGCCATCGTTGAACCGATCTTCGGCGTTCTCGCCGCCGTGGTGACGACGTTTATTACATCCTTCATGCCTCTGCTCCTGGCTTTTGCTGCCGGCACCATGATCTACGTGGTAGTGCAGGAACTTCTGCCCGAGGCACAGGGCTGTGAAGGCGACAAAACAGCCACTTTAGGCTTCATCGCGGGATTTTTAATTATGATGATTCTGGACGTCAGTCTGGGCTGAGATTGTGACATTTGTCAACTTACCATATGTATTTAATTAAAAACTTGTGATTTTTCACAAATTATTGTTGACAGCGTCAATTTTGCATGTTACTATAGAGAAAATTAAATAACACAGACAAACCTTTGAGGGAGAGTAGTAAGCTTTGATACTTACATAGGAGAGAGCTGCAGGTGGTGAGATTGCAGCATGGAAAGGCAGAGCCGAATGGACTCCTGAGGGCAAACCGAACGATGGAACCGTTTAGTAGGGGCGCCGGAGAAGATACTCCGTTAACAAAATCGGCATATGGTAGTATGCGCAGAGCGGGCGTAATTTTGTTACGCCAAGCCGGGTGGCACCGCAAGAGAACTTATTACTCTTGTCCCAGCAGAAGTTTGTCTGGGACAGGAGTTTTTGTTTGCCCTAACCCGATTTGCATAAGCAAATCGTCGGTAGGTCAGCCGTCAGAATTCCCCAAATCTCTGATTTGGTGGAAATTACGACGCTTTTGCTCCTGTCCAGTGTAAAATTGAAAGGAGCACACAAAAATGAACAACGAAACAAAGAAGATCCCTTACAAAATTTATCTCGAGGAACACGAAATGCCGACCCAGTATTACAATGTCCGGGCGGACATGAAGAAAAAGCCGGCTCCCCTGCTCAACCCGGGTACCCTGCAGCCCATGACCTTTGACGAACTGCGGGGCGTCTTCTGCGACGAACTGGTAAAACAGGAGCTGGACGACACCACGGCATATTTCGATATTCCGCAGGAAATACAAGAGTTCTACAAGATGTACCGCCCTGCACCGCTTGTCAGAGCTTACTGCTTAGAAGAACGTCTGCAGACACCTGCTAAAATTTATTATAAATTCGAAGGCAACAACACCAGCGGCAGCCACAAGCTGAACTCCGCCATCGCCCAGGCCTATTATGCCAAGGAGCAGGGGCTCAAAGGCGTGACGACAGAAACAGGCGCCGGCCAGTGGGGCACTGCCCTTTCCATGGCCTGTGCTTACCTGGGCCTGGACTGTGACGTCTACATGGTAAAGGTCTCCTACGAGCAAAAGCCGTTCAGACGGGAGGTCATGCGGACCTATGGCGCAAAGGGCACGCCGTCCCCTTCCGAGTCAACGGCAGTCGGCCGCAAGATCCTCGCCGACCACCCCGGCACCACGGGAAGCCTGGGCTGCGCCATCTCTGAAGCCGTAGAAGCCGCTACCAGCCGGGAAGGCTACAGATATGTGCTGGGCAGCGTGCTATCACAGGTCCTGCTCCACCAGAGCATCATCGGTCTGGAGACAAAGACGGCCATGGACAAATACGGCATCACACCGGATATCATCATCGGCTGCGCCGGCGGCGGCTCCAACTTAGGCGGACTGATTTCTCCATTCATGGGTGAAAAACTTCGCGGGGAAAAGGACTACCGTTTCATCGCCGTCGAACCCGCCTCCTGCCCTAGTCTGACCAGAGGCAAGTACGCCTACGATTTCTGCGATACCGGCATGGTCTGCCCGCTTTCCAAGATGTACACCCTGGGCAGCGGCTTCATTCCAAGTGCCAATCACGCTGGCGGCCTCAGATACCACGGCATGAGTTCTGTTCTTTCCGAGCTGTACGATCAGGGACTGATAGAAGCCCGCAGTGTAGAGCAGACAGAGGTTTTCAAGGCGGCAGAGGATTTCGCCAGAATTGAAGGCATTCTGCCTGCACCAGAGAGCAGCCACGCAATCAAGGCAGCGATGGACGAGGCGCTGAAGTGCAAAGAAACAGGGGAAGAAAAGACCATCCTCTTCGGCCTGACCGGCACAGGTTACTTCGATCTGAAAGCCTATGAACAGTTCAACAACGGTCAGATGAGCGATCACATCCCTACCGATGAAGAACTGCAGATCAGTTTCGACGGACTGCCAAGAGTATAATACAAAGCAGAGGGGAAGGCTTTTAGCCTTCCTCTTTCCTATTGCACTGCTACTGCACTGCACTGTTTTTTGCTAAAATCGTCAAAAAAGGCTAATTTTGAAAAACTCTTTTTGTCATTGGAATTCAGCCATTTCTCATTAAAATCCAGCAGAATTTCTTCAAAAAAACTTCTGCAACCCTTGCAATTGCTTGCTCAAAAACTTTTTTCCAATTTGGCAAAAAATCATCATTTTGGCAAAAATCGAGGAGGAAGACACCGAATCGGGGGGCAGAATAAAAAAAGAGAGAAAACCTGTTTCTCCCTTTTTCGTTCTATTCTTCTTCTGGAAATATGAATTCCTGCAGTGTCGCATAAAGCAGCTGCGGTTCGATTGGTTTCGCCAGATGGGCGTTCATACCTGCTGCCCGGGATTTCTCTACATCTTCATCAAAGGCGTTGGCGCTCATAGCGATAATCGGCACTGTCTTTGCTTTCTTTTTCTTTAACTGTCTGATGGATCTGGCAGCCGTCAAACCGTTCATGACCGGCATGCGGATATCCATGAGAATCGCGTCATAATCCACCGCCGAAGTGGCGAACATTTCAATGGCCACCAGGCCATTTTCAGCGACTTCCACCTTGGCGCCTTTGTTCATCAGTAACTGTTTTGCCACTTCTATGTTGAGCACATGATCTTCTACCAGCAGAATCGTCTTACCCGTAAAATCATACTCCATCGGTTTTGCCGCTTCCTGCTTCTGCTCTCTTTCCGTGTAGATTTTTTGGAACGTGGAAGTCAGTGATTTCTTGAACAGAGGCTTTGAGATCAGCATGTTGACACCAGCCTTTTTGGCATCCTGTTCAATAGAAACCCAGTCATAAGCGGTCATGATGATAATCGTCACTTCCGGCCCGACGATTTTACGTATTTCTCTCGCCGTCTCAATACCATCCATGCCCGGCATTTTCCAGTCGATGAAAATCACGTCAAAATACGTATTCTTTTCCCACTTTCTTCTGACAATTTCTACGGCTCCTTCTCCACTGTCAACCCACTCTGCTTTCATGCCCATATCGGACAAAATGTTCTTCGTGTGCTCACAGACCGTAATTTCATCATCGACAATCAGAGCGGACAGCTTGGCAAAATTAATCTTTGCCTTACTGCGGCTGATCCGTTTTGTCTCTTCGCAGAGTTCCAAATCCAATTCCACCGTAAATTCAGATCCAACTCCTTCGATGCTGTTGACCGAAATATGGCCGCCCATCATGTTGATCAGGTTCTTGCAAATGGCCAGACCCAGACCCGTCCCGCTGTAACGCGCTGTATTATCATTGCCCTGTTCAAAAGGATCGAACAAATGAGGCATGAACTCTTCTTTGATGCCAATGCCGGTATCATTGATTGTAAAGGTCATTCTCGCCTTGCCGTCTTTGATTCTGCCCTGGTGGATGATCATCTGCACTTTTCCGCCGGATGGAGTGAATTTGATAGCGTTAGAGATGATGTTGATCAACACCTGCTGCAGCTTCATGGCATCGCCGATATAGTAATCTTCTGTAAAACTGGTCAATATGGACTCGTAGTCGATGCCTTTCTCTTCTGCCTGTTCATAACAGATGGTGTTGATCCCGTTGATAAACTCTTCAAAAGGAATTTTTTCCCGCTTGACGACGACCTTGCCGCTTTCAATCCTGCTCATATCCAATATATCGTTAATCAACGATAGCAAAAACCTGGCAGAAATCCCCACTTTGGAGATGCAGTCCGCCACTTGTTCCGGGTCATTGACACACTGTGCAGCCAGGGCGGACATGCCGATGATGGCGTTCATCGGCGTTCTGATCTCGTGACTCATCCTGGACAGGAAATCGGATTTGGCATTGCTGGCCTGTTCCGCCTGCGCTAAAGCGTTTCGCAGCAGATCCTGCTGTTTTTGCTCCTCCAGGATGGACTCCGTGATGTTGGCGCGCCGCACCAGAATCTGTGTTTTTTCTCCGTCAATATAACTGTAACTCAGTCTGTAGGTGTGAAGCACCGTTTTCTTTCTGTTCCATATCTTCTCATTAAATTCGTAGACCTGCTTCTGCTCCAGTGCCTTGACCACTGCTTCCATCTGTGCATTGTCTCTGACAATCAGGTATTCTTCCTCGCTTGGGAAAAATTCCCGATATTTTTGGGCGAAGGCGATATTGGATGCATCGTAGTCATCGCTTTCCTCCGGCAAATAGTCCTGATTGGAACGGGCCAGGCAATAAAATCGATTTAACTCCCGGTCGATGATGCCTACATAATCATAAGTCGTGTTTACAATTGCCTGCAATGCAAACTGACTCAGCATAGAACCGTTAATGTTGTAGGTATATAAAAAGCACATGATGTCGTTCTGCTCTGGACTTTTAAAAATCTTCGCATAGGTTTTCACCCAGCAGAGGGTGCCGTTTTTCATACGTATTTGGTATTCTATAGCATACTCGTTTTTTCCCTCATAGTAAAGCGACATCAGCGAACCGATGCTGAGAGATTCTCTGAATTTCTCCTTCATGTCATCCGCTACCATATCGGAAGCGACCTCTTCTATAACACCGGAATAGGTCATACTATCGTCTGCCAGCAGCACATCACTGCTGCCCACATAGTCCACTACGATGTTGCGCGTCAGATCTGCGCGGAATTTAGCCAGAAGATCTTCACTCTGCAGACCGCTCATATATACCAGTTCTTCTACATAACGCTCTTCTTTGACCTTCTCTTCTGTGATATTGACGCCGCAGCCGATTACTTGATTGAAAGACGCACCCCGGTCAGTAACCCGTCTCAACATGATTCGCAGCCACAGGTCATTGTTCTTTTCGTCCAGAAAGTGGATATCCGCCTGAGCGTGTTCTTCTCCGTCGATTACCATCTGGTATAATTTCAAGTAATCACTGATGGAGTCATCGTGTACAAACCCCGCTTCCACAAAAGATTGCGGCACGTTATAGACGACATCCTCAATGCCAAAATATCTGGCGGAGTTTCTCTGATACTGCATCTTTTTCTCTTCAATATCATACTGCCAGATCAACATGTCGGTATTTTCTAAGGCGATATTAATCTTCTCCTGCTCCGCCCGCAGATTCAGTTCCTCTTCCTTCTGAGGGGTGATGTCGGTAAACACCATGTAGTATAAGAGTGTTCCGGACATAGCACGCTTCAACATAATATTGCAGACCGTCCAAACAATCTTTCCTGTAGACGACTGAAAACGAACGTCCAGACTCGTAACATCTCCTTCATCTTTTAGGTTCTCTAAAGCGTTGGTGAACTTGTCCCGATCCTCATCAAATATGTAGGAAAGCATCTCACACTGATTCTTTTTCTCGAAATCCTCTTTCGATGTAAATCCCAGGCATTCTAAAGATTTCAAATTCATATATCGCAAAACCGGACGGCGGCTTATGGTGAACCAGATAATACCGCAGAGCTGTTCGTCATAGGTTTCGATCAAGCTCTGATATCGTTCCTCCGCTCTCGCATTGGCTTCCTTCAGTTCCGTGATGTCCGTGTAGACAAAAAAAGCGATGGGATATTGATCTTCATAAAGTTCTTCGAGAAAAATGACCCTTGCCTTTACCCAGACATCCTTTCCGCTCAGATGTTTCAGTCGATAAGTCAAAGTGGTGGGTTTACTTTTTTCTATCGCTTTGGCGGTCTTTTCCATGACATATTCATAGTCGTCAGGGTGGATGTACCGACTGCTGTCAAACCCTTCTTTTTCTATACGCCCTCTCGTCGTCCCTACCAAACTCGCCAGACCTTCTGTATAGTACAAAATTGTGAATTCTGGATTGCAGATAAATTTACCTACTGCGTCGGCCGCTGCGCCGATAACGCCTTCCAGTTCCTTGTCTTTTCGCTTTGCCAGTTCTTTGAGATACTCGATCTCTTCCTGGTGGCTCTGTGTCCCTGTCTGTATGTCATTTTGTTCTTTCAAGTTCTTCATTCGTTCTCCTCTTCAGCGACATAAATAAGCTTAAGTCCGCGTCATTCTCCTTTTTAGTTTATCACAATGATTTGAATTTTCAATAGAGATTCAGTATAATAGTACCTATCATTTCAGAAAAGAGGTGCTCCATGACTACAGATCTTACATTGAGACCCATTGCCCACATCCGCAGCGTTTTTCCATCAAAGTTTGGAATTCCCCGCCAAAGCGGGCTGACGGAAACATTGAGAAGTGAAATCGTCTTTGAAGAGGCGTTTCGAAGTCCCCAGGCCCTCCGCGGACTGTCCGACTTCTCTCATCTCTGGATTATATGGGGATTTTCAGAAAATGTAGAAAGCGGCTGGTCTCCTACGGTCAGACCTCCCCGCCTGGGCGGAAATCAGCGAATGGGAGTCTTTGCTACCAGATCGCCCTTCAGACCCAACCCCCTAGGTCTTTCCTCCGTAAAAATAGAAGCCATCAGAACAGATCCCAGGTCAGGAACTGTCATTTCTGTCTGGGGCGCAGACCTGATGGACGGCACGCCCATTTACGACATCAAGCCGTATATTCCTGCAGACTGTCACCCGGACGCCGTCTGCGGTTTTGCCGATCATACCCAGGGACACCGTCTGTCCGTCACCATTGCGCCCCAGCTCCTTGCCAGAATCCCTCAGACACTGCAGGACGGACTGTATTCCATCCTGGCACAGGACCCCAGGCCTTCTTACCAGGAGGACCCGATGCGAATCTACGGATTCGGCTTTGCCGATTTTGAAGTCAGATTCCGCGTCGCCGGCAAAGACCTGGAAGTCGTAGAAATCATCTGACAGAGAAGGACGGCCTCAGCCGTCCTTTTTTAATTTGCAGCGCATGGTGCGCATCTCTTCTGTAAAGCCTTCTCGTTCATAGAGTGCAATGGCTCTCCTATTGTTGCTCAATACGTTCAGTTCTACGTAATCCAGACGTCGCTCTTCTGCCCAGGTCTTTACGGCTTCAATCAGCAGTCTTCCGACACCTCTGCTCCTCTCACTTTCTGTGACACAGGCATCCATCAGGTAGGCGTATCGGTGTGGCACGAGACAGCCAAAAGGCGGCGTGCTGCTTTGCTGCACCAGGGCAAAACCGATGAGCCGATCCGCCTCTTCCGCCAGCAGGACATCCCCTTTCTCTTCTTCAATGATGGAGGAGAGGAAATCCCGGTTCTGGCTGGTCATCTGAAAATAGTCCGCCTGCAGATCCGCCATCTCCTGAAATAACGTATCATATAATCTACATATGACATCCATATCCGCCGTGGTCGCTGTTCTTATCTTCATAATTACTGCCTCCTTCCTCTATTTTACCATATTTCTCTTACCTCGTCAGAGAAATATGGTTTGTTGTTCGTAAAATTAGTTTGACATAGATAAAATATCATGTTATATTCTATAGAAATAAAACTTATTAGATTAACATGAAACCAAGGAGGTAATGATGAAACGGTATTGGAAGAGAAATAAGCTACTACTGGCCGCTGCCCTGCTGCTTTGCACAGTAGCAGCTTTGATGACCACTTTTGTCTCTCTGCTGCTGCAGCAGGTGACGGATACTGCTGTGTCTGGAGATATGGCGCTATTTAAGAAACTGCTGCTCTTTGCAGCCTGCTATATGATTTTGCTCTGTCTGATGAATTACTTTGGTTCGCTGGCATCCAAACTTCTGGTGCAGAGGATGACGCGGCAGATACGCAGTGATGTTTACGAAGGCGTGATGCATCAGTATCCAGGTGAATTCTACAAGACGAATACAGCGGATTATATCTCCAGTTTAATCAATGACGTAAAGATTATCGAGGAAAATTACATCCTTCCCCTCATGCTCAATATCGAGGTCATCGTCATGTTCGTATCTACTCTGGTACTGCTGCTGGTTCTCAGTCCTGCCGTTACTGCCATCCTGTTAGGGACGCTGCTGCTGATGTTCGCCGTGCCTGCTCTGATGGGGAAGCTGCTGGAGAAGAGGCAGGATGCCGTATCCCGCCAGTTGGCAAGGTTTACGGAAAAAACAAAGGATATCCTCTCCGGCTTTGAAGTCATCAGGAGCTATCGCCTGCTGCCCAATATGCGGCTGAAGTTTGAGGAGGAGAACAAGAGGACTGCGGACTGCAAATTTGCTGCCGACAAAGTGACTGCTCTCAACGAAGGTCTCTCTGACACCCTGTCCTATCTCTGCGTCGTGGTCGTCATCTTTACCTCGGCTTTCTTCGTAATCAAAGGTTCCATCACCATGGGTACCCTGATGGCTCTCCTTCAGCTCAGCGGTTCTTTTTTGACGCCGGTCCTGCTGATTATGGAGAACCTACCTAAAATCAAAAGCGTCAAACCCATCGTGAAGCGTCTGTGCGACTATGCAGATACAGAGGTTGAGGCAGAACATGGCAAAGATCCGTCCTTTGAAAGGGAAATTGCAGCACAAGACTTGACCTTCTCTTACGATGGAAACCTCGACGCCCTGCATCACGTCAGCCTGCGTTTTGTCAAAGGGGAGAAATACGCTGTGGTCGGCCACAGTGGCTGCGGAAAAAGTACCCTGATCAAAATCCTTTCTGGCTACTACCGAGATTATCAGGGGGAAATACTGTACGATGAAGATTCTCTGCGCCTGCTGGATACAAGGAACTTGGGGTCTATCCTCTCCGTCCTCCATCAGAGTGTGTATCTTTTCAATGATACGATTAAAAACAATATCGCTCTGGTTGGAGATTTTGATGAAGAAACATGGCAGCAGGCCCTATCGGCCAGCGGTGTCAGTCAATTTCTGCCCCAGCTGGAAAATGGCCTGGACAGCCAGGTCGGCGAAAACGGCAATCGCCTTTCCGGCGGCCAGCGTCAGAGAGTCGCCCTGGCCAGAGCCCTCATCAGGGATGCCAAAGTCATCATTTTGGACGAAGGAACTTCTGCTTTGGATCCCAAAACTGCCGTAGAGATTGAAAATACGCTGCTGGCGCAAGAGGACCTGACTGTGGTCACCATCACCCATTCCCTGAATCCCGCTCTGCTTTCGCGCTATGATCAAGTGATCTACATGGAAAATGGTGCAGTAAAGGGCATGGCCGCTTATGAACAGTTGCTGGAAAATAATCCTTCCTTCCGTAATTTCTGTGGGGTATAATGAACGCATAGATCCTACAGCTTCGCTGCAAGGAATATTCATGGTATAATGTTAATACGTGCAAGAAAGGAGCTGCAACATGAAGTTTAAGAAAGAACTCAATCCTATCTTGGAGACCATCGGATTGTGCTGCTATATCAAATATAAAGATGACATTTGTGAGGAGACCGTCGAGGCACTCAATCGCCTCGGTGTGGATGGACAGCTTTTCTACGATCACAATTACCCTTTGATCAACCAATATGCCGACGACTTTGCCACAAAATACGAACCCCATATAGATGAAGAGGTCTTGTTCGGTTCCATGGATCTGGATATGGACACCACCTACATCGTCATGGCCAGCATCGTCGAAAATCCCCATTGGATCGACCAGGTGGATCAGATCAGCGAAGAGCAGATTCTGCGAACTTTCTCAGAGATGTTTGTGGATGAAATCAACGGGGACGGTATGGCACCGGACCTTACCACGTTAGAAAGCCGCATCGATTTTCTCAATCAGCAGCCGGAAATTTCTGATTCTTCAAAGTGGAAAACCATGATGCTGTTAGGTGACCCAAAGCGATATGTGAAATCCATGATTGAAATTTATAAACAAAATCTTCCCGCCTATGAATATGCTGTTTCCAAGAATCAGACTGCCATCGACGGTCTGCTGGAGAAATTGGCAACCGAAGGCTTTCAGCACGCTGTCTTTCAGGATATCATGGGCAAGTTTCCAGGCATTGAGACCATCTACCCATCCATCATTTCTCCAGTGCTGGAATGGGGTCTCTCCACTGTAGGATTTTACGGTGTTTTCGTCAACAAAGCCTATGGCTTCGGCAGCCTGCAGGAGCAGGAAAAAGCCTCTCTCCTATCCAGTCTGAAGATGCTCTCTGATAAAAGCCGTTTTGAGATCCTAGCTCTGCTCAAAAAGGGCGCCAGGTACAATCTGGAAATCGCAGAAGAATTGCAGCTGGGAGCCCCAACAGCTTCCCATCACATGAATCTCCTGATGACAAACGGTTTTGTCACCATCGAAAAGCAGGATGCCAAGGTATATTATCACTTCATTCCGGAAAAAATCCGCGAACTGATCCAGCTGCTCGAGAAGCAGTTTTTAATGTAAGTACAGAGGAGGCACTGTCCCTAACGGCAGCGCCTCCTTTTTTCGTTATTCTTTTTCTGATATGGCTCTTGCGATGACCAAAGTCTCGATAATTTCTGCCAGCGCATATTTGTTTCTCTGATAGGTGTTCTCTTTTACCTCTATTTCTACTTCAACTTCTCCGACTGCCCCCTGCTGCCGCGACCGCTGGATGGCGCACTGGCGAGCAGTTTTTTTCGCTTCCACCAGGGCATCGTCATAATCCGGCAGGGAGTAGGTCTCATGGCCGCCGCTGATGATGTAGGTCAGATAGGAGCTCTTGATGCCTTTGTACGGTTCAATTTTGATAACACACTCTGTACTGATATTGCCCATGGCAGCTCCGATGGCGTTTGCTACCTTTCCATCCTGCGGAAAGTCGGCTTCTGTCCCCAGCAGTTTCGCAACGTCTGCTAAGAAGATCTTTGTCGGTGCACCAATTCCAATCAGTTTTGACGGAGTGGAAAAAACAGGACGGATGGCAAAGTCAGCCAAATTCTGGCCAGAGTGACGAAAAATATAAGCGGTTAGTTTCTCTAAATCCTCACACTCCTGCAGATTCAAGTCCCTGCCCGTCTCATATTTCATAAAGATGCGGACCAGGTTGCTGTATAGCCTGCATTTTGTCAGATCGTAGATTTCCTTGCAGACTTCCGCAGGTGTCCCCTTTGTCACTGCCGAAAGGTACGCAGCGCCCATCCTGGATGCCTCGCTGTCAAATTCTGTGTAGTCCCCATAGACATGCATCACATCGGTGGGCGTCATCCCGATACGGATGACCGTCCCCTCATCTTCCAACCGTTTCATGTTCAGGACATGGGGACTGGTTCCGATTGCCGCTGCAGCCTCTCTGTAAATCAGCGGTCCATCCTCCAGGGCTTGGATAAATTTCCGTTCCGACGGTGTGTATTTATCCAGATTTGTGGGGAGGCTCACCAGCATAAAGAACTCGTGGGCAGGATAATCAAAGGGGCGATCCATCAACACCAGTGTTTTCAGCGCTTTACGCATTTTCGGATACTGGCTGGCCGCCATGCACAGCGGCACACAGCGTCGGTTATCAAGATAGAGCTGCCCCCTCTTATATTTTACGGCACTGTCGCCGCCCAGAGCAAAGGTGTCGATGGAGACGCCTTTGACCATGGTCTTCCATTCGCCGATAGAAATACCACTCTCGCTTGTAACGGGGATGCCGTCTTTGACCATGGCCACGTCGCTAGTGGTACCACCCATATCTACAATCAAAGCGTCCTGATATTTGGACAGTTCCATGGCGCCGATGATGCTAGCCGCAGGACCGCAGAGCAAAGTCTCCACCGGACGGCTCATGGCAAATTCACGACTCATGATGCTGCCATCGCTTTTGACGATGACTATAGGCAGATCCAGCCCCAGTTCCGCTAGGGATCCTTCGATAGAATCAAAGAAATCCTCCATGACAGGTAGCAATCTGGCATTGAGCAGCGCAGTCGCGCCTCGCTTCTGTACGTTCAGCTCCTGAAACAGGTCATACCCCCTTACGCAAGGGAGACCCAACGTCTTTTTGATGATCTGTTCCGCTTTGATCTCGTACTCACCGTCGTTGTATTTAGGATTCATCTGGACGATCGCCACGCTGTCAAAGTCTCTGAAATCCTGTACAATGTCCTCTTCGAATTTCTGCCAATCCGGGGTGTTCTCCAGACTGTCCGGCTGCCCGGCGTCACCTTTCATGAAATAGATATCCCCCATGGGCGGCAGGCCATATTCACCTCCCATCTTCTTCACAACCTGCGGGTTGACACCGATAAACACCAGCTTTGCCCTGCCTCCCTTGTGCTCTACACAGGCGTTGGTTGCCAAAGTGGTAGAAAGAGAAATATAGGATGCGTTGCGGGCGAGATCCTGGTCCAGTCCGCCGAGGGCTCTCAGGATTCCAACCTTCAAATCCTGTCTGGTAGTCAGTGTCTTGCTCTGTGACAATACCTTGTGGCTCTTCGTATCAAAGATAACTGCGTCCGTGCAGGTGCCGCCTGTATCAATTCCGATTCCAATCATTTCTCTACCTCTCTTCTTGTTCCTCTATTTGGAACATGGTCTTGCAGACGGTTCTGGCCGTCTCTGTCCTGAATAGGTGTTTATAAGATTCCCTGATGCCCTCTGCCGGTGTTTCCTCTTCGTAAAGATTGACCAAAGCGTCAGCCTCCAGCAAAATCCGATAATCGAGCCCGTCCACAGGTTCATAGGTGTGATGGTGTGCCACCAGATAACAGACCCTTTCCGTCACGGCCCTATCAAAATTCAGGGCTTCCAGCATTTCTTCTGCCAGGGGCGGCCCCTCCTGCTCCTGCAACCTGCCGTTGCTGAATCCATACTTCTTCTCGGCGGCTCCGATGCCGATGTCATGTACCAGTGCCGCTGCCTCTAATGTGAACTGCGTTTCTTCGTCCAGCCCCTCTGCCTCGCCAATCAGCCTGGCAAAGGAGTGAACCTTGACAAAATGCTGGATACGTGGCGCATCGCTCTCGTAATAGCGAATCATTTCCATATATAATTGATTTAATTTGTTCATGTGAGGACTCCTTCTTTCTTTGCTATCAGTATAGCACAAGAACGGTTTCAAGTCGTTGCACCAGCAACAGAAAACTTGGTATTTTATTTGGAACTGGACGGATGGCAGGCTTTTGAGAGGGGCGTGTTACGCAGTTTCGGCTGATTTGCCCTGTTTTGTTAAGCAGTTTGCTGCCTGAAACCAGCATATGCGTAACTGACCCCTCTCTGCAAAGGGAGTGTTACGCAGTTTCGCCTGATTTGTCCTGTTTTGTTAAGCAGCCCGCCGCCTGACACTAGCATATGCGTAACCGCACACCGCCAAAATGCGTCAAATAGAAATGGCACATAAAAACAGCTTGCTTTTCCCGCTCACGTAATGTAAAATAATGTAAATAAAGGAAGGAGAAGTAAAATGTATAACAGCATCAGCTATATCATGGCCGACTTAGAAAGTCAGGAATCTCTTGCCAAGCAATATCGCCACAGATTGTTGGAACTGCCGGAGGGAAAGCTTTCTACGTCTACCATAAGAGGCACGACCTACTATTATAAATTAGTCAATGGAAAGAAGCTGTATCTGGGAAAAGCTGACTGCGAAGAAGTGAAGCTGCTGCAGACCAGGGCGCATTTGACCGAAGCTCTAAAGCGCATCGAAAGAAACTGTACTGCGCTGCATCATCTTCTGGAAGAGTACCAAAGCGTTGAGCCGGATATCATCAACAGCAAAATCCCCAAGGCTTACCAGTTCTCAAAACAGAATAATTATCAACTTACCAACTGGCTTGACCTGCAAGAATGGGGCAGCGCAGAGTACGACAAAAACACCAAATACCCGGAAAAGCTGATTCACCGGACGGTCAAAGGGGAATGCGTCAGATCAAAGTCAGAAGTCATCATCGCAGATATTTTGTTTTTAAAAGGAATTGAATATCATTATGAAGAGAATCTCACACTCGGAAAGGAAACCATTGCGCCTGATTTCAAGGTGGCAGTGGCAAGTCAGCGCAGATTTCGAAGGCTTGAGCACTTCGGCATGCTCAGCAGTTCCAAATATCTGGAGGAATGCCTGTGGAAGCTGCGGCTTTACTTCAGCTATAAGTTCGTCCCATGGGACGACATCATCTTTACCTTTGAGGCGCAGGATGGCGGCATCGATGCCCAGACCATAAGCTGGATCATCGATCAGTTTTGTGTTTAAAAAATACACAAAGCGGAGGACCTCCCTCCGCTCTGAGCAAACTAATATTTCACACCGTTCCAATAGATCGGCGTATAGACTTCTGCCTTTGCTGGCAAAGTCACACCGTCCAAGGCCCATTTTTTGAATTCCTCAAAGCCGGTCCGGTCGACGATGTAGCCGATGTGTTCCTTGCCGCCGGGCGCATCTTTGTCGATATAGTGCGCTACGTATTGATAAGTGTTGAGGATGATTTTGACGATGCTGTCTGCATCCACCCACTTGATAAAGTCTTCGCCAAGACGCGGATTTTTCTTGCCGGTTCTGCCCAGCAGGGTCAGACGGTAATATTTCTCCTTGCTCCTGGTCCAGGCACGAGTCGGACAGTTGAGCACGCACTCGCCGCAGCCGATGCACTTCTCCCCATTGCGCTGTGGTCTGTAGTTGACCTCCTTCAGCGCTTCTACCGACTTCTTGCGACAGAATTTGATGCAGGCGCCGCAATTGACACAGCGATTCGGATCCAACTGCGGTTCCGTCATGCCCATGATGCCAAAATCGTGCATGCGCACTTTGGCGCAATCGTTGGGACAGCCCGTCAGGGCGATCTTAAAATGAAGGTCATTGGGGAAAATAGCCTTCTCAATCCGCTGAGCCAGCGCGGTGGTATCATAACAGCCATAAGGGCAGACGCGGTTACCTACACATGCCGTCACGTTGCGCGTACCGGAAGCCGGATAGCCGCTGCCCGACGCCGTCTGATTGATGGAAAGTCCCTCTATGATCGGCTGCAGTTCTCTATTGACTTCATCCATCCGTTCGTAAGGAATGCCCGGAATTTCAAAGCCCTGTCTGCTGGTAATATGTACCGTCCCATTGCCGTACTTTTCTGCGATTCCCTGAACCAGCCCCAATAAGTATGCGTCCATGTGGCCGCCCGGCACCCTGACTCTCGACGCCGTCATGCCCCGCTCCTTCGTCACACGAAAAGCGTTTTTCTTTAAAGCCTTTGTATTCACATCCATCAGTCGATCAGCTCCTTTCCCTTCGTATAATTGAACACCGGACCATCCAGGCAGACGTAGCTGTCTCCGATCTTGCAGTGTCCGCATTTGCCGATACCGCAGCACATCTTCCGTTCCTGTGAAATCCAGATATTCTCTTCCTTTAAACCCCGATCCAGCAAAGCCTTGACGGAGAATTTCATCATTATCGGCGGCCCCACTACGATGGCTTTTGCCGTATTAGCATCGCGCACCGCAAGGTCAGGAATGTAGGAGGTAACCAGCCCCTCCGGGTAGGCGCAGCTTCCCTCCGCCTTGTCCACGGTGACGATTAACTTCATCTGTTCCGGCCACCTTGCCAAATCCTCCTTGAACAAAACATCCTGGGGTGATTTGAAGCCGCTAATCACGGTCAGCCCGCTCGTCTCTGAGGGATTCTCATAGAAGTGTTCGATGACGCCTCTCACGGGTGAAAGGCCCGTGCCGCCTGCCACGATGACCAGCTCGCCGCCCCGAAAGTCAGACACGTCAAAGCCGTTGCCGTAAGGTCCCCGCAGGAACAGCCTATCACCGATATACTGTTCAAACACTTCTCCCGTGACTTTTCCTATCTTTCTGATCGTAAAGTCGATGGTGCCCTCCCCGATCCCGCTGACAGAAATCGGCGCTTCACCGTATTTGGGAAGAGAAACTTCGAAAAACTGTCCCGGCCGTACCGGTCCGTCATAGTCAAAAGTAAAGGTATATTCGATATCCGTATGCTTCTTGATCTCTTTGATTTCAGAGAGAAAAGGGATATATTCATTCTTGTTCATCTGTTTCCACCTCCGTCATAGCCTGGTCCAATTTGTTCACTGCCCCTGAGAAGGATATGTATTCCGGGCAGATATCGTCGCACCTGCCGCAGCCGACGCACATGTGATAACCAAAGCGCTGCTTGTAGTCCAGGACTTTGTGCAATACCTTGAACCGCATGCGGTCGCCGTTCTTTGCCCGATAGCAGCCGCCGCCCGCCACATCAGTAAAGCCGTCCACCATACAGGAGGCCTGCACCCTGCGCCGTTCTCCGACTTTTCCATTATCGGTATAAAAGAGATCCTGCATGGTAAAGCAAGTGCAGGTCGGACAGGCAAAATTGCACCTTCCGCAATTGATGCATCTGCTGTCATATTCCCGCCACATTTCAGATTCAGAAACCTTGGCAGACAGATTCTCCGGAACCTTCACCTCGACCGGATTTTCTGCAACATGAGACGGTTCATAAGCCCTCTCTGTGCCTCTACCCGCAAAGAGTTCCTGCCATTCTTCCAGTTTGCAGTCCAGCAGAAATCCGTCCCCTTCGGGCTCCACGGCCAGGTCGTAATCGCCACTTTCATTGGTGCCCATGGAAGCGCAGAAACAGTTCTCAAAGGACGCTTTGCAGCCCATGAGAACAAATTTCACCCTTTCGCGGAGCCTTTTGTAATAGTAATCCTCGAAACCGTTATACAGGTAAATGTCGTCCATGCGTTTGACAGCGTGAAGGTCGCAGCTCCGCAGGAAGATCACGCCGCCCTTCTCCTTTGGATCAGCCTCTTTGACTTCCTTCTCCGTAAAATAGAACAGGGTTTCTGAGAGTGGCAGCAAAATCTCTTTGTAGGAGTAGTCCGATTTCTCATCAAAGACCACTTCTTCGATGCTCTTGATTTTGCCGTACCTGATGCAGTCCGTATCAGAAAACGGATTGCCGCCAGCCATGCGGACCGGTGCATAGACATCGCAGTCCTGAGACAGCTTTGCCAGGCACGCGTCAAAAGCTTCTTTTGATAACTTGTATCCCATAGTTACACCTCTCTTTTCTTTGCCATCATGAAATAGGGAATTGCCAGGAAAAGAATTGCGCCAGTCATATTCCCCAGGGTGACGACGAGTAAATTGTAGAAATATCCCCCAAGGGTCACCGCCGTGCCGCAAGGTGAGAGCAACGAGATGGTCAGCAGCGTCATGTTGGCGACGCTGTGCTCAAAACCACAGGTGATAAATGCAAAGAGACACCAGAAAATCATGATCAATTTTCCGCTCTCCGTCTTGCAGCGGAAGCCGCACCACACCGCCAGGCAGACCAAAATGTTGCAGAGCACGCCCCGCAAGAAAAGCGGCAGTACCGGCAGCGTCATCTTCGCTAGTGCGCCGCCAGCGATAAACTGCCCCACCGGTCCTTCTGCGAAGCCCGCGCCAGTGAATAGCAAAGCCAGTATGATGGAACCGACTAAGTTGCCGACCCAGCACACAATCCACAGCCTGACCGCTTCGCCGATTCTCACCTGTTTTTCTAAGATACCGATTGTCATGACCAGATTGTTTCCCGTAAAAAGCTCTGCTCCTGCGATAACGACCAGGCTGAGGGCGATGCCAAAGGAGACGCCCATGATGATTTTTGTATAAGGCGCTCCGTCAAGCAGCCCGCCGATGGTGAAAATGAGCAAGATGCCGAATCCGATGAACATCCCTGCCAAGACAGACGCCAGCAGATAACCCAGAGGGCTCTTCTTAAGGAACTCAATTTTCGCTTTTGCAGCATTTCCAATTGCGATGATTTCTTCTCTGTACATACGTTTTCCTCCTTATGCTTTGTTTGTATTTTAACAAACAAAAAAGGACCTTTATGTTGCACTGGCAACATAAAGGTCCTTTACTGCAAAATTTTAAATCTGTTTTTTTCATATTCTATCAGGCCGTCGGCTTCCATATTGGAAAGTTCTCTGGTCAGTGCACTCCGATCGACGCACAAATAGTCGGCCAGCTCCAGCCGCCCCATGCTGATGACGAATTCACGGTTATCATGGAACTCCGCCTGGGCTGACAGAAATGACAGGATCTTCTCCCGCAGGGTCCTCTTTGACGCTACTTCCAGACGTTCTAAGAACTGGACGTTTTTATCGGCAATCAGCCTGACCATGTTTTCGATAAGCCGATGGTGGAAGACGCAGGACAGATTACAGGAATGCAGAATCCGATCGAAGGGCATGAAGAGGACTTTGCACTCCGAAGCCGTCACAAAGGTTACGGTAGACACCATATCACTGCCGCAGGCGAAGGTTTCGCCAAAGACGCCGCCTTCCTTGATCAAAACGAGAATCGTCTTATTTCCCCACAGATCCTCTTTGATCATATGCACCTTGCCGGAAAGCAGCACGCCGACACATTTCAGCGGTTCCTCCGCCAGTGAAACAAACTGGCCCTTTTTGTAAGTCTTCAGATAACTTCCCAGACAGGTCAGCATCGGCTCCAAATCCTCGTGCTTAATCCCTGTAAACAATGGCAGCGTCTTGATTTCATCTATGTAATTTCTCATGTTCTCACCTCACAATGTGACTATTATTATAATCTTTTTTGAGATGTGTTGCAACGGCAACAGCCTATTTTGTTCTCCGCCGTTATGCTGTATAATATTAGAAGAAATGGAGGCGCTATCATGAAAAAACCGAAGATTACAATCACCCTGGTGGATCAAAAAGGAACCTGCGGCTGCCACCGCGGTCACAAGATCGGAGACTCCTTCGACTTTGATACCGAGCGGGGCGCGCTCTGCCCCATGGCCATGCACGTGGCTTTCCCCTATATCGATATCCTGCGCTATGGCGGCAATCTGCCCACAGGCAAGGACGGAGACTTCCGCTTCTGCTGTCCCGATGCCGATGTCATCAATATCTTCAAGCTGGAAACCAGCGAATAAAAGCAGCATACAGTAAAACGGCACATACCACGAGTGGTCTTTGTGCCGTTTTCACTGAATTCAAGTGTCAGTGCTTATTCTTATGCTTATCTTGCGATTCTGTAAGCCTTGTTGGACCACTTGGTATACACGTTCTTTCCATCCAGGATCCTTACGCCCCTGACCTTGTAGTAATACCGGGTGCCCTTCTTTACAGCCTTAGTATTCTTGTAGGTGGTCTGTGTACCGGTCTTCGTCGTATAGAACGGCTTCGTCCCATATCCGCTGTTCTTTTTGGTAGAACGGAACACCTGGTAGTAGTCCACCTTGAATCCTTTCGATCTTTTCCACTTGATCCTGATCCAGCCCTTGCCTGCCGTTGATGAGGCTTTGATGGTGGTGGCTTTGACACCTGCCTTGATCCTCGCCGCTGTCTGCTCTGCAATGACCTTCTCCGCCTCTTCTGCCGTCATAATGGCAAAGGTTGAAAAATGCCCGGTTGTAAAGGTAAAGGTCCCGTCGTCGTTCTTCTTTCCTTCCATCCTGTGGTATCTGCCGTCCTCGTCGATGTAGACACAGACGACATCCTTGTCTTTCAGTTCCTCACTGAGTCTTACCGTGACGGTGACCTTGCCGCCGCCAAAGCTACCGATGGTCTTCTCTCCGTCCACAACCTTCAGTTCCAGATATATCTGTCCTTCTTTTTCTGTCAGGTCGGCGGAGATGGTGATGTTCTCGCCTGTAACGCTGGCCGCGATGGCTTCAGCCGCCTTCTGATCAAAGGTTAACGTCCCTGCATCCGTCTTGATGGTCAGATCTGCCTCGGTCTTTTTCACGATATCTTCCATGATCTTTGACGGAAGCTGGACTTCTGCTCCAGTTGTGTCACCCTTGGAGGTTACAGCGTCTATAACAATTTCCTTTGACCCATTTGCCGCAGCCTTACCGATGATTTTGTCTGCCAAAGACTGATCTACCCGCACCTCTGCCTTGCCGTCTGTAACAGTTGGCTTGGTGTCCGCAGTGGTGGTCTTGTCGCTGGGATCGTTGACTACATCCTCTTCAGGAGAAGGTAACGGGGTTACCGGCGTTACCGGGACAGGCGCTGAAAGCCATACCTCATTTAACGCATTGGACATGCTTGTTTCGAGCACAGTATCATTTTTGCCGATAAAGGTGGTAAAGCTTTTGGATTCATTGGCGGAATCAAACCAGTCAATAAATGCGATCTTGCCGCCATTTTTCTCGACCAAATTGCCGCTCAGCAGGATCTTTGCCTCTGCCGCTTCATCTGCAGCCTGTACGGACTTTGCACGGATCGCCGCATATCCCGATCCGCCCTTTGCGCGGACGGAGCCGCCGTCGATGGAGATCACGCCTGTGGAATAGATGCCATCATCATCTTTGCCTACCGCTTCAATTTTGCTGCCTGTAATGGTGATGTCGCCGTCTGCCTGGATGCCTCCCCAGCCCCCTGTAGCGGAGATATCCGCATTGCTGTCGGTTATAATATTGCCGTACGAACGAATCGCATATACCTTTTCACTCTCAGCAGTCAGTTTTCCGCCGATCGTGATGTCTTTACCTGTGCCCACATTGGATACCGCATAATTGGTGTCTGAATAAGCTTTGATATTTTTTGCCGAAAGAATCATCTCATCCTCTGTAAGAAGCGCACACACCTTGCCCCTGGCAATTACCTGCGCATTGCCGGTGATGGAGAGACGGGTCTTTGCCGTAATGGCAGAATCGTTGGCAGAGGCAGCTTCGATCGTTCCGCCAGAAATATCCAAGTCGGCAGTTTGCAGCGCCCGCAAAGATCCTTCCGCTGTAATTTTCGGTGAGCCTGTGACCGTGATGCTGACCGGTGTGTAGATTGCACTGTCCTGAGACGAAATTGCATTCACCTCTCCGCCCGAAATTGTGATAGCACCCACGGCCTGTAGCCCACAATATAAGCCTCCTGTCGCAGTTACGTCCGCCGTTCCACTGATGGAAAGTGCGCCATTTGTAAAAATGCCAGAATCGTTCGTGCCCGTTGCATTTACCTTGCCTCCACTAATAGAAATATCGCCAGTTGCGAACAGGCCGGGATAAGGTCCTTCCGCCGTTACATTAGCCGTACCGCTGATGGAAAGGCTTCCTCCGGCACCCATGCCGTTGCTTCCAGTCGAAGTAGCGTTCACTTTTCCGCTGCTGATCGTCATGTCTGTATCCGCCCAGAGCGCAGGGTAATTGTTGCTTGAAACTGCCGTGATATCCCCGCCGGAAATTGCAATCGTCCCTCCATTTGCCCAAAATACGTTTCTCTCTTCAGAAGCCGCTGTAATAGCGCCCCCGGAAATTGTCATATCACCGGCCGATGTAATAGCTAGAAACTCAGTATCAATATTCAGACTGCCGCTTCCCGAAATATGCAAAGCTCCGTCCGCCTTGATGCCCACAGAGACAACTTCACTCCCTTCACTAACAACAGTGCTGTCAATGAGGTTCTTACCGCTGAGTACAATGTTCAAATCGCCGGTAGCATAAATCCCCGCGCCTTCGCGTCCTTCGCGGGCAGTGATTTTCGCCGCATTGAGGGTCAGCGTATTGCTGCTTTCCTCATAAACCGCCGTACCATCGCCGCATGTGAGGGTTTTATCTTCATCCGTCAAAATATTAACTCCGTTGACCCAGATCTCCGTTGGCTTATTTTGCCCATCCCCTCCTGACGTATCAGCCAGTACACTCACCGGCATCAAAGTCAGCACCATGCACAAGGCAAGAAACAGGGTAAATAATTTCTTTTTCATGTTTATATACCTCCTATTCATCAATCGTAATCGTCACATCTTTTGCTAAAATCGGATACTCGTCTTTCTCTCCTACATAGTGCAGATAAAGATGACAGCCTGCCGCTTCGGCCTCGTCCAGCAGCGCTTCTATGTTACGCACACCACCTTTAAGCATACGGATCATGGCCTGAGCGTGTTTCAGCTCACACAGAGCTTTAACTGGCAAAAGCTCCGCCACGGAAATCGGCAGGTTCTTTGACTCCTCATTAAAAGCGCTGTACAGCACCTGGGTGTAGTGAATCGTCTGTTGTTCCCTTGCGGCGTAAAGAACCTCCAGAACTTGGTCTCTGCCTCGGTTTTGCACCCACTGCAGAAAGACATTACCGAAAACCACATAGACGCCACTGTTTTCACAATATACCTGTCTCAAACTCATCACCTCGGCTTTCTCCTTACTTTCCTTTAGCATATACGATTTTTTTCTGCAGCGATACGTCCTAAAAGTACACTCTTTTGCCTTACAAAAAAAATCCGCCAACAGATTTAATCTGTTAGCGGAATGCGCCCCCATTCTATCGCATGTTCAGTAGAAAATGTTATCGCAGAAACTTACGAATATCGTCCCGATTGTCAAGGTCCAGTTTATTTAACACAGCGGCAACCAGCTTCTTAGTATAGGACATAGAAATGTGAAGAGTCTGGCATATCTTCTCATTAGAATAGAACAATGCCAACAACCTGGCAGTCTCTAGTTCGCGATTGCTGAGAGGTACGGCAATCGCAGATGCCTTTTCTTCGTCAAACTGCCCACGCTGACAAAATCTTTGATTGGCATTGATGTGAAGGCGAACCCGAGCAAGGAGTACGGCGCGGCTCACCGGTTTTCTGATATAATCCATTGCACCCAGCTCCAACCCCCGGATTTCATTTTCCTCTTCCAAAAGACCCGTAAGAAAAACCACCGGAATGTTTGCCGTCTTCTCTTTGTTTTTCAATTCCTTCAATACTGCAAATCCGTTGATCACCGGCATATCGATATCCAGCAGAATCAGGTCGGGCACATCCTCTCTTTCCAAAAAACGGAGAGCCATTTCTCCAGATTTGGCCAAACCGACAATGTATTCTTCACTGAGATAGCTTGCCACAGTTTTCAGCACTACAGGATCATCATCTATGACGAGAATATGGTATTTCTTCTTTATCATTCCTTCGCCTCCATTTCAGCAAGATAGTCTTCCAGCAAAGGCTGTGCTTCTTCAAAGGAAAGTTCCTCAATTAAAGCTGCCATCTGCTGCAGTCGTCCTCTTCTGCCCTCGTCCTCCTCAAGATCCAACAATGCGGCAACATCGCAGCGGGCCTGGGTCCAGTTGCACATTCTCACTGCCAGCACCGCACGACGGCCATAAGCGAATGGGGACAACTTTTCATTATCAGGTTCAGCCTCCGACTTCGGTAAAAATTCGTTGAGTTCATCCAAAAGCCAGCGGAGACCATCGTATGCACGCTGCCACTCTAAGAATAAAAGCGGCATAGAATTTTCAAAGTAACTTAAGTCACCTGAGCGCTTTTCAATGCGGGCGGATATATGCTGGAGATCCTCCGCGCCTATTGCCTGCGCACTGGACTTCAAAGAATGTATCGGAAAAACCAGGTTTTCGAAATCCTTTTCATGGAAAAACCTTTCTGCCGATTCTCTGGCTTTAGGGTAGGCTTCAATAAAATAATATGCTCTTTTGCAATACAAAATTAAATCGTTCCCTGAGTAGATGAGGCCGTTCTCCAATATGATATCGTAAGATGCCAACCTATCTTTGATGAAACTCATCTTTTCGTCGCCAATCAGCGCGGGAACTTGGTGGTCAGTACGAGTCACCAAATCTGCCGGCAGGCAGGCCAGAATAGCGCTTTCCAGACTGCCGGTTCCTACAGGCTTGGAAAGATAGGCGGAAAAGCCTTCTCTGAGCAGCTTTTCTCTAGTACCTGTGACGGCATCGGCAGTCAGCGCGATGATGGCAGTCCCATCCGCCAGATGCTCCTTCTTCATCAATTGCAGGGTTTCGATACCATCCATTTCCGGCATCATGTAGTCCATAAAAATCACATGATAGTTTTTCCGCTTCACCATTTCTATGGCTTCCCTGCCGCTGGCAGCAGTATCGATTTGAACCATGGTTGGTTCGAGAAGCGCGCAGAAGACTTTGCGATTTTCATCATTATCATCTACGATTAAGACGCGTCCTTCAGGCGCTAAAAAGCTGCCGTATTCACTATCCTGCGTATCCCGCATCAGCCACTGTCCACATGGTCCGATGGGCTCAAAGCTTTCGACCTTCTGGGGCAGTTCCATGCAGAATGCACTCCCTTTGCCCTTCTGGCTTTCCACCATAATCTGTCCGCCCAACCGATCAGCAATCTCTTTGGCAATGGCCAGCCCCAGGCCTGTACCTTCCGTCCGCTGCCCATCCGGCTGCTTTCCTCGTTCAAATGAAAGAAAAAGGTCTTTTAGTCCTTCTTGGCCGATTCCCATTCCCGTATCTTTTACTGTAATTCTCATCATCCGATAGCCGGGATGGTCAGCCTCTTTCGCCTCTGCCACAAGAGTCACTGTTCCCGCTTTCGTATATTTCACCGCATTGCTAACAAAATTCATCACAATTTGTGTTATGTGAAGGGGACTACCGATGAGGACTGTCGGTATCGTCTGATCAATTTCATAGTGAAACTGAAGGCCTTTTTTCTCTGTCTGCAATTCGCAGGACAGAATCAAGTCAGAAAGCAGAGACGTGACTTGATACGGCCGATTTTCCACATCAAATTTCCCCGCCTCAATCTTTGACAAGTCAAGAATGTTGCTGATAATTTCAAGGAGCATTTTACCAGAGCGCTGAATGTCTCTCGCATAATCTTGAATTTCTCGGGAAACGCTGTTTCTTTCGATAAGAGAATTCATAGCCAAAATCGTATTCAGCGGGCTGCGGATTTCATGACTCATGTTCGCCAGAAAAGTGCTCTTCGCCCTGCTGGCTGCCTCGGCTTCTTCTCTTGCCAGTTCCAGGCTCTGTTGCTGCTGGCGGTAAAGTCTCAAAATCAGCATGATGACGGTTCCTAAAACCAGGCTGACCACCACAAACCCCAAGATGATATCAAAAGTCAGGGACAAATCACCTGATAAGGGGATCACACAGGCTGGATTCAGATGAGCGTAGACACAACAGAAAGCATAAACCGTCAATTCTATCGATACAAAGAGGATTGCTTTCTTTGTATCCAACATAAAAACGGTAAAAAGGCAGGCGAAGATAAAGAAACAAGGCATACTGCCTTTATAGCCGCCGCCCGTGAAAAACAAGATGGGAAAGCCGATGAGAAATACGACGATAATTGTAATCAGATAGCCCATTTGATAGCGTCCGCTTTGATTGGTGTAATACAGCAGAAATACAGCCATGGTGCCCGCCAAAAAGTTAACCAGGCCTGTAACAAAATCATTACCGACCAGCAAACAAAGCACCGCCATTACATAACTGATGGTGATCCCGCCCAGTGCAAGCAGGTTGAAAATCCGGATACGAAAATCAGGTTGACCGTCAAATAGTATCTTTTTCAGCTTTTTCATGAGGGCTCATCCTCTCTTTCATTCTTTGATCCGTTCTTTATAAAAGTATATTTGCGTTTATTATACCATGTGCATTCCGCTGAAAATAGAATCGCAGCACATGATTCAATGATTCCTACCTTGCGACGAAGTCGAAGGATTGTGGAATCATTATACCATAAAGCAATCCTGCAAGCGATCCTCTATTTTGGAACTGGCCCAATGACCTTCCTGCATTACATACCCTTTGGTTGATTTCTTGCCACTAGGTCAGATGAATATCTCGTATACACCCAAACCGATCATCAAAAGGCCGGCAAGCGGCTCTGCGAATTCGCCGACCAGCTCTGCAATTTTTGAACGCCCGATCAGATTTCCTATGTAAAGGAAGAGAAGACTGAAGAGAAACGAACAGAGGGCTGTAGAAAGTACAGGCAGACCGGTAATGCTGGCACCGATGCCCAGACCGATATTGTTCAAGGTCAATGCCAGACCGAGAATCAGGGCCTCAGTCCGTGTAAGGGTCTGAAGGGTCAGCTCTGTCTCCTCCTCACTTTCCTCCTCAGGCTTTTTCATCTTCATAAAGAATTTTACCAGGCCGACTGCGCCAATCAGAATGATGATTACGCTTCCCAGAATGCCTGCCAGTTTTTGCGGTAAAAATAAGAGCACGCTTTTGCCCAGAATCATGGACAAAACCGTTCCCATAAAAGTAATCAATGCTACAATCAGGTTTTCCGACCACCTGATCGGCATTTTCTTGATTCCATAAGACATCCCTACTACCAGATTATCCGTATTGGAGGATACTCCGAAAAGCAGGGCCGACAATAAATGTATTTGCATAGTAACACCCTTTCCTGCAAGGAAGAGAAATTTCCTTTTTATAAATCATTATATTGCTGTCAGGGATGTCTTTGTTCCTGGATGTGATACGGGGAGCGGATGGATTAGAATCGTTTGGCAAAGATAAATTACAAAAAAAATACAAATCCCCAGACGGGGATTTGTCGTTTTTGGCGGAGATGTAGGGATTTGAACCCTAGCGCCGGAAAAAACCGACCTACCGGATTTCGAATCCGGACCCTTCAGCCACTTGGGTACATCTCCATAACTATTAAATTATATCATAGCAGATTCATTCATTCAACACTTTTTTCACTGGAAACCCGACCTCTGTGATCATTTTGTCAGCGTCTGCTTCTGTTTGGGGTGAGACATGATAGATATTAAAATGCGGACCACAAAATTCGTAACCGTTGTCATATACCCAGTTGGCTATGGTCTCATTGATTTGCGTAATCAACTCATATCTGCCTTCGTAGGTAAGGACTGCTGCCAAAAAAGCCTCAACTTCCTTGAACTTTACCGTTTCTGTATCGCATCCCCTTTGAAGGACTGCTATCTGTACTTCCACATCCACATCCTTCGTTACGAAACCTCCATCATGAAAAATCGCCATATGGTAAGACAAGGATGCAGGTGTCAGCCCCTGCCCCTCTTGTACTTCCGCCAATCTTCTCCATAGTTGTCCCTCATGATGATACGCCGGGATCCGATCCCTCGTGCACATGACAAGCCGCTTTGGCACTTCCTTGATTTCAATACTATAGCGCAGTATACCCTCCCTTTGCTGCAATGCCGTTATAGTCGTTTCAAGCTGTCTGATCTGCCGCTGCAGTTCTTCCGCCAGCTTGCGTTTTTTGGCAGTTTCAATCTTTAAAAAGTCCGCCAGGCTTTGGTTATCGCGATATTGATAAATTACGTCTTTTATCTCATTCAGTCCCAGACCCATGGCCTTAAGAGCCTGAATCCGATTAGCGATGGTCAATTGTTTTTCCTCATAATATCTATATCCGCTGTCCTCGTCTATATGTGCGGGAACAAGCAGGCCAAGTTTGTCATAGTGGCGCAGCATATAGATACTGATCTTAGATAGTTTTGAGAAATCTCCAATTTTCAGCACGATCATCACCTCTTATCATTGATATTTGGTCATCGTATCACATTGCTGCAAAAAAATCAAATACTGTGCCTTGACTCTGGCATTATGCGAGACTATAGACTAAAAGAAACGGAGGTTAAAAAGATATGGATAATACAAAGAAGATGATCGAAATAAAGCATCACAAGGATGACTACGAATGTATGTGGAATGGGATTGAAGATTTATATATGGACAAAACGGGCGAAATTTTACCTGAGAACCTATTCTTTCTGCTTTCCGGGTTCGGCTCCTTTTGTTATATGAAAACAGAAAAGTCGGAGCTGAAAAGAATGATTGCCTTGGGAGACGGCCGTACAAAGAAAATGTATGAATTTCTCGCTCCTATCGTCGGTTTTGACTACAGGCATTACTCTTACGGCACCTTTGACAAGGCCCTTAGGAAAGCAAAACTGGAGATTGACAGAAATCATCCCGTCGTCTTAGGCGCACTGGATATGTTTCATCTGCCTTATCTGGAAAAGCTGTATCATCGAGAACACATTCCTTTTCATTATATATTGATGGTCGGATATGATGAGGAGCAGGCTTGTATCTATCTTCACGACTGTGGGCGCAGGGAACTGCAGACGCTGTCCTACGACGAACTCAGCAAAGCGATGGATTGCAGCTATCCGGGGCTGAGCAAAGCAAATACAATCTGCACTGTACGCATGAACGCAGAAAAAGATAAATATCAAATTGCCCAGGAGGCATTAGCCCTCAAAAGAGAGTCTTTTTTAAATCCGCCCAGGGGTTTTCTGGGCTATCGGGGGTTTGAGAAGTTCATCGCTGACCTGCCGGCTCTGAGACTAACCCTGGGGAAAGAAGAGTATGATAAAATTCTTCTGAATATGGTTACCTTCTTTGGCACCGTACCCACCCTGCCTAACGTTTTAAAGGGTGTCAATGAGCCGGATGAAGTGGTGTTCAAAGGCAGTTTTGATAAAATGAGCAAAATGCTGAGGTGTATGGGGGAGGAGTATGGAAATTCCCAATGGCTGGAAGCTGCAAACTATTTTTTTCACGCCAGCATTGTCGTTGAAAAGATATCCCTTATCATCATCGCCTATCTGGCAGATGAAAGAGATGAAACAGAGCAACTGGCCAATTTATTTTCTGATGTCTTATCGTTAATGAAACAGGCATATCATAAACTCGGACTGTGACTGAATTATTACAAACTAATCGAAAAAAGACAAGTTCATATTGTTATTCAAGAAAATTTGTACTATAATATGTTGTGTAATAAATCAGTATGGGCCCGTAGCTTAGCTGGGAAAGCGCCGCGTTCGCAACGCGGAGACCGAGGGTTCGAATCCCTTCGGGTCCATTACAACAAAGCCATCCCATTCGGGATGGTTTTGTTGTATCTAAATCGTGGGGATTCGAACCAACCTTCACTTCGTTCACTCCTCCGCATGGCTTCACCATGCTTCGCTGTCCGTTTTCGCACTGCAGCTAAAGCTGCGCGAAAAAGGCCGCAAGGGCACGAGCGTAAGCGAGGAAAGAACGGAATCAAAGATCCCTTTTTCCACATGTCGCCCGCTCATCATATGCCTAATCACGTATTCATATCAGCCTTCGAGACCAGTTCATACATCTCCTTCTGCAAGGCACTCCTTTCTTTTGGGCCATCTGCGCTTTGATTGCATGCCGAACCATTCTGCATTGCAAAATCGCCGGCCCAGATGCCACCGCAGAGCATGGCGGAGGATTCGCTCAAGTCAAAGCTGTACACCGCACCACCGTACCCTATTTCGTAAATGTACTTTACTTGAGAATTTCCATTTTCCGTGCAGATCAGGTCTGCAGCGTTGATTTCTTTCATCGGCATATAACCCCTGCCGGTCTTAACCGGGTGCTCATGGGTTCCACGCAAAATGTGTCCATCCATCGTCTCAAGGTGGACGATCGTCTTCTCTGTTCCTTTATATATGTTGCGAACGACACTGTGGCCGTGGTCCGTCGCAACGACTTCTCCAATCTGAATCTCACTGGCCCGCTGGCAGGAACCATCGGACATTTTAATCAGTGTATCGGCCGCAACACAGCCCCATTTGATCTGTATGCGTTCGATCTCTGCCACAGTTGAAACATTGGTCTGCGGGTTCAAGACGCTATCCACTGTAATCACCGGATGTAATGCGTAGCTCGGATAATCCTCATGGACAATACTGAGTGTAAATTTTGCTGAGAGATTCACTACAGTCTGGACAGAAAAGTTGCTGAAATCCAGATCTGCACGCCAGTCCACATCGAAGTTCCAATTGAGTTCTTTCTCATTGGGACTAATGACATATTGTCCTATGATTCCCTTTGGATTCTGATACTGAATTGATTTGCCGTTTTCAAGTATCAAGCTCAGTGTCGGCTCTTCTCCTGGGTTTTTCATTACACTTCTTATGTGCAGCTTATCGTCAACCCTGATTTTTCCACTGTACGGAAGTTTTACATGTGCAACTTTTTTGTAGCGATCGACTGTGTTTGTATAGTGATAGTCAGTATGCTCGCTGACCTGTTCCTCACGATCATAGAGAACCTGAGTCAGCTTGCCGTCCTTTGCCCGTGGCGCCGAAATAGAAAGTTCGGTGAACATCTCCGCACCCCGGCTATCTCCCTTTGGAAGGGTATACTCACGGGTGATTTCTTTTGTAGAAACCCCGTCAATACTCCAGGAGAAAGTACTTTTAATCCGCACGCCCTCACTAGCTGCCGCCATCGTGTGAGAATTATTAGATTGGATCCGTATTTCATTATAGGCGCTGTCTTCATAATAACGATGAATCGCATCGACACGTTTACCGCTCTCCAGTTCAAAGATTTCCGCTACGACAAACAAAATCTTTGGTTTTCCGGCAATCGCGGCGCGCATCAATATATTGAAACCGTGAGAGCTGAGAAAGGCTGATTCAATTTCAGCGTAGATATCGGACGAACTGTCGTTACCATTGGTTACTGTCAGCGCGCGGCTATCTAGCCGCTGCACTTTTGAAAGAACCGCATACGCCACTGGAAATTCTGATTTTATCTGCTCTCCTCCAAGCTGCTGTAAAGCATAAGACTTCATAACCTTACCTCCTGTTGAGTCTAGGCGCTTTTGCTATTCTGGCAGCAGTCTCATCGTCAACGGTCTGAATGAGATGTGCGAAAGGCTGCATCGTTAAAAACTCCTTTGTGTCCATAGTATCGACATTGGCAGTAACGGAGACGTTGACAAGGTCTGAGGACAACAGCTGCTGGGTCAGTGGAAATACAGCCTCTTCACCACCCTGGCTTTCAATATTGGCTGCACTCATCACACCCTGTCCCTGTGTCTGTACTGTAATCGTCGGTAAAGAATCCAATTTTATTTTCCCCTTAGGCAGTATTGTGACTTCATCCTGTGAAACCTGCACATCCATATAAGCACCGAGAGACTGTCTCTGCTGCCCTACTTCAAGGAGCTTACCTGAAGTGGAAATTTGCACCAAAGAAGACTGCTGTGAACCTAGTTTTACCTGACCTGCCTGGCAAGCTGTAATTTCAAAACTAGTATTATCGTGATCGGCGCCTTGCTGAAACAAGGGCGTAATATCAAAGGACTGCCGCTTGCCCAGTGTTACCGTCTGGGCGCCGATATTGCCCATTCCAGGCAACGCGCCAGATACAAAGCGATCATTCTTTTGAACCTCTGGATTATATAGATAGTACTTGCCATCTTCGACGAATACAGTGCTGGCGAGATCTCCCTGCTGGCCGCTCTTTGCCGGCTGGTGTACAAAGTAAAGAATCCCATCTTCTATGCTGTTTACGCCGATCAGCCTTCCCATAAGCTGACCTATGCCTGTAATCAGTGTAGATCCAATTGTTTCTAATACTCCATTTTTCATATTGTATTTCCTTTCTCTATCTGGGTACTATTTGTTTATTGACGCACAGCCAATGCTTCGGCAAGACGTCTTGAAACAGGTTCAACGTCTGCGCCTTCACTGGAAACCTGCACGACTGCATTTTCTATGACGAAAAGCCAGAATGTATGGTCTATTCCGAAGGCAAAGTTAGTAAAGTCGAGGGCAAGACTCTTGATCTCTGGATTTGCCACTCCAGCCAGCTTTGAGGCAATCACCATCAACGTCTCCTCACGACCGGGGGCAAAAATCAGTTCAATCTGATATTGTTCTCCCGCATGCACTACATCATAAACGGTATGACTTTCCGACTCTTCCAGCATGATACAAGTTGTTAATCCCGACTCCTCGAAGAAATCCGACGCTGCTTCCTTGTTAAGATTGCGCATCGCAAGGGGCAGCGGATTTTCAATGACACCAAAGCGCTGGAGTAAACGCCAGTACTGGCCTTTATCTGTTTCTGAATCGTAGATAACACGCAGAGCATTCTCCATACTCAGCCCGCCTACTTCCTTGGCGTTGACGGCAAAAAAATTGCAGTCCTCTCCGTCAGCGACCAGACGTTCACGATAAAACATGTTAACATAAGGCACCCCCACTGGTACGTTTACATTATTAAGGGCAGTCTCCGCAAAAGGGATTCCCAGGGGCAGCTGCGCTGCTTTTCCTGCTGGCCCTGGCAATCCCGGATTTGTGCCTGCGTCAATCTTCAGGCAGGCGTCAAACACCGGTGTGTTCTGAACTGATGCTGCACCATCGACAGTGACCTCGTGATAATGGAAGCTGCCGGCAAATGGCGGCGCCCACGCGTTCCCGCCAATAGAAATAATCGGATTACATGCAAAGCCATTGTGTGGAGGGACCGGATTGTATATGTGCCCAATTCCGGCAGGTACGCCTAATGCCAGTGCTTCGGTCGCTACAATGGTTGCACAGTCAGAACAATTCAGCCTGCTCGGGGTTGTAAACTTGCGATCGTGTATGTACTTCTGCAGCTTTATTCCGTTTTCATCGCCAGCAGGTACGGCATAAAAACAGGCGCCATGACGAGTATCGTAACGAAAACGCCCGCAAGTGTTCAGCTCTTCAGTCAAAGCCTCCAGGTGCTGAGCAAAGGTATTGGGTCTAACGCCGGCGTGAGCCGCGGCATAATCATCACAAGCAGAACAGCAGATATCAAGCACCGACGTCCAGACATAATTAATTTCGCTCTCAGAATATGTTTCGCTGTCGCTCAACCACGGTTCAAAAGGGAGATCTGGTAAAAGATAGACTGTCTGGTCTGTGGAAGTGATCTTCTGCTTAATTGCTGAACCTGCTTCCTGATAGTACCAATCAAAGCTTTGAAGCAATCGCATGGCCTGGTTTGCCAAAGCTGGCGATGCAAAATGCGCACTGGGAACATTCAGGTTTAAAACCACGCTGCCGCGCGGAGGAACCATGACCCCTGGAAAAGTAAGATTTCCAAACAATGACGGGTGGGAGGTTTCCTTTGCCGTAATGATTAAGTTTATCGGCGTCGGTGCGGTATTGTCTACCCCAATCTCTATAGGTATATTTGGTCCCAATGCGCTCGGAACAAACACGCCCACGGGTGACAATCCGTCCCCCAGTTCGAACCTGGGCGGGATCGGCTTATTGCCGTCTACCCGGCAGTGCAGACTTCCCGCAGCGGGGTCGCCGTCCTGGTTAAAGCAAATCGAGTTTATCTTAATTGACATCTATTACCTCCATTCCGCAATGGTACCATAATTATAATATATGATTGTATCATATATCGTATAAATGGTCAAATTATTCAGTCAATTCTACAGAGGGGGGGAGCTGCACGACTACTCAAAGGATGTGTTTGTTATATCTAAATCGTTCACTTCTTTGACAGCCACTTATGCAGAACCTGATGCAGTTGTTCCATATCGACCGGCTTTGCCAAGTGCTCATTCATGCCGGCTTCCTTCGTCTTCTGCCGGTCGTCGGCAAAGGCATTGGCCGTCATTGCAATGATAGGCATTCTCTTAACGTCTTTGCGCGGCAGCTCTCTGATCGCCTTTGCGGCAGTACATCCGTCCATCACCGGCATCTGCATATCCATGAAAATCAGGTCATAATATCCTTCTGGCGAAGATGTCATCATGTCCAATGCAATATTTCCATCCTTTGCTGATTCAACGGCTGCCCCTGTAGAAGAAATCAGTTCTACCGCGATTTCCCGATTTAACTCATTGTCCTCAGCCAACAAAACCCGCTTTCCTGCATATAGGCGGCGCTCTAGCGGTTTTGACTCACTTATCCTCTGTCTTACACCTGATTCAACAAACTGATTGAGTTTGTAAATGAGACGGGAGCGGAACAGCGGCTTAGTAATAAAACCGTTCGCGCCGGCACTGATAGCCGAATCCATCTGATCGGACAAGTCATAGGCTGAAATCATGATGATGGGCAGATCAAAGCCGACTGCCTCTCTTATTTTGCGTGTCGTCTCCATTCCATCCATTGCCGGCATTTTTAAGTCGACGATGACAGCAAAATAGTCCTCGCCCTTACGGTGGGCGTCCATGACCATCTTCACTGCCTCCTCTCCTTCCAGCGTCCAGTCTGCTTTCATCCCTAGTTCCAATAGCCTCGTGCAGGTGCTCTGGCATATGAGTTCATCATCATCCACGACTAGCACAGACAGATCCGCCAAAGCGCCATATCCAATCGGTTCATCCTGAATCCTCAGTTGAATTCTCGCAGTAAAGCGGCTGCCCTTTCCGTACTCGCTTTCAACTTCAATGGTGCCGTCCATTAACTCTGCGATACTTTTACAGATAGATAAACCCAATCCAGTTCCCTGTACCATTTTAATTTTCTCGTCATTTGCCCGCTCAAAGGGTTCAAATAATTTATGTAAGAAATCTGGCTTCATGCCAATTCCAGTGTCCGACACGATAAACTCGTAACAAGCTGTCCCTGAACACTGGGAGGAGATTTCGTTGATATCCAAGGTGATACGGCCCCTCTCCGGCGTATACTTTACGGCATTAGACAGTAAATTTAACAGCAGCTGCTGCAGCCGCTGCATATCGCTGATTACTGTTTCGTGGGAAAGATCATTGATGTAAGCGTTAAAGGAGAGCCGTTTTGCAGAAATCTGAGGCTGTACCATGGTAACGACTCCGTGAACCAGCTCTGCCAGACTGACTTCTTCCTCTGCCAACACCATATGACCACTTTCTATTTTTGACATATCCAGGACTTCATTGATTAAATTCAATAATAGTTTAGAGGAAACGGAGATCTTACCAAGGCAATCCTCAATCCGCTCAGGATTGTCAAGGTGAGAAGATGCGATAGCCGTCATTCCCATGATGGCGTTCATCGGTGTCCTGATATCGTGACTCATCCGTGAGAGAAAATCAGATTTTGCTCGATTGGCCTCTTCTGCAGCTTCAAGCGCATTCTGTAAAGCTTTTGTCTGTTCCGTCAGCTTCTTCTGCATCTCTCTCAATTCTGTCACGTCAGTGATATCGATGAAAATAGCTAGATAAATCGGGCAGCCCTCTTGCCACTCAATGCAGGTCGCACTGACCTGCAGCCAGAGATTTCTGCCACGAAAATCGTCAACCTGCAGGACAAACTGAGTGGGCCTGCCCGCCATAATATCCGTCTTATGTGCCTCAATCACCTCCCTATTGTGCCGTATATTGCTCATGTGCAGGAAAATAGCCTCTTTGTTGTCAGAAGGTTCCCCAAAGTACATTTTAAACCTGGAATTGCTGTCTAATAACTCCAGACTGCAATCCAGACCGATGCGATATTTAGCGACAAATCCCGGCAGACTTTCGTATGCAATGGACTTCTCTCTTTGTATCTTCACAATATCGTCAATATTGGTCATGACAGTATAAGCAACTTGATACCCATTTACATACTCGTCGGCAAAAGCCGTAGAAAATTGAACCCATACGCGATCGCCGTTCTTTTTCCGCATGGGTGCCGCCAGCTTGTATCCATTTTCCTGATTGTTTAGAGCGGCGATGACCGTTTCCATCAGTTTCTCCCACTCCTCAGGATCTTGCGCATAATAGAGATCCGGCCGGTTTTGAAAGACCTCTTCATATTCTTCTTTTTCCCAACCGATGGTCTGATAATAAAAATCATTGGCCCAGATAACAGTGAAGTGTTCATCGAGCAAATGTTTACTCACGCTGACTCCCAGCAGCTGCATCAAAGTATCGTATTCGTAATCAGACGGGCATGAACGTCTATTACCGTCTGATTTCACCATCTCTTTTTCCAAATCTGTCATGTCATTCTCCTCCGAATTCACCCCAGCAGCAAGGTCGGACAACCTTGTTCATGTATATATCTCTATTATTATAATACAGAAAAACAAATAGCTCAACACTCCGTAGAAATTTGTTTCTAAAAATGTTAAAATGGAAAGAGACATAAAATGATCGGAGGTATTATTTATGCATAACGAGCCTGCCTATTCAAAATTAATCTACGAATACTTTGTTTTGCGTTTTCAATTCCAATATTATAAATATGGAGACAAGCTCCCTCCAATCGAAACGTTATGCCGCAAATTCGGTGTATCGCCCCTAACAGTCAAAGCGGCCCTCACGCGTCTGCAAGAAGAAGGTTATGTGTCTATCCAACATGGCAAATGCACCCAAGTGACCTTTCAGCAGGATGAAGCAGCGTATAGACAATTTAAACAAGATTTCTTTGCCGACCGCGTTCCCTTGTACTCTGGCTTTTACAAAACAATGGATTTGATATTTCTACCGCTTTACGTAGAGAGTTTTCAGCGCATGGATGAAAAAGATTTGACCTATCTTCGCCATATTACAGAGCGTTTAAATCCTGACGACTTAGTCAATTTATATTGCTTTCTACTGCAGAAATTGGAGAATCCACTGGTATTAAATCTTTTTTGGGAGACTTCACTATTCTTAGGATTTCCCTCTTTGAATCAAATTGACCTGCCTGGTTTTTATAGTATCGAGCTGATGAAAGAACGTATTTCCCAATTAATCACAAGCGGTCAGAAAAAGGACCACAAATTAATCATTGACTCTCAAGGTGCTTTAGAGCGAGATATATCAGAAAAGTTTATCGACTATTTAGCTGGGCAAACGTCAAAAGAAACTGTCAGGAAACCGATTTCATTTCGTTGGAGAATCTATCGAGATCGGCCACAGATTTGTTATAATTTGGCAACGCGTATTCTTCATCATATTTATCTAGGCGAATACCGCAAGGAAAGTTTTTTGCCTTCCTATCAGACAATGGCAGATAAATATCGAGTATCTCTCAGTACTATACGGCGGACCATCCGTCTTCTCAATGAAATTGGAGCGGTTCATTCCATCAATGGGAAAGGGACGCATATTCTTTCTTTTGATGAACAAGGGCATGAGCCAAATTTTGATAACCCTGCCATTAGGCGCAACCTGGCGTATTTTATTAACGCGTTTGAAATCTTAAAATTTTCCATTGAAGGCATCAGCCGCATCACCCTGCCGGTCATTTCCCCCTCAATCAGAAATGATCTGATAAAACAGCTGGAGTCGCATCTGCAGTCCCATAGCAGCCAGCTTGCGTCAAACGAACTGCTCGTATTTATCTCTACTTACAGTCCGTTACCAGAACTAAGAGAAGTTTACGAAAAACTATATCGATTGATGCTCTGGGGAGTTCCTTTACTGAGACATCGCAGAGAAGAATCAGGTATAGAGGAAATCACGATTCAGTTTACAAAACAGATGATTGCCTCCCTTAAGAAAGAGGATTTTAATGGCTGCGCAAAGCTGCTGGGAGATCTCTATGCACAGCAATATCCCATTGCAGAGGCCTATTTGTATCGACGGGGATTGAAACCAGAAGAACTGAGGTGCCCGCCAGCAATCAGGCTCCCTATTTAGATACAAAAAAGAGATACAGACGGCTGTATCTCTTTTTATTGAGACTACTCTTCGTATTCGATGACTGCTTCGTCTCTTGATCCTCTGTCCAGCTGATGCCGGGCTTTTCGATTCTCTACGCTGTCAAAGATGATAGAAAAGTCATAATCTGGCGGATAAAGGGCTTCCGCCGCAACTTTCAATTGCAGACGGTTGTGCTTCACTTTGCGCTTTTTCCCTTTTACCTGTACTGTTACGTCGCCGTTCTCGTCTGCCGGTTTATATACAATTCCAATTTCTTTCTCCGGCAGCACCAGGACACTGTCTCCCATCTTGAACTTACTCCTGACATCTGTCGCCTTCTTTGGATCACTCTTGCGGACTAATCGGCTCTTTGGAGCCGCCATAGACCCGCATTCAGATGCAAAGTCCTCGCTACGATGCCCATACACCTCGTAATAGGCTCTATCCAGAAGATGTGATGCAAGCCCCAGCCTTTTGGCGATGTCCAGAGCACAGCTTTCTCCCGATTTCCCAAGCTCCAGACGATATAGCGGCTGCAGACTGTCCCGATCAAAAGCCATCCTTGCGCCGATCACATTTTCTTTCTGTCTGGCATAGGATTTCACCTGGGGGTAGTGTGTCGTTACCAGGAACATGCACTTACGCAGACGCAGCTCATCGAGGACTGCCACAGCGATGCCCATGCCTTCTGCCGGATCTGTTCCGCTGCCAAGTTCATCGAGGATGACAAGGCTGTCGGGGCTTGCGCTCTCCAAAATCCGTATCACGTTGGTGATATGTCCAGAAAAGGTGGAAAGGTTCTGTGAGATATTCTGGCTGTCGCCGATGTCACACCAATAACCATCCTGCATGGCGATATAACTCCCTTCTTCACAAGGAATGTGCAGACCGCATTGTGCCATCAGAGACAGAAGGCCTGCGGTTTTGATCGCCACCGTCTTTCCGCCGGTGTTGGGACCCGTAATAATGATTCCGGTCAATGATTCTTCCATCTTAAGATCCAGTGGCACGCAGGTTGCGGGATCCAGCAGCGGGTGCCGCCCCTGCCTAATATCCAGCCTCCGTTCGCAGCCGATTTCTACAGGCCGCGCACCCATAGCCGCACTGAGCGCTCCCTTGGCAAAGAGCACGTCTAGGATTTCCATCGCCTCCATGTTGCGCCTGATGACAGGTTCCTGCTCAGAAACCATGGCAGTCAGCGTATAGAGAATCCGGCGCACTTCATTGTCCTCTTCAATGGACAGCTCCGCAAGTTCGCTCTGCAGCTTTGACACCGATGACGGCTCCATGAAAACAGTGCTTCCCTTGCCGGATACTTCTATGACGGTCCCGCCAAACTGGCTTTGATAGCGCCTCTGTACCGGCAGCACAAACCGGCCGTTGCGGCTGACGATACACTGCTCCGCCAGATACTTGCTGCGGCTCTTGAGGACGTGATTCAGCTTTTCCTTAATCTGTCCTTCGACATGCTCCTGCTTCCGGCGCAGATTTCGTAAGGCTGGGCTGGCGTCATCATAGACCCGCTCTTCCTGGACGCTATGGTCGATTTCGGACTGGAGTTCGGAAAGGTCTCCGATGCTGCGTCCATAAGCGCCCATTGCCTGATCCAGGATCTCTCCCCGCTGCAGGTATTTCGCCATGCGCCCGCAGGAAGCCGCAAATTTAGATACGGTCACCAACTGGCCAGTCGTCAGCATTGCTCCGATTTCTGCCTGTTTCAGGGCTTCTTCCATGCCGTTCATGGAGACCAGAGGCGGCGTGCCGCAGGTATCGAGGACCTTGCGCGCTGCAGTCGTCTCCTTCATCTTGCTGATGCACTGCTCTTCTTTCATGAACGGCTCAAGTCGATCCAACACTGCTTTCGCCTGTTCCGACAGTGCTAACTCTTTCAATTTTTCTATAATATGATAAAATCCCAATGCTTCATAATGTGGATTTTTTGACATTTTGATTTCTCCTCTTCGCTTTCTATTGGATTGCGGCTGACACAACGGCCTCCTGCCGTCACAAATGAGAATGCGCAAGGAACATGATGTTTATACAACAAAAAAAGCACAGTCAAAACCATGCTGATGTGCTCTTACCAAAGAGAGGTGTCATCCGCCATAGTCCTGTATAAAGAAACTTTCGCATAGCAAAGGAAACGGTTTTCATAACCGTTCTGTTCTTACGCTGATTCATGTTCCTTACAGTACTACAATGGACAAAAAACTACCCCCTCAAAATTTCAATATTTGTTTCTGATATACGGATATGATACCACATGACTTTTTTGCTGTCAACATGTTAAAATCTTCCCTCTACGGCATCGACACGAAGTCAATTGAAGCGCCTTCATTTTGCAAAAAAGCAAGACATGATGGCACAAAATGCCGTCTACGCCTACAATTCCGCCTTCATTTCAGATTTTTTTCACTTTACTTGCACGCCCCCCTTTGCAAACCTCTCCAAATTTCGAGTTTGTAATACATTAATTCCCATATTATAAAATATATTACATAAATCAAGCTGAGTGCAGCCAAATAAGAGGTCAGCCACACTTAATACCAGCCAGATTCGTCTTCTTTGCGCAAGTAGGACGCCATAATTCAAAAATGAAGGCGGATTGGTTTACAATAATCAAAAAAAGTGCAAGTAACACGCAAAAAAATAGAAATGAAGGCGCCAAATGCGTTCATAGCTTTCCGTAGTCATGAGTCAGACATTCCATAGTCATGAGTCAGAATAACCTTCACAAAATTCTGTAAATATGGTATATTTACTATAACAAGTGAGGTATTCGTTATGAAAAAAATTCGGATTTTGATTGCAAACCCTGCCGGCAATATCACCATATTTGTCCTGGATCACTTTGAGCCCCGCCAGTACCAGTCTATTGCCTCGCAGCTTTTAGCAATGACAGAACTGAAGGGAGAGCAGGTCGCTTTTGTCGCAGATGAAAACACCATGCATATGTGTGGCATGGAATTCTGTGGAAACGCTTCCAGAGCCTTCGCTCTGATGACCGCGCAAAAACAGGGCATTGCCGGATACGGCCAGGTGGAGATCAACGTCAGCGGCTGTGATCAGCCACTGTCGGTAGAAGTAAATACAGAAAATCAGTTTACCAGAATCGGGATGCCGCCCCCTCTGCGCATAGAAAAATGGGAAGAAGGCGGTTTGCCAAGAGGCTCTTATCTAGTGGACATGGACGGCATCATGCACATCGTCGTCAGAGATATGGCGCCGACCCTGGAGCATTTCAATGAGATCAAAGATCTGGTCGATAAAAAGTTCGACCCTCCGGCTATGGGGGTCATGTTCTTTAACACCACCGCTGGCACCCTTACGCCTGTGGTCTACGTCAAAGAGGTCAATACTACATACTTTGAAGGCAGCTGTGGTTCCGGCACCACTGCTGTCGCCGCCGCCTTTTCCGCAGACGAGCCAGATGGCTCTTATCGCTTTACCTTGCCGCAGCCAGCAGGAACGATTACGGCAACTGTGGATAAAGTGCAAGGCGAGGTCAAGGCGGTCTATATCGAAGGCACAGTCTCTCTCAGTGAAGTGATGGAAGTGGAAGTGGTATCTCCTTAAAGGAAGGCTCATTATCTTCTTTATTTTTTGCTCAATCGACCGGTTTTACAGATTTTTGAGAAACTGTTTTGTACTAGTGTTTTTAATAGTTATAGGGCACAAATCAAAGCATCTGCAACATTAGTTAAGAAGAAATGTCTAATTTGCAATCGTTTCAGAGGTTTCTCCAAAACGATTATTTTATTCAATTATAACAAAAAATCTCGGTATTTGACAAGAAACAGAGCTGTCACACTAGAAGACTTTCGTTCTAGTATAACAGCTCTGTCGTTATTTCAAATTCTCCGGATTGAGCTCCTCCAATTCCGGTATGGTAAAGATGCCGTCTTTTCTGATCAGTTTGTCGTCCAGCCAGATTTCACCGCCGCCGTACTCAGGACGCTGAATCATGACCAAATCCCAGTGGACCGCTGACTGATTGCCGTTGGGCGCATCCTCGTAGCACATGCCCGGTGTCAGGTGGAAGCTGCCTGCAATCTTCTCATCAAAGAGGGTATCCTTCATCGGGTGGAGGACATACGGATTCACGCCGAAGGCAAACTCACCGAAGTATCTGGCGCCTTCGTCGGTATCCAGCAGCTCGTTGATTCTTTTCGTATCATTGGCCGTCGCCTTTTCAATTTTGCCGTTCTTGATTTCAAAACGGATATTCTCATAGGTGAAACCCTGCTCCTGGGAGACGGTATTATAGGTGATATAACCGTTCATGGAATTCTTTACA